>MTBK01255636.1_pt1 | contig 295535 bp, 275 predicted proteins | sample 1535981 | NCBI WGS metagenome assembly MTBK01 (sample SAMN06109225, study PRJNA356200) | anaerobic digester metagenome | isolation source: biogas reactors fed with pig manure or primary and secondary sludge | place: Spain | collected 2016-06-30
GCGAAGTAGCGCATCATGGCGGCGGCCCAGTCGGCGTAGCCTTTTTCGCTGGGGTGAATGCCATCGGCAAAGAATCCGTCGAGCGTGATATCGGGCGGCTGAGGATAATAGTGGACGCCGCGAAGCGAACGCGTAAATTCGATGATGTTCTCATTGTGCATCTGAGAGAGCCGCCAGAGCACGGACTTGGCGGGCTGCGGTATGACCGGCGACATTATGATCATCGGGCAGTTTGAGATAAAGATCGCAGCCTCGGGGCGGCGCACGCGGAGATTGCCCAAGAGCTCGGCCATATCGCGCCGCCATACACGCGGGCTGGTGAGCCGCATCACGTCGTTGCCGCCGATGCCGACGAGTATGTGGTCAAATTCGACGTCGGGGACGAGAGGCAGCAGTTCGTCTATCACGCGGCGGGCCGTGACGCCATTGCGGCCACGCACGTGCCACTCGACGGGGCGGCCGATATGCTCGGCGAGCCGCAGTGCGAATTGCCCCGCGAGCGCCTTTTCGTGTGTGCGTGCACCGAGGCCCGCAACGGTCGATTCGCCTATCACAAGCAGCCGCGCAGGCTCGCCTTCGCCGGGCGTGATGCCCTCGGTCGGGCCGCCTGCGTCAGGCAGCAGGCCGACCTTCCACCGCGTGACGTGGCCCTGGATATAGAGCATCGGCGCAAAGGGCAATATCGCCAGCCCGCCGACCACAAAACGCCTCTGTAATCTCGCCAAATTGTCCATCTCAGACGTTATGCTAGAATCTAGTCACCCCGATGTCTTTGTCAAATTCGCGTGTGCTGCTGCTCCTGCCGGTATTGTTTGCAAGCATTTTGCAAGGCTGCACAGCGACGCCGCCCGCCGAGAATGTCAATGCTCCGACGCCGGCCGAGGAGTCAAAGCGGTTTCCGTTCGCGACGAGCGAGCCCGACGTCTATCAGGCCGACGTCGTGGTGACAACGCTCGGAACGGAGACGCGCTACTTTGTCGCTCGCAAGGGCGGGAATTCGCGGCTCGACCTCTATCGCGGCGGCAAGCTCATGACGACGAACCTCGGCACCGACGCGATCTACACCATCGATCACGCCGCGCGGACGTATAAGATGACGCCGACAGGTTCGGGCTCGCCGCCTGTGGCTAACGACGTCGCGCGGGACTTTTTCCAGCGCGGCATGCCGTATCGCTACGACGAGCTTGACCGCAAGGACGGCGTCGTCCGCTACAAGGCCCGCGAAGCCGGCATTGTCGTGTCCATCGACGAGGCTTCGGGGCTGATGGTGCGGCAGGAATTTAGCGAGGACGGCGAGACGCTGTTCGTTTTCGAACTGCGAAATGTGAAACTTGCCGTTGATGATACGGTATTCCAAGTCCCGGCCGGCTACCGGCGTGTAAACAAATGACGATCATGCAAGAGATCAGCCCCGAGATGCGGGCGCTGGCGGAGAAGGCACTCAGCAGCATGCGGCTTTCGCAGATGATAGGCATGCGGCTGGTCGAGCTTCGGCCCGACGAGGCCGCCGTCGCCATCGATATGAACGACGATCTTAAGCAGGCGAATGGCGTGCTGCACGGCGGCGTGACGGCGACGCTGATCGATACGGCGATGGCGTTTGCCGTGCGCACGCGGCTCGGGATCGATGAGGCCACGACGACGATCGATCTGACCGTGCATTATGTGCGGCCCGCCGTAAGCGGAACGATCACCTGCACCGCTCGCGTCGTCCGCGCCGGAAAGCGCATCTTTACCGTCTCGGCCGAGGTGCACAATGAGGAAGGCAAGCTGATCGCAACGGCGATCTCTACCTACACAAGGATTTGAAACCACAGATGGACACAGATTAACACAGATATGAAATCACACTTTTATCTGTGTAAATCCGTGTTTATCTGTGGTTAGTTTTTCGGATCGTTAATGGAGCAGTTACGCAAATTCGCGCGTTATTTCAGGCCGTACAAGGGCACGGTGTTTGTCGGCATCGGCTGCATTCTGGCGTCGATGTCGTTCGGGCTGTTCGTGCCGTACATGGTCGGCCGGGCGGTGGACGACCTGAACGCGGGCGTCACATGGGACAAGGTCATCTACTATCCGATCGTCATCCTGGCGATCAATCTTGGAAGCGGCGTCTTTCTGTTCCTGCAGCGGCGGCTGCTGATCAATACGTCGCGGCATATCGAGTTCGACATGCGGCAGGATTTTTACGCGGCGCTTGTCGATCAGCCGCTCGAATATTTCCACCAGAACCGTGTCGGCGACCTGATGGCGAGAGCGACGAATGACCTTGCCGCCATTCGCCAGATAGTTGGGCCGATGATCCTTTACAGCTTTCAGGCGATCTTTGCACTCTGCATCTCGCTGCCGATAATGCTGAGCATATCGACCAAGCTTACGCTGCTGATGCTGATCCCGCTGCCGCTTGTGAGCCTGACAGTTAAATACCTTGGCGGTCAGATACACACGCGGTTTGAGAAGATACAAGGGTTCTTTTCCGACATCACGGCCCGCGCGCAGGAGAATCTTACCGGCGTCCGCGTAGTGCGTGCATACGCTCAGGAAGCCGCCGAAATCGAGCGATTTCAGGTCCTCAATCGTGAATACGCTACACAGAACCTACGGCTGGTGAAATACGCCGCAGCGATGCGACCGATGCTGTTCTTTTTTATCGGCCTGGGCTTTGTCATCATCGTTGCCGTCGGCGTGCCAATGGCCGTGCGGAACGAGATCACGGCAGGCGATTTTGCGGCGTTCATCCTCTATCTGCAGCGGATGATCTGGTATCTGATCGCGCTCGGCTATGTCGTCAATCTCTACCAACGCGGCACTGCGAGTTTGAAAAGGTTCAATTCGATCCTCGAGGCCGAGCCGTCGATAAAGGACGCCGACGACACCATCGAACAGCCGCCGATAAGCGGCTCGGTCGAATTCCGCGATCTGACATTTTCATATGCCGCGAATGAGAACAACGGCGCGCCATCAAACGGCAGTCAGGAAGGTGGGCTTGTCCGCGCCCTTACCGAGCAGCGAAGCAGCGGGGCCAAGGCCGCCTTCCGGACTGCAAGTAATTCAACTAGCGTCCTAAAGAATATCGACCTTAAGATCCCCGCCGGGCAGACGGTCGCTTTTGTCGGCAAGACCGGCAGCGGCAAATCGACGCTAGTATCGCTTATCCCGCGACTAATGGAAGCGCCCGATGGCAGCGTGCTGATCGACGGGCGAAGCGTACTCGACTATCCTCTGGCGCAGTTGAGGCGCTCAATCGGTTTTGTGCCGCAGGAAACTTTCTTGTTTAGCGATACCCTGGCGGCGAACATAGCCTTCGGTGTGTCAGAACCACCTGCGGTAGCGGGTGGTTTAATGCAGAGTGGCAAAAGCATGATGGTGAGCAAAACGAATCTTCAACCACCCGCTACCGCAGGTGGTTCTGACATGAACGTCCAGTTCGCCGCAGCCATCGCGGGCCTGGCGGAAGACGTCGAGCAGTTTCCGGACAAGTACGATCAGCTCGTCGGCGAGCGCGGCATCACGCTCTCGGGCGGACAGAAGCAGCGAACGGCCATCGCCCGCGCGGTGATGCGCGACCCGAGGATATTGATCCTCGATGATTCACTAAGCGCGGTTGACACGTACACGGAGGAAAAGATCCTACACAATCTGCGCGACGTTCGCTCAGGCCGCACGACGCTCATCGTCTCGCACCGCGTCTCGACCATCAAGGACGCCGATCTGATCTGCGTCCTCGCGGATGGCCGCATCATCGAACGCGGAACCCACGACGAACTGCTCGCCCAAGACGGCGAATACGCCGACCTCTACGAACGACAACGGCTTGAGGAAGAGTTGGAAGCTACGGAGTAAGGTGGACGATGGTGGCGGGGGGGAGACTTGAACTCCCGACCTCGGGGTTATGAATCCCGCGCTCTAACCAGCTGAGCTACCCAGCCACGAATTATTGATTATAGTCCCGCTCCGGGAAAAATCAAGGTCGTTGATTTCTGGTAAGATTGACGCACCATCTGGGGAATATGCCGATAGTTCTGGCCGCCAGCGTTGAGAACGCAGCCGTGTTGCTCGACCTCTTCATTATTCTCGCCTCGGCAAAGGTGATGGCCGAGATCTTTGAGCGGGTCAGGCAGCCGGCTGTGGTGGGCGAGATAATTGCCGGCGTCATTATCGGCCCGTCACTGCTGGGATGGGTCGCTCCCGGCGAGGTCATCAACGTCCTTGCAGAGATCGGGGTCATCTTCCTGCTCTTTAACGTCGGCCTCGAAACGAAGCCGCAGGCGATCTTCAGCGTCGGCGTGCGTGCGACTATCGTTGGCGTTTTGGGCGTGGTCCTGCCGTTCGTTGCCGGCTATTTTATCGCCACAGCATGGGGCGGCTCGTTCGCCGAGGCAATGTTCATCGGCGCGGCGCTGGTCGCGACCTCGGTCGGTATCACGGCACGCGTGCTTGGCTCGATGGGCCTACTGGACGCACCGACGGCGAGGATAATACTCGGAGCGGCGGTGATCGATGACATTCTTGGGCTAATCATTCTTTCACTCGTATCGGCGGTGAGCCAGGGCAGTGTGAGTTATGCGGGGCTCGCCAAGACGGCGGCCGCGGCCGTGTTGTTTACGGCATTTGTCGCGTTGGTCGGTTCGCGTGTGATCAATCGGCTGGCCCCGTTCATCGAAAGGCTGCGGCTCGGCAAGCCGTTCTTTACGCTGGGGCTTATCTTGTGCCTCGGGCTATCGGTCGCGTCGATCTATGTTGGTATCGCGGCTATCATTGGCGCGTTCCTCGCCGGTATGGCGCTGGCGGAGGCCACCGAGGAGAATGAAAAGATGCACCGGCTGACGAGCGGCGTGTCTGAGTTTCTCGTCCCGTTCTTTCTTGTAAATATTGGAATGCAATTGAGCCTGACGGTATTTCGGGATTCGTCAGTCGTCGTCTTTGCGGTCGTGCTGACAGTGATCGCAGTTGCGACGAAGTTCGTCGGCTGTGGACTCGGCGCATGGGGCTTGGATCGCCGAGAGATGGCGCAGATCGGCATCGGAATGGTGCCAAGGGGCGAGGTCGGCATTGTCGTAGCGCAGATAGGGCTCGGCCTTGGCGTTATCGGGCAGAACTTCTTTGCGTCGGTACTCTTTATGGCTGTGGCAACGACACTGATCGCGCCGCCGCTGATCAAAGCGCTCTTTGCGGCAAGGAAAAGCGACGCTGAGGTGGACGAGTTTTCGCGTATCGGGTGATGCACACAACTAATACGAGCCTGCAGCCGTCAAACCAAAGTATGCTACGCAATTCATTGATGATAGGTCTCATAACGGCCACCTGCATGTATGCGCACGGCCAGGCGACGCAATTCCGTGCGATCACTATCACTACCGAGCCGAATGCCGTCGTCTGGGTTGACGGCGTCCGGTTTGGGAAGACAGACGCCTCGGGCCGACTCGAGATCACAACGATCTCAACCGGGGCCCACAGCCTGCGTGTGCGGGCCGACGGCTTTAAGGAGAAAACACAGTCGATAACGGCTGCCCGGCGAGGAAATGTAGCGATTGGCCTCGTAAAGACAGTTGATGAGGCCGAGCTCGCTTTCCAGGAGGCAGAGCGCCAAACGCTTGTCGATCGCGAAAAGGCTGAGGACGCGTATCGCAAAGCTATCCGCCTGAAGCCCGTCTATCCCGAGGCTTGCCTTGCTCTTGCCCGAACCCTCGCCGATATGGGCGACCTCGAAGAGGCACAGAAGGCCATTGCCCAGGCCCGCAAACATCGTCCGGGCTATGCAGAGGCCTCGGCGGTGCTCGGCCGCATTTACAAGGAAGCAGGCGAAGAGGAAAAGGCCATCGCGTCGTTCAAACGAGCCATCACTGAGGGCCGTGGATTCCAGCCTGAAGCATACGCCGGGCTAGGCCTGCTCTACAAAGAAAAGGCCGAGGGCTACGGCGGCGGCGGTGATTTTGAACTTGAGGATGCGGCTTACACGGATGCCGCGAAGAACCTCAAGCAGTCTCTCAAACAGCTCTCGGGAGCGCCGGATGCCATTGTTATTTACCAGTTGCTGGGCCTGATATACGAGCGACAAAAGCGTTGGAACGACGCCATCGCGAACTATAAGGAGTTCCTGCGTATCTTCCCTGATACGACTGAGGCAACGGCGGTCCGCTCATTTATCGTCCAGATAAAAAAGGAAATGTCACCGTCGCAACCGTGACATTTCCTTTGTTGAACTTTAGAGCTGTTGGCTACTGAAGCTCGACCCAATCGCCGGTGTGGATCTCCTGGCCCGTTCGCGTGATAACGACGGTCGCCGTTCGTTCTTTCACATTCAGGACCACGGCTTCACCGACGATCTTCCTAAGCGGCGGACGGCCCTGCTTGGCTTCGCGTGTCGTGATGTGGCTGCCTTGAGCCAATTCGCCGGTCTTGCGTGACGACTGGTTTGAGAACTTACCGCCCTTGTATTCGCCGCTCTGGAAGCCGTAATCACGGCCGGTCGGATACTCCTTTTGCGTCCTCTTCATCAGGTTACCATCGTCGAGTGGGCGAAAGATCGTGAGCTTGTTGCCGACTTGGACACTGTCTTCAGCTCCAAGATCGACATAGGCGATGAAGTCCCGCGATAGCATTTCGGCCCCATCGCGAGACATCAGTATACGACCGGTCGCCTTGCCCGATGGATCAGCCCAGAGGTTCAGTACCGGCTGAGGATCGTGCTTGGGGCTAGTGCGCTTCTCGACAAGCTGAACGAGGTCGCCAAGGAGGAAATTGTCGCATGATGAAGCGACGCGGGCGACCGATACCGTGTCTTTGACATTCACTACCTCAAGAGCACCGAGCTCCTGGACCCAATAGCCGATGTTGCTCTTGTCGGTCCACGGACTCCTCACAGAGCCGCGAGGCCGCACGACGGCGAACATATCGCCAACACTGACGCCCTTGTCTCGGCCCATGTTTACATAGACAAAATCACCCTCGGAATAAAAGTATCCATCGGCTTCATGCTGGCCACCGACGATGCTGTTTACGGTACTGATGGCGCTCGTCTGGATAAAGCCGGCGCAATACAGATTGTTGCCGACGGCGGTCGCCATGCGGGGCTTTGCCTTGTCAATGATAAGTGTCGGGTTGCCCTTGCGGTCCTGGGCCGACAGCGCGGCCGAAAAGCAGAGGATCAAGAGGCAAAGCAAGGCGATTCGAAAGGTCATTGTTGTTTGAAAGCTCACGGTCATCTCCCTGGTGGTTGGTTTCACCGCATAGATCGCCCGAACGGGCCGCGGCATTAAGGTCGTATACGAAACCCAATGGGCCAATGTCATTGTAAAACACCCACTAAGAAATGGTCAACAAGTTTTTACAGATATTTTCACAGTCCTGGTCGCTACGAGTCGGGTAAATTTGCGTGTCGAAACGTCGATTTGCTAGTATCAACGCTTGCGGTTTCGGCCCCACGCCGCCCGCATGTCACATCAGGCCGGTGTAGCTCAGCTGGTAGAGCAGTTGATTTGTAATCATCAGGTCGGGGGTTCAAGTCCCTTCACCGGCTCCAGTATTTACGGGCGTTTCAGTGAATTTGCTGAGACGCTCGTTTTGTCACTGTAGTAGGAAATGTAGTAGGACTTGCGGTGAGCCAAGATAGATCCTCTGCCTTCCCACCCACCTAACTTTTTGGCAATAGCATCGAACATAGCTTGGCTCCCGTATCCACCTGTCTTCCGCTCGTTCTTTATCCCCAGTGACAATAAATTTTGGGTTGGCCGTACCCCCCGCGCCGCCCTTCCGTTGGGTTGGTATTGGGCAGCCCGGCTCAATCGGGAAATGCGACATAAATATGACATGATCATGTCGCATTTATGTCGCATTACTCCCAGTGCGCGTGGGTGTCTTCAGATCGGGCACGATTTTCCCGTTAGACCGAAATTTCTTAGTTAAGAAATTCGTGCAATCTAGGAAAACACTGAGGCATATCTCTCCGCAGCCTGATACGCTCGAGCTTGGTGAACACCATTTCGAGCACTTAGGAGGATCGAAGACCAGACTTTTCGTAGGCAGCCAAGGTTCTGCTTCTAAAGGACATGTTACCGGCAACAATACCGGTAGTTTAAAGGGTTGTTAAATGCCTCATCACCTTATTCCTAACGCATTTACATGAATATTTTACCGGCAGATCTATTGACAATACGACGTGAGCCCTCCAAAAGATAAGTAGTTCCAACTATTGATAGATTATTAACAACTGACTGCTTTCTGCTGTGCCTTCGCACCGAATGCGGAGATTAATACTTGAATCGTGCGGAGAAAAGATGCGATAATCTACGCAGAGATTGCGGAGATTATCCAATGGCGTACAACCACGAGTTACCAGATTGGCCTAACTTCACATGGAAAGATGATCTTCTTTCGTCACCGCTCGCAGATGTTCGGCACCGGCAAGGCCTCCTACTAGGAAGAATGGAGTCGCTTGGGTTTAGGTTGCGCGAAGAGTCCGTTCTTAATTCTTTAACCGAAGAGGTTGTCCAATCTAGTGATATCGAAGGCGAGCATCTGGATAAACAACAGGTGCGCTCATCCATAGCCCGTAAACTCGGAATGGATGTCGCTGGAATGGTGCGGTCTGACCGCGACGTTGACGGCGTTGTCGAGATGATGATCGACGCTACGCAGAACTATGCAACGCCGCTTACTGCGGAGCGCTTGTTCGGTTGGCACGCGGCATTGTTTCCGACCGGCCATAGCGGAATATCAAAGATAACTGTTGGTGGTTGGCGAACTGATAAGTACGGTCCGATGCAGGTCGTTTCTGGTCCGATGGGACGAGAAACGGTCCACTACGAAGCACCGGCCGCCGAGCGGGTGCCGGAAGAGATGCACGGTTTTCTAAGGTGGTTCGAGAGTGGCAAAAGAATGGACCCTGTTTTGGTAGCGGGACTGGCTCATCTTTGGTTCGTTACGATCCACCCCTTCGATGATGGGAACGGACGGATCGCGAGGGCCATAACCGATATGGCTTTGGCTCGTTCCGAACGTAGTCCGCAGCGGTTTTACAGTATGTCTTCGACGATCCGGGCTCAGCGAAAGGCTTATTACGACATACTTGAACGGACACAAAAAGGAGGTTTGGATATAACTAATTGGCTCGAATGGTTTCTGAACTGTCTAAAAGGAGCTTTCGATCAGGCGGGCGAAACCCTTAGCTCCGTACTCGTCAAGGCGGCCTTTTGGGATCAGCACCACGAAATACCCCTGAACGACCGCCAAAGGCAGGTACTCAACCGCCTTCTGGACGGCTTCGTTGGCAAACTCACCTCAAGCAAATGGGCGAAGCTGACCAAAATCTCCCAAGATACCGCGGCGCGGGACATTGATGACCTAATAAAGAAGGGGATCCTGATCCGAGGTTCAGCCGGCGGTCGAAGCACCGCTTACGAGCTCATTCTGCCTGATAAACGGCATTTGGTCTGAAGCATATTGAAAACGGGGTGCGGCTCAGGCGAATCAAAAACTTCACGAGGTAAAGGACTATATCTTTTCGGCTATCAAATCGAAGTTCGCCGGCGAGGAATCGGCCAACAAAAACTGGGGTGGTAACGACGGCTTGCGCCTCAGTAAAGAGATCATGAACGATACGTTGTACGTGTTTGCGATCGCACAATGAAGATAGATATTCACATTGACGAAAATACCAGACGAGAGGACGGGCTTTCCCGGATACTGGTCGAAACCCCCGGTGATGGTGTTCCACACGAACTCGACATTTCATTCGCCGAATTGTTCATTCGCTGTCGTGTCCCCGACGAGTTGGTTCTGGATCTCCTGATCGTTGCCAGTCTGACGTACGTTGTCGACAAGACGGTTCCGAGAGCTTCCGCGTTTGATTTTTGGACGCGCGAGTTCAATATCCAATTCCCAGTCGCGGATCCAACACTCTGGAGACAAGTTTCCGGAGACCTCGAAGAGACCCTCAACTTTCTTACCGGAGATCTGTGGAAGATTTCTTTTAGGAAGAGAGAGCCTGGTCTTTTTATCGAGCCGTCAAGAGAACGGAAAAGAAAGCCGCTCCCGGAAAAACTTGAAAATGTTAGAGCTGTTTGCTCGCTGTCAGGCGGAACGGATTCTCTGGCGGGAGCGATTGAGCTTCTCGAAAAGAAAGGTGACGGTTCAATTCATCTGATCGGGCACTATGATGCTCCGGGAGCAAGAAAAGCTCAACAACAGTTGTTCGCAGAACTCGCCGAGGCTTATCCTTTGAAGGCGGATCTTACCCAAGTTCGGGTCAGTCATAAACCCGTAAAAGCAAACGAATCCACGTTAAGAAGCCGCTCGTTTGTTTTCATGGCGATCGGGATCTTTGCAGCGAGGGCAGCAGGTGAAGAAATACCCGTTTACATGCCCGAGAATGGGTTTATTGCCATGAATCTTCCGCTTACGCCTGCTCGGGCAGGATCGTGTAGCACTCGAACAATGCATCCCTTTTATCTCGATAGGTTGCGAGAGACCCTATCCGGACTAGGGGTGCGAAATCCGATCGTTAATCCGCTCCAGTTGAAAACCAAAGGAGAATGTTTGACGGAAAGTCCGAACCGTCGGTTGTTGAAGTCTGTCGTTGACGGGTCGGTCTCATGTTCTCACGGCACCCGAAAGCAAACGTGGGCGCGAAGAGCCAAAGAAATAAGAAATTGCGGTTACTGCGTTCCGTGTATCGTCAGGCGCGCGGCTATGCATAAAGCCGAGATGGACCGAGGAGACCGGTATGGTCTGGATATTTGTACGGGTGAAATCAAATACGATGACGACAACGACCGGGCAAATGACTTGCGAGCGGTGGGTAATCTGATCGTCAGCAATAAATCGATCGCGGAAATCCAGATGGAGATCGTAGCGGTTGCTCCGGTAGATCGGTTAACTGAACGGGCGAAAGTCATTGAGAGAGGGATTAACGAGGTACGCACGCTTCTGAATGAGAAGGGCACTAAGGAAGTTCGCCGTGCGATCGGGATATAGTAACTGCTTTTTGATGATTGACACTCATTGCCACATTGATCTTTATTCCAACCCGACGCAGGTGGCGAACAGGGCGAATCGAGCACGAGTTTTGACTGTGCTGGTCACTAATCTGCCCTCTGCCTTTGAGAGAGCGTTCCCACACGTTGCGGCTTTTGACCACATTCGACCCGCTCTAGGCCTCCATCCGCTGCTGGCCGAGCAACACCTTCCTGAACGTGAACGGTTTTCGGCGTTGATCGATAAAACGTCATACATCGGAGAAGTTGGCTTGGACTTTTCTGCCGCGGGAAAGGAAACAAGGGATCTGCAGACCGAATCCTTTCGGTTCGTCCTGGATGCTATCGGCTCGAAACCCAAATTCGTTACGGTGCATTCACGCAGAGCAGAATCGGCTATCTTAGAAATCCTTGAAGAAACTGAGTATGAATTTCCCGTTGTCTTTCACTGGTATAGCGGTCCAGTAAAGGTGTTGGAAATGGCGATTCAGAAGGGTCATTTCTTTTCAGTTAATCCGTCGATGACTCTCAGTCCGAACGGGCAAAAGATAATTAGTCGAATACCGCCAGAACGACTCTTGACGGAAACGGACGGCCCGTTTGTGAAGATCCGGGGACGAATCGTTGAGCCCCAGGACATTAACATTGTTGAAAAATATCTCTCGTCCGTCTGGTCAACATCGGAATCTGACGTAAGAGCTATTATCAGGGCGAACTTTATGAAAATCCTCCGGCCCGTTAGAGTTGTTAAATCGGGGATTGAAAAGACTAAAACCTAGGTCGACTCCATTATCCTAGTGTCCCTACGACTTGACACCTTGTGTAGGGAGGTCTAAGTAATAGTAGGGCTAATCGTTGAAGTAGGTGTAGTAGGAACTGTAGTAGGTCTATGCAGTTACGGCGTGTTACCTATTGACCCAGTATTTTCATAAGTACTGTACATACAATCAGATAACACTAACGGAAACGAGGTAAAAAACCGCCCGGCCGATTTTGTAATCATCAGGTCGGGGGTTCAAGTCCCTTCACCGGCTCCATTTAACTCTAGTATCTACAAGCATTTAGCAATAGCCACATGTCCGTCGCGGTCTCATCCATAGCGATTGTTGGACTCCGCCGGCAGGATTTCTAGTTTATAATTCGGCTTTGGGAGATGGCAGAATCTTATATGCAGAACGTGGGTCGGCCCAGCTAAAAGTTAAAAAACAACACAAACTCATTTGAGACGTGGAAATTCCTCGGTCCTGAAGCTCGTCGACCTCGTAGACAATATGAACATACTTCGGCTGGATGAAATCGATCAAGAAGGGCTTGATCGTCTAGCCAAGTACCATCGATCGTGGAAACGCCTGACAGCCGCGCACCAAAAAGCTGATATTAAGCAGAAGAATGGAGGAAGAAGACAGAAATAGAATGAAGAAGATAGTTTACGTCGATATGGACAATGTGTTGGTAGACTTTCGTTCAGGCATCGCGAAGCTGAGTGACGAGGACAGGATCGCCTTTGAAGGCCGCTATGATGACTGCCCGCGAATATTTCCGTTGATGGACCCGATGCCGGACGCGATTGAAAGCTTTCACGAACTCGCGAAACACTTCGACACTTACATACTCTCTACCGCGCCGTGGCTTAACCCAGCGGCTTGGATGCACAAGGTTGAGTGGGTTTGTAAGTATCTTGGCAGCGACAAAAACGGACCGGCTTATAAACGGCTAATTCTGAGCCACCGGAAGAACCTAGATAAGGGCCACTTTTTGATCGACGACCGAGTGAAGCACGGCGCGTCAGAGTTTGCGGGCGAGCACATTCACTTCGGTGAGGATCCACGGTTCATGAATTGGAAGGCAGTTTTGGATTATCTGTTGCCGCTGGCTTGATCGCTCATTCACCGGCTCCAGAATTAGAAAGGGCGGGGATCGATGTCCCCGCCCCTTGTTGTTTGAACCAAGGTTACTTACTACGGCATAACCTCAACGAATCTGGGAAGCGAGACCGGTTGATTGAGGTAAACGCCGAATTCGGTACCTGACTTGACCTCGGCCTCAGGGCCTTTTAGGAGCCTTTCACCGAGAAAGCCGGCGCCGGCGCCGATCGCCGCCCCTATCGCGGTAGCTTTCCCGCCGCCGACCATTGCGCCCAGCACGGCCCCGCCGGCTGCTCCGCCGCCGATAAAGATGATCTTGCGATGCTTCATCTTGTCGCCGCTTACCGTCCCTTCGTCATCGCTGGACGATTTGCCCTCGGTGAGTTCGGTCAGCGAACCATTGATGGTCCGAACACGGCCGTTTGGCAGCTTAACGGAGATAAAACTTGCGTCGATCTCGCCCGGTTTGCCGCCTTTGGCTGCTGGCTTGACAGCGTCGACGCGGCCCGTGATGCGGCTGCCGGTCGGGATGACGACCACTCCGTTATTCGAATAGACCGGTTCGGTAACCGTCACAAAAAAAGTATTGCCGACCTTTGCCGTCTTTGAGCTGATCGTTTTCTCGATGCGGACTCGCATCACCGTGCCCGTATCGACCGAGTAAACCGGCGTGACCGGCTTTACTACTGATTTGCGCACGACCGGCTTTCTCTTGATCACAGGTTTTTGGGCAGAAACGACACCGACGCCGCACAACAAAAGCAGCGAAAGCATCGCGACGATGTTCTTAGAATATGACTTTCGTTTCATTGGTTTTTGTCTCCTCAAATTCGGGATCAAAGGGCGGACGGCGAGAATGAATGGCCGTGCGCCGCGTTTGACACGAACACAGCAGAATAGGTTGCTAGGAATGTTATGTCAATTTATTGAAATAGCTCGAGATTAGACATATATTTGAGCGACAACATAATTTCACAACTCCTTAGGAGGCGGCCCCCGGCGTAAGAACCGGGGGTCGACCAGTTTAGAAGCGGAGTTAAACAAGATTTTGCAGGAGAATATATGCAGCTGATCGCCCCGACGTTTTTGCTCTTCGCACTGAACCTATTGGATGCCCTGCTCACGATCGTGTGGGTCCGCAGTGGGGTGGCGACCGAGAGCAATCAGTTGATGGCGAGTTTGCTGGACATCGGCAACGGGCCGTTTCTGATCGTCAAGATAGCGATCGGATTGGTTGCCGGCGTTGTTCTCATCCGCTGGGGAAGCCGACCATTGGCGAGGTACGGCCTGGTGATCGCGTTGGCCGTGTATCTCGGCCTTATGGCGATCCATCTCTTTACCGGCCTTGCCGCCTTTGGCGTTGTGTCAAATACCGCGATCCACGATGCCGCGCAGTCTCTGATGATCTAAAGTTTTCTCGAAACACGGGCCTACGTCCTTTCGTAACTCAATACGCAACCCGCGCGGATTTTTGAAGCATCAAAAATCTGGTATTTTACAGATTCGTAAGGTAGGTCATTATGTCCAGACAATCGGTTTATCAACTATCGAGTCGGCAATTGTTGCTGCTCGCACTTTCGAGCGCCCTTGTGGCGGTCGGTGTTTCGGCCTTTTTGTATAGCTACGGTACGTATTGGTTCAGCGAGCAGGCTTCTCCGCCCGCGTTCGCAGAGGATGCGGAGCGGTCGATCTCTGATCCATCGACGGTGAGCGATGAACAGAACAGCATCGAGGTCTATCGAACGATCAGTCCGGGCGTCGCATTCATCAACACAACATCCTATTCGCAGGACTGGTTTGGCAACGAACAGGAAGGCAAGGGCAATGGCTCTGGCTCTGTGATCGATGCAAACGGCCATATCGTGACGAATTATCATGTTATCGAAGGTGCCCAAAAACTAACTGTGAGCTTTGGCGGCGATAAGGTGTATCCGGCAACTGTTGTAGGTGGCGATCCAGATACGGATCTTGCGGTGATCAAGATCGACCCGCCTGCCGGAATGACGATCGTGCCGATAGGTGATTCGGACAAGCTTATCGTCGGTCAAAAGGTCCTGGCGATCGGCAATCCGTTTGGGCTCGATCGCACTCTTACAACGGGCGTGATCTCGGGCCTCCAGCGGCCGATACGAGCCAGGAACGGACGGCCGATAGACGCGGCTATCCAGACCGATGCCTCGATCAATCCGGGAAATTCGGGTGGGCCGCTGCTCGATAAATTCGGCAAGATGATCGGTATCAACTCGCAGATACTCTCGCCCGCGGGCGGTTCGGTCGGTGTCGGATTTGCAATTCCGGCGGCTACGGCCAAACGGATCATCCCGCAGCTTATCCAATTCGGTGAGGTTCGGCGCCCCAAGCTGGGAGCGACCCTCCCGAGCGTAGAGGACCTAAAGCAGCGCGGTTATCGCCTGCCGGTAGAGCAGGGCCTCCTGGTCCTCCAGATCCAGCCGGGCGGATCAGCGGATCGCGCGGGGTTGCGAAGCGTAACGTCGGATGGACAGATCGGCGACATCATCCTATCCGGTGAAGGGCAAAAGCTCAATAACATTGACGATCTCTATCGACTGCTTGACCGAAAACAGATCGGCGATACGGTCAACCTCGAAGTCTTCCGTGCAGGTCGCAGTACTACGGTTGCGGTCCGGTTGCTCGGCGGGCCCGGCAGGGTCACTCAGCCAACAAGGCGAACGTTCTAACTTCAATCAGGAGACCGAGAAATAGAGGCTGTCGTAATTGGCAGCCTCTTATTTGTTGCTTGCGTGCTAGAGTTAGATCGATGTTAGAAGATGAACTGGAGAGGGCGATCTCACTGGCTCTAACGGCCGGCCGCGAGATAATGGCCTATTATGCGACGGAGTTTGTCGCCGAGGCAAAGATCGGGGCCGACGATCGGGTAGAGCCTGTAACAGAGGCCGATCGGCGGGCGAGCAGGATCATCGTCGATGCTCTCGGGCGAGATTTCCCGCTCGATGCCGTGCTGTCCGAAGAGGAACCTGATGATACCGCGCGACGGCTTGCCAGCAGGCGTGTATGGATGATCGACCCGATCGATGGGACGGCAGGCTTTGTGAAGCGAGACGGTGATTTCTCGGTGCAGATCGGCCTTGCGGATGCGGGCGTTCCCGTGGTTGGCGTTGTTTACATGCCGTTTCACCAAATCCTCACTTATGCGACGAAAGGAGCGGGTGCCTTCCTTGTGAGAGGCGATGATGCCCCGCAGCGCTTGGCGACCTCAACGACCGTCGGGTTGGAGCGACTCACGTTGGCAATGTCGCGTAATCATCCGAGCTCGCGCATGGGCAAGATCATAGACGCCTTCGGTTTTCAAAGCATCCACAACCGTGGATCGGTCGGCCTTAAGGTCGGACTGATAGCCGACCGCACATGCGATATCTATATCCATCCGAGCCCACGGACAAAGCTCTGGGATACATGCGCTCCGCAGATCATCCTCGAGGAAGCCGGCGGACGATTTACCGATCTATTTGGCGAGTCATTCAGATATGACCGACGTGACCTGCAAAATCGCAACGGTATTCTCGCGAGTAACGGTGCGGCTCACGAGGCCGCTGTCGAGCGGCTCAAGCCGTTGCTCGATGAATTTGGCCGAGTTCCGTATCAGTACTAGTCCATTCCAAAGCGCTTAAGTTATTGTGTTTGACATCTGATTGTGTTAAACATATACCTCAAGTAGCTCTTCAGCGCGCTCAGGTTAAAACTAAAAAGGGAAGAATTTACGTGCTTACTGATTCATTAAGCGGCGCCGCGGTCAATGCCGCAGTGGAACGGCCGATCATTAAGGCGGGCGATTATCTTAACAAGCTCACCGGTGAGCACATCGAATACGAGTGCCGACGAAAGCTCGACGCGGGTGCAAAAGAGATCGTTCTTGACTTTGGCGAGACCGAACTGGTGAACAGCATCGGGATCTCGATACTTCTCGGAATTGCTGATGTTGCCGCGGCACGAGGGGCGAGGATAATTTGCTCCGACGTAAGGGAAGAAACCATCGAACTATTTGAAATGCTCGGGGTGACCAGGCATGTGACACTGGCGTGAGGCGGCGTAACTATGGCAGAACATGATCACAAACTGATCCATGCGTTCGGGGCATTGGCCGAACTCGGCCAGGAGGTCACGAACAAGAACAGCTTTCAGGAAACGATACGCACATCGTTGCATCTGCTGTCGGGTGCACTCGGGATCATGCGCGGTGCGGTGGCGCGGTATTCGCGTTTCGGCCACGAACTGAATATGCTCGCCGTTCGCAGTCTTGGCGATGATTTTCCACTGAGCCTGATGCTGACTCCGGAGGACGAGCGGCAGTTCCTCTCCTGCGGCCTCCATCCGATCGAGATTCGCGACGCGCAGGTACTGCCATTTTTTCAGATATACGACGTGAGCTTTGGCGGACGGCGGCTCGAACTGTTCGTGCCGCTGGTCGTCCGTGATGAGATCGTTGGTGCGATCTTTCTTGGCGAAAAAGCGACCGGCCAGCCTTACTCCAACTATGAAAAAGACATCATCTGCGCGATGGGCCATCACATCGGCGTAGCGATAGCCCAACGCAATCTAATGGCCGAGATCGAACGTCAGGCCGATGAAAATCGGCGCCTGTTCGACGAGATGCGTTCGACGTATAACGACACGGTCAAGGCCTTTGCCGCCGCCATCGACTGCAAGGACAAGTACACCGAAGGACATTCGGTCCGCGTTGGCCGGTTCGCCGAGATCATCGCCTCTGAGCTTGGCTGGGGAAAGGAAGAGACGGAAGGTGCCGCCGTTGCCGGTTACCTCCACGACGTTGGCAAGCTGACCGTCGAGCGAAAGATCATCAATGCACCCTATCGCATCAACGCCAAGGAATCGGCCGAGCTTAACAAGCACCCGACCGTCGGTTACGAGATCCTGCAGCCTATCCATCATCCGTATGCCGACGTCCCGCTGGCGGCAAAGTATCACCACGAACGCATCGACGGCCGCGGCTATCCGGATGGCCTCTACGACCGCGAAATTCCGTATATAGCCAAGATCGTCACGCTTGCCGATTCATTCGACGCAATGACGACCGACCGTCCGTATAAGGCCCGTCGTCCGGCCAAAGAGGTGATCGACGATATGAGAATGAACTCCGGCAAGCAGTTCGCTCCCGAGATCGTCACCGCGTTTCTTGGCGGTTTTTTGCGCGAATTGACCGGCGAAGCCCGCGACCGCCGCTTCCGCCGGCTCTTGGGGCGTGACTATATGGAGGCCGAGGGCCTTGCCAACAAGATCCGCGCGACGCTCAATGAGATGAAGCCCACTACCCCAATGACCTACGTCGCCGCCGCCGGCATCGGCGACCGCCCGATCCACTAAGGGCTTGTCCCAACACAGTTTTGGCCCAGGAACAGCGTCCGACTCTGTCCGGTGCAGCGACCGTCGTTGGGCTAAAGCCCGATCTCATTGTTCCCGCCAACCGCTGCCTGAAGGCAACGGCAATCAGGCAAACGGCAATGAGGCAACGGCAATAAGGCTACGGCAATAAGGCAATGCAACGGCAATAATGCAACGGCAAGCGACACGGGCGGGCAAGGTGCCCACGTTCCGACGCATCGACTCGGTTCGCGCGTGATCCGCGTCTAAATTGATTGGCCGAGAAGTTGGAGGAACTTTTTGGCGGCTAGGGATAGTTCCCGGTCGGAGCGGTGGATGACGCCGACGGAGCGGACCCAGTATTTTTCGGCCAGCTCTATGACGGCCAAGGTGCCGGCTTTTCTTGCCTCGATAACTGCCGGTTCGGGGACGATCGCTAGGCCGAAGCCGACCTCGACGGCGCGTTTGATGGTTTCGATATTGTCGAACTCGGCGACCTTTCTCACCTCGACATTGTTGGCCTTGAAGATCTTGTCCATCGCCTTGCGCGTCGGCACGTCGCGTTCGAAATGGACAAAATCTTCGCCGTCGAGCTCGGTGACCTTTACTTTTTTTCGCGTGGCGAATTTGTGATCTGGCGGCGCGATCAGGACGAGAAGATTATCCGGCATTGGCGTAACCGTTAGGCCTCGGCGTGGTTCGGGAAGGGCCAGCACGCCCAATTCGACGCCGCCACTGAGTACCTCGCGAACGACGCGCGTGCTGCGCAGATATTCAAGATCGATCTTTGCGGCCGGAAACCGTCGCAGGAATTCGCGGACCTTGGCCGGTAATTCGTGCAGGCCGACACTATAAACGGTCGCAACTTTTACGGTCCCGCCGACCTTGCCTACGACGCCCCTGAGGCTCTCCTGCATCTGGTCGTAGGCGTCGAGCACGTTTCGCGATTCGCGATAGAAGACCTCGCCGGCAGCCGTAAGTTTTACTTCGCGTCGGCCCCTGATACGCTCCAAGAGACGGCGTTTGAATCTCTCCTCAAGGGCGCGGATCTGCTGGCTGACGGCTGACTGCGTGATGAAATTTCGTTCAGCAGCGAGCGAAAAACTCTCGAGATCGACGAGGTCGCAGAAAACTTTTAGCGTTTCGATATGCATTCTTCAATTATAAGCATTACTGTTTAGACGCCGCAATATTTTTCATTTTGACTTATCTGGATCGAGACATATCATAAAAAACTCAGGCGTAGGATTGGCGAACTTTGCCGTTTGCCTTTAGACTTTAGAAAAGGCCTCAAGAGACTCGGATCAAGTAGATGGCGATCGAATTCTCCAGAACGTTTCTGTTGCGCAAGCTGCATCAGATCAGCGGTATAGTGCCGTTGGGACTGTTCTACTTCGTCCACCTCTATACAAACTCAACGGCCTTGAATGGCGGCAAGGTCTTTAACGAGCACGTCGGCGACATTCATGAAATGCCCTACTTGCTGTTCATAGAGATCGGGGGCATCTTTCTGCCTTTGATCTTTCATTCGGTTTACGGCGTTCTCATCTCGTCTGAGTCCAAGCCTAATGTTTTCGCCTATGGATATGCGCGGAACTGGTTTTATCTTTTGCAGCGCGTAACCGGTATCTATCTATTCTTTTTTCTTTTTTTTCATATCCTGAACTTTAGGTTTGGCCTCATACCGGGGCTGAACATGACGCCGGTAGCGGGCAATGCGCATCGTGCGTTTGGGATAGTCTCGGACGAATTCCAGATCACATGGGTGCTTGTGGTGTATATATTAGGCGTGCTTTCTACGGCATGGCATCTGGCATATGGCGTGTTCCTATTCGTCGTCGATTGGGGATTCGTCATCGGCGAAAAGGCCCAGAAGCTTGCATTGTATGCATCTCTTGGGCTGGCACTGGTCCTTGGCGTTACGGGCGTCAATGCGGCCTTTGCGTTTGTTCGGCCGTGCGGCCTCCTGCCGCAAGTTTTGTGCGAAGCGCCGCGCATTACGACTGACCGGCCCTCGTCCGGAACGCGGTAGGTATTTTCGTTATGGCAAAGGGTCTGAAGATAGCGATCGTTGGAGGTGGCCTTGCCGGCCTTGCCGCAGCGATGAAGATCGCCGAGGCCGGCCACGATGTCGATCTGATCTCGGTCGTTCCGGTCAAGCGCTCCCATTCGGTATGTGCGCAGGGCGGCATCAATGGCGCGGTCAATACCAAGGGCGAGGGCGATTCACCTGCGAAGCACCTCGACGACACCGTTTACGGTGGCGATTTTCTCGCGAACCAACCGCCTGTGAAGCGAATGTGCGACATGGCGCCCGAGATCATTTACCTATTTGATCGAATGGGCGTCCCATTTTCGCGGACGAAGGAAGGCTTGATGGATTTTCGCCGCTTTGGCGGGACGCTACATCACCGTACGGCCTTTTCCGGGGCATCAACGGGGCAGCAGCTCTTGTATGCTCTGGACGAACAGGTACGCCGATGGGAGGTTGCGGGCAAGGTCACGAAGTACGAAGGCTGGGAGATGCTCTCGCTCGTGCTGGATGATAACCAGGTCTGTCGCGGCCTTGTGGCGATGGACTTGCAATCGCTGGCGTTGAAGGCGTTCTCGGCTGACGCGGTGATCATGGCCACCGGCGGGCCCGGACTGATCTTCGGTAAATCGACCAATTCGATGACGTGTACCGGTTCGGCAACATCAGCCTGTTATCAACAGGGTGCGAGATACGCAAACGGCGAATTTATTCAGGTGCACCCGACATCGATTCCCGGCGAGGACAAGCTGAGGCTGATGAGTGAATCGGCCCGCGGCGAGGGCGGCCGCGTTTGGGTGCCGAAGGCTGACGGCGACGCGCGGAATCCCCGTGATATTCCCGAGAGCGAACGCTGGTACTTCCTCGAGGAGAAATATCCTGCGTATGGCAATCTCGTTCCGCGCGACATTGCGACGCGCGAGATATTTCAAGTCTGTATCGAGGGTCACGGCGTTGCGGGCGAGAATCAGGTGTATCTCGACCTGACGCATATTCCCGCCGAGACGCTGACCGAGCGGCTGGGTGCGATCCTCGAGATCTACGAGATGTTTGTCGGCGACGACCCGCGATTTGTGCCGATGCGCATCTTTCCGGGCGTGCATTATTCGATGGGCGGGCTGTGGGTCGATTTCGAACAGCGGACGAATATTCCCGGATTATTTGCCGCGGGCGAATGTGATTATTCGATCCACGGGGCGAATCGGCTTGGGGCCAACTCGCTTGTTTCTTGTGTCTATGGCGGTTTTGTTGCGGCGCCTTCGGCTATTGAGTATGCAAAGAATGTTGAACGCGGGACCACGGAAAGCAACGGAATTCATGACTCGGAGCTAAAGCGGCAGCAAGAGGTCAACGACGCAATCATCAACAGCGAAGGCGGCGAGAACCAGTATAAGCTGCACGAAGAACTCGGCAAGGTGATGACCGACAATGCGACCGTCGTGCGCTACAACGATCGCCTGCAGGCGACTGACGATAAGATCCGTGAACTACAGGAGCGATTCCAAAAGATCTCGATCAACGACTCGAATCTATGGGCGACGCAGGCGGTGCCGCACGCCCGGCAGCTTAAGAACATGCTCGAACTCGCGCGCGTGATAGCACTTGGTGCGCTCAACCGAAATGAATCGCGCGGAGCACATTACAAGCCTGATTTTCCGGAACGCGATGATGAGAATTTCCTAAAGACGACCATCGCGGAGTACGCCGCCGAGGCGCCGGTATTGAGCTATGAACCCGTCGATGTCTCGCTGATCGAGCCGCGAAAACGCGATTATTCCAAGGGTAAGAAATGACAGCCGTTCACCATCACGAAAAGATACGTCTCGATAATCCCCCCGCAAAGATCAGGTTCAAGATCCAGCGGCGCGAGCGCGAGGGAGAGCCGACGCGATGGGAGACGTTTGAGATACCATATCGCCGAAACCTGAACATTATTTCGGCGCTCATGGATATTCGAAAGAACCCAGTGACCGCTGACGGAAAGCAAACCACTCCGCCTGTCTGGGATATGTCGTGCCTGGAGCAGGTGTGTGGTATCTGCACGATGGTGATCGACGGGCGCGTGCGGCAGTCGTGCTCGGCGTTGATCGACGATCTGCTGTTGCAATCGAATAGCGATACCGTGACGCTGCAGCCGATGTCGAAATTTCCGAATGTGCGCGACCTGAAGGTAGATCGGTCAAGAATGTTCGATCATCTCAAGCAGGTCGAGGCGTGGATCGAACTAGACGGCACGTATGACCTGGGGCCGGGGCCACATATCCCAAATGAAACCGCGCAGGAACGTTATGTCTATTCGCGATGCATGACATGCGGCTGCTGTTTAGAAGCCTGTCCTCAATACAGTGGAGAGCAGTATGTCGGCCCACAGGCCATTGCGCAGGCAAGGCTCTTCAATATGCATCCCACCGGGAAGATCACGAAGACTGAGCGCCTGAAGGGCCTGATGGGCGACGATGGGATAACGAACTGCGGGAATGCCCAGAACTGCATGCAGGTCTGTCCGATGAATATTCCGCTCCCCAAGGCGATCTATGAGACCAACCGCGATATCACGGTCGATGCCTTGTTTGGTTGGCTGAAGAAATAACCGCTATTTAACCGAAAATGTGCGAGCGATCGAGTCCGTCTGGCTACGCAGCGAGCGCATCGAGTCTTTTAATCCGGTGAAGCGAAGAGCGTAGACGGCGGTGTCGCCCGATCGCAGAAAATAGAATCGCCCGGCCATCGTCCGGCCTGCCGCGACGTATTCGAAGTTGTAGATCGTGCCTTTGAGCTTGCCCGCAAAGTTCTCTTCCTTGCCGGCCACGAATCCAAGTCGGAACATCAGCTTTTGCTCTTCGTCGCGGACGAGATCTGTGAGCAGGCCATCCCTCGCGATCGACTGTTTTCGAACCTCAAGGTGGCCATTGCGGCGGTCTCCGAATACATATTCTACGCCGGCATCCGTGGCGGACGGCTTGACCGTCAACTTCCATTTTTCATCCGGCAGCAGAAAGGTGTAATCGGCCAGCGGATCGCTGAATGCGTGGTCCTGGCCATAAGCCGCGATGGCAGCTGTCACGAGCGCGAACAATGTTAGTAAATATCGCAATCCGTTTGTCAGCATCGAATGTTCCTTGTCGAATTCTAGCGTAAAGCTACCCAAATATCGAGACATTCGATGTGAGACTTCGCCGGGTTGTTGCCTAGGTAACAGATCCGGCGAGTGCGGATTTCTTCGACAAATGAGGTATCCGAGGCATCTAATCTGACAGGTATTATTAGCGAGGCAGAATTTATGGACAAGCAGAACAGTGCGTTACGTAATCTTGTGGCGGCCGGTCTCATGGCGGTCTTACTGGCACCCACGATCTTGGTAAAAGGTGAAAAACGGGCCTATACGAAGCTGACAGAGGAACAGAAGATCATACATGTGCTTAATCGTCTTGGCTTCGGTGCGCGGCCGGGTGAAGTTGAGAAGGTTAAGGCCGTCGGCCTGCAAAGATTCATTGATCAGCAGCTCGATCCGGCGTCGATCAGGGATGATGTCGTGGAGGCGAAGGTCCGGAATCTTGAAGCATTTAGCCTTTCGACATCCGAGCTTTTTGCAAAGTATCCAAATCCCGGTGCCCTCCTTCGCCAGTTGGATCGTGGTCAGGGACAACAGGCAGCACAGAACGGCGACGAGATCACGGAAGTAGAGCGACGTGATCGCCAGCGTAAGCTTCGCGAATATTACGAGAAGTATGATCTGAGACCGGCGAATTCGCTGTTGCCGCAGATATCGACAAACAGGGTGCTGCGGGCCGTGTATTCAGAGAGACAACTTCAGGAGGTGATGGTCGATTTTTGGCAGAATCACTTTAATGTATTCGCCGGCAAGGCGGCTGTCCGTTGGTATATCCCAAGCTATGAACGCGACGTCCTCCGCAAGAACGCCCTCGGCAATTTTAAGGATCTTGTCATCGGAACCGCGCAGCACCCTGCGATGCTGTTCTACCTTGATAATTTTGAATCGATGTCGCCGGACGCCCAAACGAGAGGCGGCGGCCGGGACGTGCAAAGGCTGCAACAGTTTATGCGGAATCGCGGCCAGTTGACCCCACAGATGCGTGATCGTATCCGTCAACGGACGGGTGCTACCGATGCCGAGATCGATGGACGAATTCGACAAATGCGGAACGACCAGCAACCCGGGCAGGCCCGACAGCGTCGCGGAATTAACGAGAATTATGCCCGCGAGCTAATGGAACTCCACACGCTTGGGGTTGATGGCGGCTATACGCAGAAGGACATTGTTGAAGTTGCCAAATGCTTCACAGGCTGGACTATCGCCGACCCGCGCGGTTATCGGAGTGCTGCCGCAAATGAGATCAATGGAACGGAGAACCGCCGGATCGCACGGCTACAGCGAATGGCCGGCGTGCCTGACGACATCGAGAGCGGCGAATTCTATTTCAACCGGAGCTGGCATGAGGGCGGCGCAAAGACCGTGCTCGGCCAAAAGGTGGATGAAGGAGGGATTAATGATGGCCTGAAGGTCATCGACATCCTGGTCGCCAACCCTTCAACAGCAAGGTTCATCGCACGAAAGCTGGCCGTAAAATTCGTAAGTGATAATCCGAGCGATGCATTGGTAGCGCGCGTGGCTGACGCATTCAATAAGTCGAAAGGCGATATCAAGACGACGTTGAGAGCCCTGTTCACGGATAAGGAATTCTTCGCCTTTGAAAACTACAGAGCTAAGATCAAATCGCCATTCGAGCTTGCAGTAAGTTCGATCCGTGCCCTCGGTGCCGAGACGCTCGGTGGGCCCGCGATGATGGGAATGCTTACAAAGCTTGGCGAGGTGCCGTATGGCTATCAGGCCCCGACCGGTTATCCGGACACGGCTGAGGATTGGGTCAATACGGGCGCATTGCTTGAACGGTTGAATTTTGCCGTTGCAATTGCAAGCAACCGAATTCCCGGAACCCGCGTCGATCTCAAGGGCTATGACCCGCAGGACAAGCAACGGATGCTTGAGTTGGCGGTCAAACAATTGCTCGACGGAGACATTTCGGAAATGACGCGAGCAACTCTGCTCAAGCAGGTCGAACAGCCGCTGCCGGAAGTAAAAGCTCCGACCGAGGTTGAGGACGAGTTGACCGTTGACAATATGCGGGGCGGCCAGCAGGGCGGAAGAAATCGACAGGTCCGATTGCTTGATCCGAGCGGGAACCCGGAAGTATTTAAGGTAGTGAGCTTGGTGCTCGGCACGCCCGAGTTTCAGCGACAGTAAATGATGAAAAGTCGTCAGAAGGCCCTGTTCTTATTGATCTCTGCGTTGCTGCTCGTTCGCGGGGCCGCCGGCCAAGCCGGGGCTTCCGAGGCCGAGAGGTATCGGCTCGCGGCCGAGTATTCCCGCGAAAATCGCGGCGTATCAATGCTGGTGATGAAAGGCGACAAGGTCGTCTTTGAGGATGCCGCACTGGAGTTTGTAAAGGAGATGCCGTGGATGCTGGCGAGCGGGACGAAATCGTTTGTCGGTGTGATGTGTGCAGCCGCGATCGACGACAAGCTGGTCTCCGGCTATGACGAGAAAGTTGCTGACACGATCACCGAATGGAAAGGCGACCCGCGCAAGTCTAAAGTTACGATCCGACAACTTCTATCACTGACAAGTGGCATAGACGCAGGACAGATCGCGGTTGTTCCCACCTATGCCGATTCCATCGCGTCGCCGGCGACATACGAACCGGGCACACATTTTGAATATGGCCCCGTGCCGTTTCAGATCTTTGGCGAGGTGATGACGCGCAAACTGAAGTCGAAGGATGAAACCGTCAAGACATACCTCAAGCGCCGCATCCTCGACCCGATCGGCCTGAATATCTCGCACTGGAGAGCGTTCGACGACCAACCGATGCTGCCGCAGGGCTTGATGCTGCGGGCGAGTGAATGGGCAAAGTTCGGCGTGCTGCTTCGGGATCGTGGCAAATGGAAAGGAAAGCAGATCGTCAGTGCGAAATTACTCGACGACCTCCTGATCGGCTCCAAGGCAAATCCTGCTTACGGGTTGACCTTTTGGCTGAATGCCGACGGAATCGGGCCGTCCGGCACCTCCCGCCCGGGCATTTCGGGTGATATCGGCACAAAGAAGGTAAGTGAGACCCTCGACGTCTACATGGCTGCCGGCGCCGGGAATCAGCGGCTCTATATCATTCCTTCGCAAGACATGGTTGTTGTGAGGTTTGGGATCTTCGGTGGTTTTGACGACCGTGTATTTATCTCAAAACTAATGACCGGCCGCTGAGCCTCGCGGACGTCCAATAGCGAAGATCTTGATCAGAGCTAAGCCTGCCACAAATCCGCCAATATGAGCGGCATATGCTACGCCGCCAGTGCCGGCGGGAGTAAGATATCCGATCACCAATTGATATGCGATCCAGACGCCGAGGGCCACATAGGCGGGGATCGTCGTGAGGAAATTGAACACGATCGCGCGAACCTCGTTTCGCGGAAACAGCAACAGATAGCCGCCGAGGACACCCGAGATCGCGCCGGATGCACCGAGCATCGGTATTATCGAGCTTGTATCCATAACGATCTGCGCGAGAGCCGCGGCGAAACCGCATACCAGATAGAACAGCAAATAGCGGATATGCCCGAGCAGGTTCTCTAGGTTGTCGCCAAACACGAACAGAAACATCATATTCCCAAAAATATGCATGATGTCGCCGTGCATAAACATCGAACTTAGAAAATTAAAATAGACTGGCAGAGGCGTCGGATAATGTATAATTTGAGCGATGTTGCCAAAAGCGTCACGAATGGCCTGGACGCCTGTCAGGTCCGTGCCGGTCGTGATCTCTCTCGGAACAAGCGAGAAAGCGTATGAGAATGCGTCGTTGCTCCCGAGTTGCTGCAATAGGAGAAAGACGACGACATTAACAGCAATTATCGCCCAGTTGACGATAGGCGTGATGCTCCGATCCGAATTGTCGTCACCAATTGGAAACATATATTAGCCTATCCCCGCATTCTCCGACGGACGAAGCAGCTCGTAACCCTCGCTTCGGGCGACAAATGTCGCAGCCGTGATGTCGCCTACGACGTTCAATGTCGTGCGGCACATATCCAGGATCCTATCCACACCGAGGATAATGGCGATCAAGGCCGGGTCGATCCCGATCATTGCCAGAATGCCGATAATGAATGGTATCGAACCTGACGGGACACCGGCGGTCCCGATTCCGCCCAGAATTGCCATATAAACGACCATCAATTGCACGCTCAGTGTCAGCGGAACGCCGGCAAGCTGTGCGATAAAGAGCACAGTGACGCCCTCATAGAGCGCAGTGCCATTTTGGTTTGCAGTCGCACCAACGGTGAGGACAAAGCTATTGATCTCTTTCGGAACACCGAGATTCTCGTTTGACACTCTCAGGGCCGTCGGTAGTGTAGCGTTAGACGACGACGTCGAGAACGCCGTAACGATCACGGTCCGGACGCGCTTGAAGAATTCGATCGGGCTTATCCGAGACAGGAACCAAACTGAAAGTGAATAAACGCCAAAGAAGTGCAGGCCGAGGCCCAGCAGGACGGTCGCGACGAACCAACCGAGCGATCGCAGTAGCTCAAGTCCGAATACAGCGATATTACTGAAGATCAAGCACGCTACCGCGTATGGGGCGAACTTCATGATGATGTCGATGATCTTTGACGTGATCGCAAAAAGCGATTCCATCACGCTAACGAATGGCGTCGAAACCGGCGCCGGAAGTAACGTGATAGCGATGCCGATCATCAAGGCGAAGAACATTATGTGCAGCATGTTCGGATTCTCGCCCGCGATCGAGTTGAATACACTCTTGGGCACGATCGTCTTTACTGCCTGCATCAGTGGCGAATCATTCTTTGAGGCGTCGTCGGCTTTCTTTTGTGCCTCAGTACGCGATGCCGCGTCGCTCGAATATTTTTGTTCAAGTTGAGCCTTTACCTCGGGATCGAGGCGTTCGCCGGGTCGGATCGTGTTGGCGAGGGAAAGCCCAATAATCACCGAGATCGCCGAGATAATAAGGCAATAGGCGAACGATTTCAGTCCAATGCGTCCGAGCTTTCGTATATCGCCGATGCCGGCTACACCGACGACGAGCGATGAGAACACTAGCGGCACGACGATCATTAGGAGAAGGTTGAGAAACAGAGTGCCGATCGGCTGCGTAATGTTCGCTATTGTCCATGTCACGTTCGTGTGAGAACCACCCCAGACCTGATTCGCCGCAACTCCGGCCACGACACCGACCAGTAGGCCGATCAATATTTTGGTATGAAGTGCCAAGCCGCGCGGTTTGTCCGGTGTCTTGTCGTCGAGATCAGTCGCCATATCGCGTTCGTAGGCGTCGCCCGACAGTTTTTCTGTTTCCTGTTCGCTCATGCTGATAGCTCCCGTTGGTCAGAGTGTTAGGTTTGTGCGAGTTTAGCAGAACTCGCGGCGATTTGATAAATTTGCATTCAATTCGCAAACCTATTGCCAGCTTATGAAAGCTCAAACCCTCGCTTTACTGATCTCTTCTATTCTTGTTTGCCTGACCGCGAATCTGGCGGGTGCACAAACAAAAACGGTCGTCTTGGTCCGCCACGCTGAAAAAGACACGACGATCGCGGACGACCCCGATCCTGACCTTTCCCAGGCGGGAAGAGAAAGGGCGGAGAGGCTTGAGGCAGCCGTCAGAAGATATCGGCCATATGTGCTGTTCGCGACGGCGACAGCGAGGGCGCGGCGAACCATCGAGCCGGTTGCTGCTCGTTGGAAGAAGGAGATACAGACCTACGACGCCTCACAACATGCCGACCTTGTAGAGAAGATCATCGCCAGCAAACGCCGCCACTTCCTGATCGCGGGGCACAGCAATACGATACCTTTCCTTGCTAACCTCTTGGCAAAAAAAGAGATATTTCGGCAGTTGCCCGACGCTGAATTTGGCGTGATCTACGTCGTGACGTTAAAGAAAGGTGTGTTCCGAAAACTTGAGATCCTTACGTACTAAAGGGCTATTTCGTTTGGGACGTCTTAGCAAAATAGCCTTGACGATGGGTAACCTTGACCTTTTCTTTCAGAAGCTGAGGGTTCGCGATCTGGACCTGAATGCGACGATACGAGCCGTCACGCTCTTGATTTGAAGGTTCGTAGGCTATCAGATACTGAGACCGCATCTCATCCTGGATCTGCCGAAATGCATCTCTGAGTTCTCGCTCGTCACGGGGAAAGTAGGCTCGGCCGCCGGTCCTCTCTGAGATCTTTCGCAGGGTTCCCTTATCTACACCGCTATAGAAGTCATCGCCGATGCCGATCGAATAGATCGCCGCCTCAGACCGCAGCGCAGCCTGGACAGCATCGTCGAGTTTCTTCTTCCCGTATGTGTTGACGCCGTCGGAGAGCAGGATGATGGCACGCCGCGTTCGTTCCGGTGCGGGGCCGAGTATCTCATCCGATGTTACCCAGATCGCATCCCAGATCGCTGTTGAACCTTGCGCCAATTGATTGTCACCGGAGATAGGCGGCGTGCCGCCGGCCAAGACCCCGCCGCCAATATACCCTGACGGCGGAACAAAACGGACACCGTCTATCGATCTGCGGAGACGCACGAGATTATTTGTCATTCCCTGCTCGAGCGTCGCCTCACCCGTAAATGAGATCACGCAGACCTCATCTTTTGATGGGCGGATCACGGTTTCAAGAAACGAGGTCGCAGCAGCTTTTTCCTCCGGAAGCGTGCGCTCCTGCGATGCGCTCACGTCGATCAGGATCGCGAGGCTCAATGGCAGGTCAACCTGACGCGAGAACGTCGTGATCTCCTGGGGAAGGTCGTTCTCGAGTAACCTGATATCTTCTTGTCTAAGGGTTGTTAGTAATCGACGATTATTGTCCTGTGCGGTGAAGAGGACATTCACAACCTCAGCGTCGATCTTTATGACTTCGCCATCGTCGATCGGCGGCGGCGTGGGCGTAGGCGAACCTGCCCAATGATCCGCCACGTCCTGCTCTGATCGCCTTGCGTCGGCCGTCGGGAAAAAGCCGATAGCCGCTATTATCGCGACAAGACCAACAATTACAGCTTGCATCCAAAAACGCATGGTGAAACCTACTTCAGACTGTCGCGAATGGCCCGATAGCTCGTCTTGGTCCGTAACCTATATTTACCCGACTTGTCTTTGTCGGCGAGCCGGACATCGATCTTTCTTGTGCGCCCGTCATAACTCTGGTCGGCCGGCTTGTACGTGATCAGATACTGAGTACGAAGCTCGTCCGAGATCTTCTTGAACGCCTTTTCGAGAGCGAGCATATCACCTGTAAAAAAGGCTTCGCCACCGGTCTGCTCGCAGAGTTCGGTGAGCATACGGTCGCCTCGATCCTTTACTGTACCGGCATCAACGCCGGGAACCGTGCCGAGAAAACCTGCCTTTGTCGAGATGCCAAATATAGTCGTTTCGGTCCGTTGCGCAAGGTCGATAGCATCCTGCAGGCCGGCCCGGCTGAAAGTGTCATCTCCATCAGTGATCAGGACGATCACGCGGCGTCCCGGCACGCTGCGGAGCTTTTCATCGGCGAACTGCCATACGGCATCGTAGAGGGCCGTTTGCGAGCCTGTTTTCTTGACCTTATCGACAGCCCGCTGCAGCAGGTCGAGCTTATCGGTAAAGTCCTGGACGAGATTGATCTCGTGGTCAAAGGTCATGAATGCCGCCTTGTCCTTGCGAAGTCGGACGACTGAATACAGGAAGTTGGCGGCGGCTTCCTTCGAGAAGCCGAGCTTGCCGGCGGTCGATGGCGAAGTGTCCATCAGCACGCCAACGAAGACCGGCGGATTGGTTTTTTCGTCCGAGAAGAAGGTTATCTCCTGCGGCTGGCCGTCCTCAAAAACAAGAAAGTCATTACGGCCGAGGCCGGTGATCAACTGCTTTTTATCGGTCACGGTCACCGGCAGGCGAACCTCAAAGACCTTGGTCGCTCCCGTATCGTCGCCCGGCGGCGTCGGCGATGGCTGCTGGGCGGACGCAATGGCCTTCATGCAGAGCAAAAGGGCGAATAAACCAATAAAATGCTTCATACTAGCCAGAAACTGAGAGGCACAAAATTCGATGCGCTCGGGGCACCGTCTGTTGCCAACTGCAAACACAGAAGTATAGCAAAAACAAGCACTTGCCTCACGGCGTGCTTAGCTGTGAGAATATAGCTCGGCTCATGGACGCAAATATCTTCAGAGAATACGACATACGCGGCATTGTCGGCCGGCATTTGACGGACGAAACGGTCGCCGTGCTGGGCCGCGCGATCGGTACATTCTTTAGGCAGAATAACGCTAAACGCATCGCGATCGGATACGACGCCCGCGAGAGTTCACCGTGCTTTTGCGACTTGTTGACGGCCGGTTTTAACGCTGTCGGCTGCGACGCGGTGCTGATCGGCATGGTGCCGACGCCGGTGCTGTATCACACGGTCTTCACACGCGACGTTGACGGCGGCGTGATGATCACGGGCTCGCACAATCCGCCCGACCACAATGGTTTTAAGATCTGCCTCGGTAAGGCCGCCCTCTTTGGCTCGCAAATACAACAAATAAAAGAGATAGCACAGGCAGAAGAAACACGAGCGGTAGCGAGTGTGCCCAGCTCGCCAGAGATCGGTACGACTGAAACCATCGACGTCCTCGCCGAATACTGCCGCGACATCGTCTCTCGAATCGATCTCGGCCCACGCCGCATCACCGCCGTTGTCGATGCCGGCAACGGCATGGGCGGCGTTACGGCGGTGCCGGTCTTTGAGGCGTTGGGCGTCGAGATGGTCAAGCTCTACACCGAGCCCGACTCGACGTTTCCCAACCATCACCCTGACCCGACGGTCGAAGAGAACCTCGCCGATACGATTGCTAAGGTATTGGAAACAAAGGCCGATCTGGGCATTGCGTTCGACGGCGACGGCGACCGCATCGGCGTGGTTGATGAGAATGGCCACATCATCTGGGGCGACGAACTGATGGTGCTTTTCTCACGCGGCATTCTAAAAACCACGCCCGGTGCGACGATCATCGCCGAGGTGAAATGCTCACAAACTCTCTTTGACGACATCGCGGCTCGCAGCGGCAACGCCATAATGTGGAAGGCCGGCCACTCGCTTATCAAGGCCAAGATGAAAGAGACAAATGCTGCCCTCGCCGGCGAGATGAGCGGCCATATCTTCTTTGCTGACAGGTTTTACGGGTTTGACGACGCCACCTACGCCGCCTGCCGCGTGCTTGAGATATTGTCCAAAACCGACAAACCTTTATCCGAACTCCTCGCCGACTTGCCGCCCACATTCTCGACGCCCGAGCTCCGCGTCGATTGCCCCGACGAAGCCAAATTCGACGTCGTAACCCGTGTAGCCAAACACTTTACGGCCACAAACGAAGTCATTACCATCGACGGCGCACGCATCCTCTTCGACCACGGCTGGGGCCTCGTCCGTGCCTCAAACACCCAAGCCATCCTCGTCCTCCGCTTCGAAGCCGACTCACCCGAGGCGTTAGCAGAGATCAGGGCGACAGTCGAGGCTAAAGTTAGTGAACTCCTGAAAGGGATCGATCGATCGCAGTAAGCTGTGCTGGTGATTTTGCGGCTCGCCACTCTATTTGCGGTGAGGCTTGCCTCACAGATCCGTTCACCTAACCTGAGAGGCTGAATCGACGCGAGCGAGGACCATGCGTTTCCGGTGGTGAAGCTCAAGCGGATGAGCCAGTGGGTCGTGCGGGCTTCGCCGTTCTTTGTTCATCACTGGATCAAGTCTGATAGGACGATGCTGTTTGGCAAGGTCGAGATGGTGGACGGGGTGATGGCGCTCGATATGGCGAGCGTGGTGGCGGTGCGGCGCGGGTCGAGTTGATGCGAACGGACTTTTGAACGCGGATCTGGCGGATTGGGCCGATAAGGACGGATCGGAAATGATATTTCGGATCCGTTTTTATTCGCGTGATTCGTTTCATCCACGTTCGAGAATGCATGCGGTAATCGACTCCTGCTTGGGTGTTAAGCCATTGCTCACGCGCGGGCTTCTGCAACGGAAGAAGGCTTCCCGGATGGGGAAGCCTTTTTGGTTATGATCCTGAATATTTTTCTGCCGGGCTGAGTGGCGGGTGTCGGCGCCCTTCCTTACGGGCGGACTACGGACACGGGCCGGCTGCCGATGTTACGCGTCAACGCTGACGAGGCGTGGATTGGCCTTCTTTTTGAGCAGCTTTTGCAGCTTGAGCCGGGCTTTGTGGAGCTGGCTCTTTGAGGTGCCGACGGAACAGCCGAGGATGCGGGCCACCTCTTCGTGTTCGAAGCCCTGGACGTCGTGCAGGACAAAGACATTCTTGTAGCCGGTCGGCAGTTGCTCGATGGCATTGTCGAGGGCGATCTTATCGACGATCTGCATCTTGTGCGGGTCGCCGGTGCCGGTCACGACCTGGTCGGGCGTCTCGCCCTCTTCGGTGGTCTTTTCGAGCTTGACCGAACGCTTGCGAAAGTGCATCAGCACCTGATTGACGGTCATCCGATGCAGCCACGTCGTGAATGCCGAGTCGCCGCGAAATGAGCCGATCTTGCGATAGAGCTGGATAAAAACGTCCTGCGTCAGGTCTTCGGCCTCGCTTGCGTTTTGCAGCATTCTGAGGCAGATCGAATAGACGCGCCTGTGGTGCCGTTTGTAGATCTCCTCGAATGAGCCGATATCGCCGCTGGCGGCGGCGCGGGCCAATTGCTTGTCATCGGCCTTTTCGACGTCGGCGATCGAACCGTCGAGAAAGAATTTGACCTCGTCCGAACTCACACCCTGCTCGCTGCGAAACACCGGAAAGTTTAAGGTCTCTGTTGTCATTTTATTTCCCTCCCCGCCGAGGTAGCTTCAAACGCCGTGCCAAACCGAAAAAGGCCGCTGCCCATGCTCTATTCCACGCCGTCAGATCGCAAAAGGTGCGATTATTTCAGGCATATTCATATCTTCGCGGTTCATCAAAGGACAGATTCGTTTTGCGCCTCGCATGCGGCACGTGCGTTAATTCGTATACCATTTCGTGCGCTCATGGCGAGGCCGTTCTTGGCGTCCGTAATGGTAAAATCGACACTTCTGATCGTGGAGCAGGCGTCTAAGATAGATATGTTCGCGAGACCATTCAGGGTGAAAGTGGCGGTCACGCTGTGCTTGGCGGCCGTCTCGACATTTGCTCAGGATGCAAATAGGCCGGCGTCGCGGAGCCTTGAGGTCTCTGAGGTTGACGGAATTCCCGTGCTGGTAAAACACCTACCCGACTGGGAAGCTGTGCGGCCGACCACGGTCTTTGCGCGTTCTACGGCTGAACTGCGAGCCTCACTCGGCGAGCGGCCGGTGCTCGACCTGATCGATTGGACGGCCGGGACCGAGGCCGTGACGGCTGCCTATCCCGCGGGCAGGCTGCTCATCGTTGAGTTCACCTCGCCGCAAGGGTCGGCGGAGGCCGATGCGAAGTTTGGCAGCTTTCTCGCCGGCGATGGATCGACAGCCTACCGGCGGATCGGTAATTACAACGCGATGGTGATGGATGTGTCAGATCGAGCGCAGGCCGAGGCACTGCTCGATCAGGTCAGGTACGAGAAACAGATCCAGTGGCTGGGCAACAATCCTTTTCGCATCTCGGCCGAGCGGGCCTTTGTGCTGACGACGACGGACATCTTCATGTCGACGGTCATCGTGATAATGATCGGGATCGTAGTTTCGCTGATCGGCGGCGTGATCGTCGGGTTTGTCTATTTTCGGTTTAGTCAGAAGCGGCGAGCACACCTCACAACCTTCTCAGACGCCGGCGGCATGACACGGCTCAACCTCGATGGCTTTACGCCTGAGGTCGTCGGAGTTGAACTCCTGAAAGACTAGATTTTGCGAAGGACATCGTGCTATCATTCTGATAGCATTCTGTGCCGGAGGATCCTATGCCTGACGTTTTAGTGAGAAATGTGGACGCGGCCGTGGTGGAAAAGATCAAGCTTCGAGCAAAGCGGCAGCATCGGTCCTTTCAGGCCGAGTTGAAAACGATCATCAACCGGGCGGCCGCCCTGCCGGAACCCTTGTCGAGTCGCGAACTTTTCCGTAAATTTCGAAATTCTCTTTCCCAAACCAATGTGTCCGATTCGGTTGACCTCTTGAGAGAGGACCGCAGCAGATGATCCTTGTCGTCGATGCGAGCATCGTTGCCAAGTGGTTCGTTATTGAGGATCACACTGACCACGCCGAAGCCTTGCTCGACCCGCCGTTTGACCTGCATGCGCCCGAGTTCGTACTAGCCGAGATCGGCAATGTGGTTTGGAAGAAACATCAGGAAGGCTCAATTACCTTCGCCGAACTCCGTAAATCGCTCGATCTCTTCGACAGCCTCGATCTTACCCTGCATCCTGTTCGTGAAATCATAGGCGTCGCCGTAAACGGCGCCGTCGAAACCGGACAATCTGTTTACGACTGGGCCTATCTTGCTCTGGCGATCTCATTGTCCTGCCCATTGATGACTGCCGATAGAAAGTTCTTTAGAGCGATGAGGGCAACGAGATTTCGCCAGCACTTGCTTTGGGTCGAGGCGATTCCGGGTCTTATTGACGCCCGCTAAGCCAGCGCGTCAATCAAACGATGAATGTCCTGCATACTGTTATAGTAATGCGTCGCTACGCGGACGCGGCCGCCGCGGGGTGAGACGACGATGCCTTGTTGTTCGAGGTGGGCAGCGACCTCGTTCGACGTGAGACCGTTTCTGTTGCGGATACAGACGATGCCGGAACGTTCGCCGCGCGCTTGTGAACTGACGATGTCGTAGGGTTTGGCGGCGAGGCCGGAGCAGAGTTCGGTGGACAGATCATCGACGTATCGTTCGATGTTGGCGAGGCCCGTGTCGGTCAAGAGTTTTAGGCTCTGTTCTAGGCCATAGAAGAGAGATGAGCAGCCGGTACCGCTTTCCCAGGCGAGCGCGGTCGGTTTGAATGGCTGTTCGCGGTCTTCAAAATCCCATGGCGTCTCGACGCTGATCCAGCCGACGAGTGTGGGCTTGACGCGTTCGCGGGCGCGGTCGGATAGATAGAGAAAGCCGCATCCCTCAGGTGCGCAGAGCCATTTGTGGCTGGCTCCGCTGGCGACGTCGACAAACTGTGCAGGCAGGTCGTAGGCGTGAGCGCCGAGGCCCTGGATGACGTCAACACAGAATAACGCATCCACCGCGCGGGCCGCGCGGCCGATGCGTTCGAGGTCAGCGCGGAAACCGGATGCGTATTGAACCGAACTGATCGCGACGACCTTTGTGTTGCGGTCGATCATCGATATCAGTTCGGCGAGGTCGATGCGGCCATTGCGTTCGGGGGCGAGGCGAAGCTCGACGCCGTGTTCGTCGCGTATTCGTCGCCAGGCATAGTAATTGGCAGGGAATTCGCCCGCAAAGCTGACGATATTGTTGCCGCTTTGCCAGGTAAGGCCGTTTGCGATGGTCGCAAAACCGTCCGACGTATTTCGCATAAAAGCGACCTGATCGGCCCGCACACCGAGCATCTCGGCGAGCAGCCGTCGGGCACGATTTTTAGTGTCGATCCAGCCCTGATAGCCGAGCCCGCCATTTGTCGAAACGTCATTCAACTGCCACGTGATCGCCTCAAGCGCCGCGGCGGGCAAGGGCGATACGGCGGCGCTGTTGAGGTAACTAAGATGGCTGATCGAGGCAAATTGCGAGCGGACGTGATCGTTCATTATGAGATTTGCTTTGACAAACTTCTCGGATAAATCCGATTATAAACATGAGGGCGACGCACGCGCCTGCGGCCTTGATTATGTTGGATTTTGGCAAGAAAAACCATTCTGACTTTGGCTTTGTCGCTCCGGCAGACGATGCCGGGATCGAGGTCGTGTCGCTAAAGCGCGAATCGCGTCAGGGGCTGTTTTCCGAGGGGCTAAAGCTCTTTCGCGACATATTCCTGATCGTGGTGGTCTTTATCCTGTTCGGCGTTTTCTTTGTCCAGCCTGTCGTTGTCGAGGGCACATCGATGCTGCCGCAGCTTCAGGACGGCGAGCGGCTGCTCGTAAACAAGCTCGTTTATTACCAGATACAGTCGGTGAGTTGGGGCCATATCGAGCGCGGCGACATCGTCGTTTTCTGGTATCCGAACGACCCTGAGAAGTCATACGTCAAGCGCGTAATAGGCCTGCCGGGCGAGATGGTCGAGGTCCGCAGCGGCAAGGTCCTGATCAATGGCGTCGAACTAAAGGAGCCGTATCTCGATGCCGAGCACAATCGATCACTTCCGAGCTATCCTGTCAGAAAGGTCGATGAGCATCATTATTTTGTGATGGGCGACAATCGCGATAACTCGTCCGACTCGCGATATTGGGGCCTGGTGCCCGAAAAATACATCTACGGCAAGGCGTTCTTTCGCTATTGGAAGCCGCAGGATATGGGCTTTCTCGAACACGGCGAATACGATGCGAGCGTATCCGTCACTCCTCAGATCAAGAACGGCCAGCCGGACCTGCGGTAACATCTCTATCCAAATACTAAGTTAGCCGTCGATGCGTTAGAATTGACAGCGATGAAGAGCGCGATATTGGTGCTGGAGGACGGCCGCGTGTTTACCGGCCGCTCATTCGGCGCGGCCGGCGAGTCGTTCGGGGAGATGGTCTTTAACACCTCGATGACCGGCTATCAGGAGATACTGACCGATCCGAGCTATGCCGGCCAGATCGTCGCGATGACGTATCCGCTGATCGGCAACTATGGCGTTAACGACGAGGATGTCGAATCGCGTCGGCCGTGGGTCGAGGGCTTTGTCGTTCGCGAAGCGAGCCGGCTACGGTCGAATTTCCGCTCGACAAAGTCGCTGCAGGATTATCTTCGCGGTAACAACATCATTGGTATCGAGCATATCGACACGCGTGCACTCGTGCGGCATATCCGCGATAAAGGTGCGATGCGTGCCGGCCTTTCCACGGTAGAAAAGGATGCTAAACAATTGCTGGCGAGGGTGTTAGCCTCGCCCGAGATGGCAAAGCGCGAACTGGCGAGCGAGGTCACGGTCGCGGACAACTATGAATTTCGACCCGCGAATGACGAAAGATTTCACGTCGTGGCCTATGACTTTGGTGTGAAAACAAACAGTCTGCGCGAATTTGCACGGTACGGCTGCCGCGTGACGGTTGTTCCGTCGAGGACATCGGCGGAGGCGGTCCTCGCTCTGAAGCCGGACGGTATCTTTCTTTCTAACGGCCCCGGCGATCCCGCTTCGATGGCGGATGTTATCGGCGAAATAAAGAAACTCGCGGCATCACAGACGCCGATATTCGGCATCTGCCTTGGGCATCAGTTGCTGGGTGAGGCATTCGGCGGTAGCACCTACAAGCTCAAATTCGGCCATCGCGGCGGTAACCAACCGATCAAGGATCTCACGAGCGGCCGCATCGAGATCACGTCGCACAATCACGGATTTGCCGTCGATGCCGCATCGCTGCCTGCTGAGGTCGAGGTCACGCACATCAACCTCAATGATCAAACGGTTGCGGGCTTGAGGCACAGGCGGCTCCCGATCTTCTCCGTGCAGTATCATCCCGAATCGGCTCCGGGCCCGCACGACTCTGAGTATTTGTTCGAGCGTTTTGTCGGCTTGATGGAAGCTCGGCCATAGGTCACAATCATCAGCGGCTGCGAGCTGTGTACCCGACGCGTGAAGGGTGCCTTGATCTTGTTGGAGGTGGTCCGATGCTTCACTATATCGTCATTTCTTTGCTCACTTTTTTCGTCCTGACGCCGTTTGTGCTTTCTCAGACGCCGTCGCCAACGCCGGTCTCGCCGGACGCTCAGATGGCGGCACTCCAGCAGCAGATCGATCTGATTAAGAAACAGCAGGAATTTGAAAAGGCCAAGAGCGACCTTGCCAATCAGCGTCTAAAGGAGATACTTGAGGCCCTGCCCAAGACTACGGGCCTAAAGGTCCCTGAATCGAAGACCACATTCTCCGATGACGAAAAACCGAGCGCCGAGACGTCCGCACTGAGCTATGAGGCTCTAAACGCGCTGTCCGCACAGATAGAGGCGGCAATTCGACCGGTCACGTCACAATATTCGGCGATCGCGATCCACAATGAGCCTGATTTTACAGCCCTTGCCAAATACCGCGTTTACCGCAGCCAGTCGAACGCCGCGCTCAAGAACTTCGCAGCCTGGCGCAAGAAGCTCGAGGATGCAGCGAATCGCGAAGCAAATGCAGGTGACGACATCAAGATCCAGGGGTGGGACCCGATCACTTCAGCTCTGAACTTCCCGACAATAGCGACGGCGTTTGCGGGTTCGGTGGGTGAACTTTTATCGCTGTTCCGGACTGAAACGTTGATCACCGAAAGTGTCGATACGATTGATGACGATGCATTAGGGGCGGCGATCGCGAATCAGTTGAAGAAAGGCAATCGCAGCCTGAAGATACTCTTCCCGCAGGCCTTCATTCCGGAATATGATCTGGAGACCGAGGGAAATGAATCGATACTGATCAGGATCTCCGAGATAAATCAAGCCTATGTCGAAGTCTCGAATTTCTTGCTTTGGGCCGGTCGGCTTACTGAGGCCCAGCAGAACTCGATCAGTGCGCTTATCGACGAAGCGAGGAACGTAAAGGCGCAGCTTAGGGCCCTTGCGGTAGGAAACGAAGAGATCGGCGGCCAGAATCAACGCGAGAATGACGCTGACGCGCCTCGGCAGCGGTACAGTGACTTGCGTCAACTGGTTCGTGCCGAAAAGCTTGACCGATTTCTCAGGCAGGGTGCCGGCTCGCGCGTCGGCATTGTCAAGGTCCGTTCGCTTGCCTCGGGCGGCAGCCGACGCGAAACACGCAATCTCTTTCTCGGCAATAAGATACGCTACAGCGGCAGTGTCACCATAGAACTTCTGATCTTCGACGTTGACGGCATGCTTCAGGCGTCAGAGATATTCTCACTGCACACAGGGTTTAGGAGGCTCCTGAAGGACTGAGTCAGACCTAAACGGCAGGTCATGCCTCATCGCGGCGCCGGCGTGACCTTGCCTTGCGTCCGCTGCCGAGATAGACAATTACCGCGACAACAAGGTGGGCGACAAACCAGATATTCTCATAGCCGAGGTTCTGGTAGATGTAGATCAGGATCAGGACGCGCGGCATAAAGATGCCAAGCAGGACATCGGCCCATTGCGGGACCGAATTTGCAGGAAACAATTCGGGAAACATGAAGAGGTAAACCAGCATCACGATCCGCGGAAAGAATAAAGAGAAGAGCAAGAAATAGAAATCCATTACATCAGCCCTGCCTGTTCTTTAGTATCTTTACGAAAGAACCGGAGCGAAGTTCGTCCAATGTTATGCTCGTGCGCTCGGTCGCCTCGGCTTCTGAGATCGCGCCGCAGTTGATCGCCCGCAGAAAGTAGTTCAACAGGCCCTGGCCGGTGGCGGCGTCGTCAAAAACGTCGCCGACGAGCGTTGCCTGTGCGGCTTTCTCGACAAAGTTGCGCAGGCGCTCGCTGGCGGCGTCGAGGCCTTCGAGAAAAAAGGTGAAAACGGCTGCATAACGCGTCGGCAGTTGCGCCGGATGCAGGTCCCAGCCCTGGTAATAGGCGTTGGCGAGCGAATGGCGGCAATGGTCGTAGTGGAGCTTCCAAGCGCGGTGAACGGTATCGTTGTTCTCTGCGATCTGTGCGGCCGAGAGGTCGCTGCCGCGGTGTGGGGCGACGGGCATAATATTTGTCGCGCCGTCAGAAAGCCAAACGCCGGTACCGCCGAAGGCGACCTGCATCATGTGGCGGGCAAAATCGCACGCCGGGTGCAGCATGTCCTGATATGCGGCCGTGATCGAGCAGCTCGCAGTGTAATCGTACGTCCCAAAATGCGCCGCGACGCAACGGCCGCGTGCGGCGTCGAGCATCTTTGGCAAACCTGACGAGCCATCGGCGGCGATGATCGATTGCGTCGTCTCGATCATCATTTCCATCTTCAAAGTGCCGGCGGCGAGGCCGAGTTTTGGTTCGATCTCGTCAAGGATATCGATGAGCGTTGTGACCTGTGCGGGCGTGACGATCTTTGGCTGCGTAATGACAGAATTGTCCGGCAGCTTGCCGCCCGTTCGGTCGAGAAGCGTTGTTAGAAAGATATCAAGCGTCCGGATCGCGCGTGCGTGCAGTTCTTCGCTGAACGTCTTGATGCGGATACCGATGAATGGCGAGAGCGTCGCTTCCGCCATTCCTTTTGCAACTTCGTCGGCCGCGGCCACAGCGTGGCCGTCCTCTTCAGCGTCGCTGCGCGTGCCATAGCCGTCCTCAAAGTCGATGCGAAAATCCTCGACCGCCTCGCGGCCGAGCTTTTCGCGAACGCGGCTATAGATCGTTTCGCGGAGATCATCGGGCAGTCCCAACGCATCACCGAAGATGTCGGCATCCGGGGCAAACGTCTCAAACGAACGCACCGCGAGTTGACCGAGCTTCACCGTCGTGTCCGACTTGAAAAGATGCGCTCCGCCGTAAACGGTGTGGACAGGCTGGCGTCGGCCCGATTCGCCGGGATAGCGGCGGCCGAACTCGGCCATCGTGGAGCGCAGATCACTAGAGAATTTGTCGAACGAGGCTTGCGACAGGGAGGTTTTCATAGATTATCGGGCCAGGCGGGCCTCGATCAGGCCGTGCGGCTCGTCGGTCGGGATGAAGATGCAGTTCTTGTCCTCGACCCCGAATTTCGACACATCGACCGGCAGGCAATGAATGTTTGGCAGCGAGAACGCGATCTCGTCGATCTGCGAAAACTCGGCCAACACAGTATCGCCTATGGCATAAAGCGTGTGCTGGACAGACAAACTGTCGTGGTCGGCGAAGACCCTCAGTATCGTCTTCCGTATATCGTGGAAAACTTCATCCGTCACACTTTCGACCTTGCCGTATCGCCAGTTTGCCTTGATCGAAGTGGCGAGAATGCGGTCGCTGACCTCGGGCAGCGTGGTGTAGGCATCCTTGATAAACCCGACAAAGCCTGACTGCGCGGATTTGAGAACGACAAGGTCTTCGACGCCCGATTCGACCGTTTCGGCGTCGCGGGTGGCGTCGATCTTTGCCGTTCGTTCCTCTTTTGAGCCGCGTATGAACGAATGATCGTGCTCACCGTCGGCAAACTTCATCCGCTTCCACGAGTGCTCGTTGATGCTGATCCGCACCAGACTGACGTGGTCACAAGTCGACAGAAAATGCCGTGCGAGGCGCAGGCCAAATTGCTCCGGCGATTCGATCTCGTCCGTCTGCCCGGCGAGGGCATAGACGGTGTTTTTCATCGTATCGGTCGGCAGGCAAAGGCTGTTGTCGCCGGTCGTATGAATTGCGGCGAAGTCGCCCTCGAGCGCAATGTTCAGCGTCAGGCTCTGGATGTCGTGACGTGGTTTTCGCTTATCGACCTTGAGCAGGCGGACACGCGATTTGCCGTAGTTGTCCTGGACGATACGAGCGGCCATAAGGATCAGCTTCCGCGATAGGTCGTATAGCCAAACGGGCTGAGCAACAGTGGGACGTGATAGTGCTGCATCGCATCTTTTACGACAAAGCTGACCGTAACCTGCGGAAAGAAGCATTCAATGTTCTTGAGCAGAAAATACGGCCCGATCTCGAATATCAAACGATAGTGTCCGGGGAGAAAGGCTTCTCGCGTTGACAGAAAATCGTTAATGCGTCCGTCAATGTCGGTGATGCCTTCAGCGATCACCTGCCAGCCTACTGTGTGCGTCTTGCGTTCAAGGACCGCGGGAATGCCGACACCGGGCGTGCCGGATGTCGTGTCGAGTATGTGTGTGGTGATGGCGCTCATTTTTCGAGAAGTTGACTCAATCGGATCTCTGTTATCTTCCACTGCTCTGCCGCAGCGAGCTCCAGTTCCGTTTCAACAGAATTGCGAATGCGTGCCCGGCATATTGCCAGCATCTCGTCAGCGGATCTTCCGGTTGCACAGACTATAAATATAAATCCGAACTTATCTTCATACAAGCTGTTGGCGTCGGCAAGCTCCAGCCGTACATCGTCAGCGGCGTCGGCTGCGCCCGATTGCTCACTCGATGACCAATCCGCCGCACGCTTGTTCTGGGTCGCAGAAGCCTTCGTCGAGCCGATCTTCGGGTGGGCCGCAAACGCCTCAAGGTGGTCGTTGATCGACAGCGAATACCAGAGCCTCTCACCCGTTGCAAACAGGTCCTCGATCAGCGAAAAAGGGCGAGACGCGGCCATCCTGCGTGCCCACTCGCGCGAACCGCAACAGTCAAGAAATCGTGTCTCCGCCGCCTTTGCAGAAGACTCATTAAGCGCGGCGAGATTCTTATAGACGTGGAAGCTCAAGCGATCCTTCCGTAAAGTCTGAGACGGCTGACGCCGCCATCGGGATAAATATTGAATCTGACATGCGTGACCGCACCGAGGTCAAGCACGTCATCGAACACGTGCCGCGAGTGTGCCTGCAAGCTCGTCTTCGGCATCAGCTCACGCCATTCTGAACCGTCGCCGCCCTCGAGCATACAGCTCTCAGGATAATTGCCGCGAAAGTATGACGTATCAACCTCAACTCGCGTGATGCGTCCGGCCGTCCCGAGTTTGACTACGCACCAATCATGACCGGGGCCGCGGCGGCGGCGCGATTCCCAGCCGTCGCTCATATCGCGTGCGAGACCGGGCATTATGAGGTTCTGCCGATGGCCGAAGAATTCGTCGCTCGCCTCGGTCACGTCGCCACCGTTCTCGGCCGCCGCCAGGTCGATCTCGCTGTCGCGTTTTCGCAAGGCGTCCCAGTCGGGAATCACGTTGCCGTGCACACGCAGCCGCGCGACGCCGCCATCGGGGTATATCTTGAACCGCAGATGCGTGATGCGACCGCTGCCGTTTACCTCAAACCGATTCTGCGAATCGCCGTTCAGCTCCGACAGCGGTAATATCTCTTTCCACTCCGCATCGTGCAGATCGTCGAGATGCGGATTGCCGTTGACGGTCGCGGCGTCGAGTGAGCAGTGCGATGGGAAATTCCCGCGAAAGAACGCGGTATCGACCACCACGCCTTTGATCTCTCCCGGCATACCGAGGCGGATGATGCACCAGTCGAAGGGCTCATCGAGCCGCGGCGAACGTCGGCGGCGCGTTTCCCAGCCGTCCATCCATTTGCCGTCGTCGGTGTAAAGTCCCTCTTTCCAGACGGCGGCGTGCGGTTTGATGAGGTTCTCTTTCGCAGCAAAGAAATCGTCGTTGGCAAACAGCACCGTGCCGCCGAGCTTCTCAGAGGCGAGGTCGATCAGTTGTGTGAAATCGCTCATGTCGCGTCAGCAGGTGTTGCGGCCGTGGCCGGGTCGCGATAGATCCACGCGGCCAGCAGGTTCGTAACGATGGACGTCACCAATTGAAATCCCGCGATGATCAGCCACATGCGGCGGCCGTAGAACCCGAGCGGTATGAACTCCGCCGGTCCGGTGACCGAGCACGTTATCCACGCGACGACCGCGGCGATGATAGCCGTTTTTGGCCCCGGCCCGTGGAAGGGGCGCATCAGAGCGTACAGGAATATCGCAAGAAACCCGCGGCCCAGCTCAAAGATAAAGAAATAGACCATGGAGATGGCATGGCTCTCTGTGGGCATTCGAGCACCGAGCCCTTGATACAAGAATTCCCAATACTGCTTTACGATGTTCTCGTGCAAAAAACCGTCGCTCAAAAACAGCAAAACCGATGCGATCAGTCCGCCGATGAACAGGCGTCCGAAGTTGATCTTGGTCATAACGCCTCCTTTCAGAATTTGATTTGCTCTCTGCGTTCTCTGCGAAAATCTCATCGAACTCTGCGTGGAACCAAACTCCCACGCGGAGGCCGCAGAGGAAGAATCGCGGAGATCGCAGAGGCAGACGAACTACGTAATTAACTGCCCCGAAATTGTATGCGAAAACTCTTCCTTTCCAAAGACGCGAGTGCCGCGAACGAAAACTGAATCAACGCGCCCCTTCAAGCTCATACCGTCGTAAGGCGTAAGTTTGTGGCGATGATGGATCAACTCCGGCCGCACGGTAAAGTCCGCCTCCGGGTCCCAGATGACGATGTCGGCGTCGTAACCGGCAGCGAGCTTGCCCTTGCGGCTTCCCAGTCCCGCGAACTGCGCGGTTCGCTCAGACATGAGGCGCGTGAGATCGTTGAGGCCGAGGCCGCGTTCGGCGAGGTTCGTCCACATCACCGGCAAACCGAACTGCAGCGCCGAGATGCCGCCCCAGGCGTCGAGAAAATCGCCGCGTTCGAGCAGTTTGAGTGCGGGCGTGCAGGGCGAATGGTCTGAGACGACCATATCGATGGTGCCGTCGGCGATGGCGGCCCAGAGCAGTTCGCGGTTCTCGCGTTCGCGCACCGGAGGGCAGCATTTGAAGTGCGTCGCACCGTCAACGATGTCCTCGGCGGCGAACGTCAGGTAATGCGGGCACGTCTCGACGGTGAGCGGCAGGCCTTCCGCTTTTGCCTCGCGGATCATCGGCAGGGCGTCCGACGAAGACAGATGCACGATATGCACGCGGCAGCCGGTCTCGCGGCACAGCCCGATCATCATCGCGATGGCTTCGTTCTCAGCCTCACGCGGGCGCGAACGCAAAAACGTGTCGTACGCACGCGGATCGTCATTCGCCAACTCCGCAGCCGCCGCATCTATCGGCCCTGCGACCTCGGCGTGCACCAGCAGGACCGAATCTAGCCGTGCCAGCTCGGGCATCGCCTCGCGAAGATCGCTCTCGGTCACGTGCGGGAATTCATCAACGCCCGAGTGGATCAGGAAGCACTTAAACCCGCGAACGCCCCGCTCGACCAGCGGCGCCAGTTCCGCCGTATTCTCCGGCACGACGCCGCCCCAAAACGCGACGTTCACCGAACATTTATGTTGAGCCGCCGCCAGTTTCTCTTCAAACCCCGCAAGCGTCGTCGTCGGCGGAATGGAATTCAATGGCATATCGACCAGCGTCGTCACCCCGCCCGCCGCCGCCGCCCGCGTCGCCGTCTCGTACCCTTCCCACTCCGTCCGCCCCGGCTCATTAACATGCACATGCGCATCAACGATCCCCGCCATCACCACCAGATCCCCCGCGTCGATCACCTCGCCGTCCGAAACATCGCCGTGGTTGTCAATTGCGGCGATTCGGCAGTCCTTCACACGCACCGCCACCGCCGCAACGCCGTCAGGCAAAACAACACGGCTGCTCCGAATAGTGAGGTCCATAGAGTCAGATAGCGGGCCGGTGTCGTTCCCAACCGGTGGCCTTCTCGTAAGCGTTAGCCAAGGTTAGCAGACGTCCTTCTGACAACGGCGGTCCACCGAGCATGAGGCCTATCGGCAGGCCCGACTTCGAGAATCCGCACGGTACCGAAATGGCTGGCAGGCCCGCGATGCTGAAGGCAAACGTGCACGCGTTCAATGTGAATGGGTCTGTTGCGTCCTTAAGGGTGATAGGTAAGCCGGGAAGCGTCGGCACTGCGACGACGTCGACATTTTCAAATGAGCGAACGATCGTCCGGCGATGATCTGCAAGCTCGTTCCGCATTCGCGACAGATCGGCCGTGGAGACCTTCTTGCCTTCCATGATATTATCCCGCGTCCTCGGATCGTAAAGCTCGCGTGTATTGGCGAGATACTGCGCGTGAAAGGCATATTCTTCGCCACCAATTATGTCGCCGAGCTCGGGCATCGGCAGTTCGGCATCGCGGACCTCCGCTACGAGGCCACGTATTATCAACATCGCTTCGTCAAACGTGTCGCGGACCTCCGCCTCGACGGGTGCGTCGCACGTAGGAACGGTATGCGGCAGCAGCCCGACCCGCAGACCTGACGTGGCCGACGGCGAGCTTGGATCGAATTCATTCGCAACTGGATGACCTGTCATCGCGCGAAACATAATCGCCGTGTCCGCGACCGTGCGGCACATCGGGCCGATGTGGTCGAACGATCGCGAAACGTATATCAATCCTTCTGTCGGCACGACGTCGTACGTCGGTTTCAACCCGACAATGCCGCAACTAGCGGCAGGGATGCGTATGGAGCCGCCCGTGTCCGTGCCAACAGAGCCGTAGCAGAGGCCGGCCGCAACGGCGGCTCCGTTCCCGCCAGACGACCCGCCGGCGATATGCTCGATGTTCCACGGATTGTGGACCGCACCAAAGTGACTGATCGCGGACGTCGTGCCACCCGCGAATTCGTGCATGTTCAGTTTGCCGATGATGATGGCGCCCGCCGTCTTGAGCTTGGCAATTACCTCGGCGTCGCGTTCCGGCGTCCTTTCCGCAAACACCGCACTAGCGGCCGTTGTGCGAATGCCGGCCGTATCAATGTTGTCCTTTACACCGATGGGAATGCCGTGAAGCGGTCCCAACCAGCGGCCGTGCTTGATCTCATTCTCGGCGCGGCGGGCATCGGCCAGCGCCTGATCGCCCGTTACGGTGATAAACGAATGCAGTCTTGGATCGATCTTCGCGATGCGGTCAAGACAAGCCGTGGTCAACTCGACAGGCGAAACCTCTCGCGTCCGAACGAATGCCGCCGCCTCGCTGAGATCGAGCAACGCCAGATCGTCGCGAACACTCTTCGGCGGCGAACCGGGCCTACAACCTGACAACCCGGCCAACGCAGCCGCCGCAAGCCCCGTAAACATCTCGCGTCTAGATAGAATGTTAGCCATCATTACGAAAGTATATTATGAACACTTCCCAATAACTTATGACTGAAAACTGATATTCTTCAGTCATCAGTTATTCGTAGACAGCTCTCATTTATTTCGAATGAACCCTCCACCCTCCAGCGGTATTTTTTTGCATCCGACGTCTTTGCCTGGCGGGGATATGGGGGCGTATGATGCAAGTCTCCGAGAAACGCTTTCTTTTTCCGGCGGCTTGCCGCTCTATTTGCGGAAAGGCTTGCCTTTCCGAGGATGTTTTAATAGTTCTGCGGCTTGCCGCCGCCGAAGGGTTAGGCGGCGGCAAGCTGCGAAAGGAAATTAAGGCGTACCGGAAAAGTAAACTTTTCCGCAAATAGGGCGGCAAGCCGCTAGAAATCAATTCGAACATGTCCACCGCTATCGCCAGTTGATCTTATGATGATCGGTGACAAGCGGCTCGTCGGGAAGGGCACGGTTATGCCATTGGCGGGAGCTTGAATAGAGATAATCGTCATGATGCTCGACAAGGCCCGCGCGGACAGGATTCTGGTGAATGTAATTCACCTTTTGCATGAACGCGTCCTCGCCGGTGATGCGGATGGCGTTTGGGTGGTGTTCGTAAACGGAATATTTTTGCTCATCCTTGCGTTCGGCGATCCGGAGTTTTTGCAATGAAGAGTCTAGGTCGTGTTCCTTTAGATAGTTTATGATCCGACGCGCGGAGATGCCGTTTAGGAACCTGAGAACGTCCTTCATTTCTCTCGCATCGTCGGTCAGTACGTGGGTGTGGTCGGGCATTATTACGTATGCAAATATTAAGAGCCCGCCGGAGCGTCGTGCCTCGTCGAAGGCGGTTGCGAGGACTTGTTTGAGTTTGTCGGTCTGGAAGATCGGCAGCCGATTGTGAGTGACCGATGTTAGGTAATAGGCAGGACGGTCTCTCGATATCTTAAACATGGCGGACGGTTGGGCGGCGGCAAGCCGCACTTTTTTGGCAAGCTTACGGAAAAGCAAGCTTTTCCGCAAATAGGGCGGCAAGCCGCGAGGAGGACGGCGTCGGTGCGAGCGTACGAAAAGCAAGCTTTTCCGCAAATAGGGCGGCGAGCCGCGAAGAGAAAGGTGCTGCTGAATGATAACCTAGCAGCATCGAGGCGGACATGAACTTTCCACGCTCCAGCGGTATTTTACTTCATCCGACCTCGCTGCCGGGCGGGGATCTGGGGGCGGCGGAGTGGTTTGTGGACTGGCTCGGGCGGGCGGGGCAGGCGTATTGGCAGATATTGCCGCTGAACCTGGTGCCGGCGGGCTGGTCGCCTTATTCGGCGTTGTCGGCGTTTGGCGGGAATACGTCGCTGATCTCGGCGGGGAGGCTGGCGGAGGATGGACTGATAGATGGAGGCACGGTGGGCAATGAATGCGAAGACGTGCTGGGCGAGGCGTTTGAGCGGTTTCGGGCCGAGGGGCAGTCGGAAAGGCGGGCGGCCTATGAGACATTCGCACGCGAGAACGCGTGGTGGCTCGACGACCTGGCGTTGTTCATGGCCCTGAAGAACGCTCACGAACAGGCCGCGTGGGCCGACTGGGCGGCGCCTTTGCGGCGGCGCGAGCGCGACGCGTTGGATAAAGCGCGTTCACAATGGGCACGCGAGATCGAGGCGGTCAAGTTTGGGCAGTTCCTGTTTTGGAGCCAATGGATGGCGGTCAAGGCGTACGCCAATGAGCGCGGTGTGCGTGTGATCGGTGACATCCCGATCTTTGTGGCGTACGATTCGGCGGACGTTTGGTGCAATCAGCGGCTGTTCAAGCTCGACGACGAGGGGCGGCCTGTGGTGGTCGCCGGCGTGCCGCCGGATTATTTCTCTGAGACTGGCCAGCTTTGGGGCAATCCGATCTACGACTGGCAGGCGATGCTCGCCGACAATATGGGCTGGTGGACGGCCCGCGTCGCGTGGACGCTCAAGACCGTTGACATTGCGCGGCTGGACCACTTCATCGGGTTTGTCCGCAATTGGGAAGTGCCAGGCGGTGACAAGACCGCCGAGAACGGCGAGTGGCGAGACGTGCCGGGCCGCGAGATCTTTGCGGTCTTGAAGCGACGTCTCGGCGAACTGCCGCTGATCGCCGAGGACCTCGGTTCGCTGACGCCGGAGGTCGAGACGCTGCGGGCCGAATGCGGCTTTCCGGGAATGAGGATATTGCAGTACGCCTTTGGTGGCGACGCGAGGAACCGCGACCTGCCGCACAATTACGGACGCGATTGCGTCGCTTACACCGGCACGCACGACAACGATACGCTCGCCGGCTGGTATCGCTCCGCACCGCGCAAGGTCAAGGCACACGCCCGGCAATATCTTTCGTCATCCGGCCGCGGCGTATGCGATGCGATGCTGCGTGCCACGTGGGCCTCGGTCGCCGACACCGCGATCGCACCGGCACAGGACGTCCTCGGCCTCGGCAGCGAGGCTCGAATGAACACGCCAGCGACCGTTGAAGGCAACTGGGAATGGCAGCTCGTGGACGGGCAATTGGATGACGATGCCGCAAAATGGCTGCGTGAGATGACGGAACTGTTCGGGCGTATCCGGTGACTTGCCGTTGGCTTAAGCCCAAAACGTGTGGGTCGGGCTAAAGCCCAAATCAAATAGTGAGCATGAACCGTTCGCTGAAGCGAACGGCAATATCGCGATCGTGGTATCTGCGATCCGATGGCTGAACTTTTGACTTGGCGGTTGTTTTCGCGGTAAAACTTTACAAGTCCTAACGTTCCAATCAGTTAAATATGGCGGCTAATCTGGTGCAGATCACGCGGCGCGGTTTTGGCGAGACCATGCGCACCGGCGCGTGGTGGCTGCCGTCGGTGCTGACGTTTTTGGGCTTTTCGGCATTCGTCGTTTATTCAACATGGGCGGCGTTTCAGGGGGAACACTATTCCTGGGGGCCATATCTCTCACCGATGTATTCGCCGCTGATCTGGGAAGCGGCCAGCCAGCCGCTGTCGGGGCACGCGTGGCTCGGAGAGTGGCCGTCGTGGATGCCGACGTGGTTGCTGGTGCAGCCGCTAACGCCGGCGGTGCTGATACTTTGGGCACCCGGCGGATTCAGGTTCACCTGTTATTACTATCGGGGTGCGTACTACAAGGCGTTCTGGGCTGACCCGCCTGCGTGCGCTGTTGGCGAGCCCCGTTCGGGCTATCGAGGCGAGCGAAAGTTCCCGCTGGTGATACAGAACATTCACCGGTATCTCCTCTATTTTGCACTCGTGTTCATTGTTGTTCTTACCTACGATGCGATAGCGGCCACGCAGTTTACGGACGGTTTTGGCATCGGCGTTGGAACTCTTGTATTGACCGTGAATGTCACGCTGTTGGCGGGCTACACGCTCGGCTGCCACAGCTTGCGGCACCTGGTCGGCGGCCGCATCGACGAGATGTCTAAGCATCCGATCAAGTTTGGGATATACAAATTCGTGAGCCGGTTGAACTCGCGCCATATGCTGTTCGCGTGGCTATCGTTGTTCTGGGTTGGGTTCGCGGATTTTTACGTCCGCATGTGCGCGATGGGGATCTGGAGTGACTACAGGCTCTTTTAACCGCAGAGATCGCGGAGATCGCAGAGGAAGAAAATGTATTTGATATCTCTGCGTACTCCGCGCCCTCTGCGTTGAGATACTTGATGGACTATCCAACTTTCGAACACGACGTGATCGTCATCGGTGCCGGCGGGGCGGGGCTGCGGGCTGCCATTGAGGCGTCGGCGGCGGGCGTTAGTGTTGGGCTTGTGTGCAAGTCGCTGCTCGGCAAGGCCCACACCGTCATGGCCGAGGGCGGGATGGCGGCGGCGATGGGGCACAACGACGAGCGGGACAACTGGAAGGTCCATTTCTCCGACACAATGCGCGGCGGGCAGTATGTCAACAACTGGCGAATGGCCGAACTGCATGCGAAAGAGGCCCCCGACCGCGTAAGAGAATTAGAGGCTTGGGGCGCGGTGTTTGACCGGACGAAGGACGGACGCATCAACCAGCGAAACTTCGGCGGCCACCGCTATCCGCGACTCGCACACGTCGGCGACCGCACGGGATTGGAACTCATTCGTACCTTACAGGACCACGGAATCCACCAGGGCATCGAGGTCTATATGGAGGTCACGGTCGTTTCCTTATTAAAGGACGGCGACCGCGTGGTCGGATGCCTTGCTTATGAGCGCGAGCATGGACGGTTTCGTATTTTCAAATGCAAAGCGTTGGTACTCGCGACCGGCGGCGTCGGGCGGGCATACAAGATTACATCGAATTCGTGGGAAGGCACCGGTGACGGCCACGCGTTAGCATATGACGCCGGGGCCGAGCTGATCGATATGGAATTCGTTCAGTTTCATCCCACCGGAATGGTCTGGCCGCCGTCGGTGCGCGGCATCCTCGTGACCGAAGGCGTTCGCGGCGAGGGCGGTGTGTTGAAGAACAGCGAAGGCAAGCGGTTCATGTTCGACGACATCCCGGACAACTACAAAGATCAAACCGCGTCGAGCGAAGAAGAAGGCTGGCGATATACGCAGGGCGACAAGTCCGCGAATCGTCCGCCCGAACTGCTGACGCGCGATCACGTCGCCCGCTGTATCAATCGTGAAGTGAAGGCCGGTCGCGGTTCGCCGCACGGCGGTGTCTATCTCGATATCGCGTGGATAAAAGAGAGGTTGCCGAATTCCGCTGAGCATATAAAGAAAAAGCTGCCGTCGATGTATCACCAGTTCATGCAATTGGCGAATCTCGATATCACGACCACGCCGATGGAAGTCGGGCCGACGACGCATTACATAATGGGCGGCATCCGCGTCGATGCCGATACGCAGGCCTCGACCGTGCCGGGGTTGTTCGCCGCCGGCGAGTGCGCTGCCGGTATAAATGGAGCGAATCGGCTTGGCGGCAATTCGCTTTCCGACCTGATCGTGTTCGGCAAACGCGCGGGCGAATATGCGGCGAAGTTCGCTCAGGAGAACGGTGCGGGAACGATCAACACGGCTGAAATTGAAGCGACTGCGAAAGCCGCGATCGAGCCGTTCGACCGTGAGGGCGGCGAGAACCCGTTCAACATCCAAAGCGACCTGCAGGAGATGATGCAGGAAAAGGTCGGGATCGTCCGTGTCGAGGACGAGATGAAACAAGCACTCAAAAGCATCGATCAGCTAAAGATCCGAGCGGCGAAATGCTACGCGCCCGGCAACATCGATTTCAATCCCGGCTGGCACACGGCGCTCGACCTTCACAACCTGTTGATCGTTAGCGAAGCGATCACGCGGGCCGCGATCGAACGCAAGGAAAGCCGCGGCGGACAGTATCGCGAAGATCATCCGAACAAAGACCCTGAATACGCTAAGTTTAATTACTCGTTGAAAAAAGACCCAGACGGCGGGATGGAGATTTCAAAGGTGCCGATACCCGAAATGCCTGACTATCTTAAGCAGGTCATTGAAGAAATGGGTTAAGGAAAAAATGTAACCACGGATGAGCACGAATAAACACAGACCAGAAACAGATACTTATTTGGATCCATCTGTGTCCATCAGTGGTTAATTTTCTTATGGCAAAAGCTACCTTCAGCATAAGACGCGGCGGTCGTGAGGGCGGCGAGATGATCGACTATCAGACGGAGGTGTCTGAGGGTATGGTCGTGCTCGACGCCGTTCATCAGATACAGGCCGAGTCGGCGCCCGATCTCGCGTGCCGCTGGAACTGCAAGGCAGGAAAATGCGGTTCGTGCTCTGCTGAGATCAACGGCATGCCAAAGCTGATGTGCATGACGCGGCTCGATACGATCGACATCACGCAGCCCGTGACGATAGAGCCGATGCGTGCCTTTCCTCCTATCAAAGATCTGATCGCCGACGTCTCGTGGAATTACGAGGTCAAGAAACGGATCAAGAAGTTCAAGCCCCGAAAGCCCGACGCGGCGGACGGCACATGGCGAATGCAGCAGGCGGATGTTGACCGCGTTCAGGAGTTTCGCAAATGTATCGAGTGCTACCTGTGTCAGGACGTGTGCCATGTGCTGCGCGATCATGCAAAGCACGACGAATTCATCGGGCCGCGATTCCTGGTTTACTCTGCCGCGCTTGAGATGCATCCGCTAGACACGGAGGATCGCGTCGATGAACTCAAGGACGAGTTCGGCATCGGCTACTGCAACATCACAAAGTGCTGCACAAAAGTTTGCCCCGAGCACATTACGATCACGGATAATGCTATCATTCCGCTCAAGGAACGCGTGGTGGATGAACACTATGATCCGTTGACTAGGTTCGTAAAGTTGTTTAGGAAGAAGTAAGACACGCAGGCTGGCAGCCTGCGCTCCGACGAGATGTTCGAGCTAAAGAAACTATCACCCGAAGCGATACCTGCGGCACTGGAGAAGGCCAGCCGTTACCGGCTGCTCAATGAGCCGGGCGCGGCAGAGAGCATCTATCTCGATGTTCTCGCCGTCGAGCCTGAAAACCAGGAAGCGCTCAAGAACATCATCCTCGCGATGAGCGATCGGTTTGGCAAGGACTACGCGATCGGCGACGCTCGCATTCCGGAATACATCACACGCCTAAAGGACGATTACCAGCGGGCATATTACACCGGCATCATGTACGAGCGGCGTGCAAAAGCGACACTGGCGAAGGAAGGGATCGCCGCGTATGAGCTGTTTCGCCAGGCGATGGAGTGCTTTGAAAAAGCTCAGGCGATGAAGCCGGCGGGCAACGACGATTCAATACTTAGATGGAACGAATGCGTTCGTATCATTCGCTCGAACAATCTTGCACCGCGCGAGATGGGACACGACTTTTTGGAATAGGTGGCGGACGCCTTGCCATTGTGCGCGGTCTATGACATATTTATTCGCTGAAATTGAGGTTTGATCAAATCCGTTATTAGAAGGAGATATTAAATGGCAGGAAAATTTGAGATCAAGTCGGGTAAGACCGGCAAGTTTCGTTTCAATCTGAAGGCCAGCAATGGCCAGGTCATCTTGAGCAGCGAGTCGTACAACACGGCGGCCGCGGCCAAGAACGGCGCTGCGTCGGTGGCGAAGAACGCCGGCAACGCTAAGCGCTTTGAGCGGAAGAAGGCGAAGGACGGCTCGTCGTACTTTGTCATGAAGGCCGCCAACGGCGAGGCCATCGGCAAGAGCGAGATGTATAAGACGGCAAAGGCGATGGAGAATGGCATCGCTTCGGTCGCGAAGCATGCTCCGGGTGCCGCGATCGTGAGCGGTGATGCGAAGCCGGCGGCGAAGAAAGCTCCGGCAAAGAAAGCCGCCGCCAAGAAGCCGGCCGCGAAGAAAGCTCCGGCAAAGAAGGCCGCAGCTAAGAAGCCGGCACCGAAGAAGGCCGCCGCCAAGAAAGCTGCTAAACCGGCGGCCAAGAAAGCTCCGGCGAAGAAAGCCGCGGCCAAGAAGCCGGCCGCGAAGAAGCCTGCGGCAAAGAAGGCTGCAAAGAAGAAGTAGTTTCAAGATAACCTTTGAACCTTACATATAGCCCGGGCGAAAGCTTGGGCTATTATTTTGATATGACGCAACGCAAAGTTCGGCTTGGTATCGAGCGGTTGTTGGATGAGAAGATTGATGCGATACGCGGCCAGCGTGTCGGATTGGTCTGCAATCAGGCGTCGGTGCTGCCCGATCTCACCTTCGTTGCTGATGTCTTTGCCGAGCGAGGCGATATCAGCCTGACGGCATACTTCGGCCCGCAGCATGGCATTCGCGGTGATGTGCAGGACAACATGGTCGAGACTGACCACGCGATCGATGCGCGAACTGGCCTGCCGGTCTATTCGCTCTACAGCGAGACGCGTGAGCCAACCGAGGCAATGCTTGCGAATGTCGACACTATCGTCTATGACATGCAGGACGTCGGCTGCCGGATCTATACGTTCAATTACACGATGGCGAACTGCATGATCGCCGCGACGAAATACGGCAAACGCGTCGTCGTTTGCGACCGGCCGAATCCTATCACCGGTGTCCACGTCGAGGGCAATGTTACCGAGAGCTCATTCACGTCGTTCGTTGGCCAATATGAGCTGCCAACGCGGCATGGTATGACGTGTGGCGAGCTTGCAAAAATGTTCAACGAACATTTCGGCATCGGCTGCGATCTAGAGGTCATCGAGATGGACGGCTGGTCGCGCGAGATGTGGTTCGAGCAGACGGGCCTGCCGTGGGTGCCGCCGTCGCCAAACATTCCGACCGTCGATACATGCGTCGTCTTCCCGGCGACCGTTTTCCTCGAGGGCACCGAACTCAGCGAAGGCCGCGGCACGACAAAACCGTTTGAGCTAAACGGTGCGCCCTTCATCGATCCATATGCGTGGACATCGGCGCTCGACGAATACGGCTTTTCGGGCGTCACCTTCCGCCCGTGCTACTTTCAGCCGACGTTTCAGAAATGGGCACGCCAGACATGCGGCGGCGTCCAGATCCACGTCACCGACCGCGAAGCGTTCAAGCCGGTCATCGTCGGTTTGGCGATGGTAAAGACCGCTTATGACCTCTACACAGACAAGTTCCAATGGAAGCAGGGCGATTACGAATATGAGTTCGGCAAGAATCCGTTCGATGTGGTATGCGGAACCGACAAGATCCGTCAGGCGATCGAATCAGGTCAGCGACTAGACGCCATCAGCGAGGAATGGCGTGTTGGTTTACAAATTTTCAAAGATCAACGAAAGCAATGTTTGCTTTACTGATTCTCGCGCGACGCAGATCCTTTGGCGTTTCGACCCTATCTTGCTTCAGGCTTTATGAATCCCGTATGAAGCGGCTCTACCAGCTTAGCGAATGCGATCAGGCGTTTCTCTGAGTTCAGTGGGCCGACGACTTGAACCGCGATCGGCACGCCTTCCGTGTTCAACCCAAGCGGGATCGTCAAGACCGGATGACCAGTCGCGTTAAAGACGACGGGATAAACGAAATTGTCCCAATAATCTACATTCGTCCCATCGACTGAGATTGGTGTATGTTCCGGGTTGTGTTTGATGGCCGGAGTCGATGCGACGGGAAGGATCAAAAGATCGTATTTGGTGAAGAACGCTTCCATTTGATCTCTCAACGCGTCGTGACGGTTGAGAATATCGTCGTATTTCGCTGGATCAAGATCGGACATTCTGTCGTACACTTCGGACATATCAATCCGGTGATTATCTGCGCCCTTGAAATCGCGTATCACGAATTGCCGGAATAGCCACGGTATCTTTTCGAACGCCACGTAGAACGTGAGCAATCGGTGCATGATGATCAACTTTTCAAGATCGGCCGGCTCATCGTATGTCACCGAAACATTTTTAGAACTGAGCGATTCTGTGAACTTCTTTAGCCCGTCTTTGATGTCTTTGCTGACCCGCACTTTATCATTGCCGAATTTCCATTCGTCGAGATATGCGACCTTGAAATCCTTCAGTTCACCCTTCGGCTCGAGCATTTTGGCCTTTTGCTCGGGCCATTTGTTCATCATCGCGTTCCAGGCGAGATCGATATCGTCAACCGTGCGCGCAAGCGGGCCGGGAACCATCATTCTGTGGTACTTCGGGTTGCCCGGTTCGCCCGGCGAACCGCCAAAGTCCGGTGTGGCTCCGTCGGTCGTCTTAAGACCGTACAGACCGCAATCGGCAGCCGGTATGCGGATACTTCCGCCAAAATCGCCGCCCATGGTGATCGGTACAAATCCCGAAGCGACCGTCGCAGCACCGCCGCCCGTACTGCCGCCGGGCGTTCGCGTCACGTCATACGGATTGTTTGCGGTCGGGTAGATCTCGCCTATCGTTTGAACATCAAAGAGTATTTTGGGGACATTCGTTGTGCCCAAAATGATCGCTCCCTCGTTGATCATCGCATCGACGACGCCCGAATTTTTCGGAGCGATAACGCCCTGAAACATCTCGGCATTCCAGGTATGCGGCTTGCCCTTGACAGCAAACTCTTCCTTAATACTTATCGGAATACCTTCGAGCAGCCGAAGTGGTTGGCCACGAGCGACCTTTTCGTCGGCTTTTTTAGCGGCATCAAGAGCATCTTGTTCGAACAGCCAGACAAACGCATTCGTCTTGTAATTGTTGTTCTTGACGTAATTGATGTGTTCCTGAACGATCTCGGCCGAGGTCGCCTGTTTGTTCTTGATCATAGCCGCGAGCTCCGTCGCCGATTTATAGACAAACTTGCCTACAACCGGAAGTTCTCTCTCAGGTTTCGTGAACAACTCTGATTGGAGCACGGGCTTTTCGCCGATCGGCTTTGGGATCAATGTATAGATATAGATTCCGAGGCCGATGGCGATGAGTACCACGATACCGAACACAATACCGGACCACTTGAAGACTTTCTTGATAGTAGATGGCATAAGCCTATTCCTCCGGGCTTCTCGATGCCAGACAGAATGTGCCCAGGCCATGATCCTGATTGTTCAGGAGTTTGGTCGTCAAACGCCGGGGCCCCCGGTTTGATCTTCTCAGAACCAGCTGCTCTTACTCTTGCCGCCAAAGATGCTGCCGAGGACGCCGCGGACTATTTGGCGGCCGATGTTTGTGCCGACGGAGCGGGCGGCGCTCTTGGCGAATGATTCGACGACGCTGTCTGAGCGGCGGGCCGTCGGGCGGGAGGCACGGGCTTCTTCTTTTGCCGCTTTTTCGGCCTCTTCGGCGGCGGCTTCGGCTTCGGCGGCGGCCTGCTCTTCGGCAAGACGGGCCTCGGCCTTTACCTTGAGCAGTTCAAATGCCGATTCACGATCGCTGGCGTTGTCGTAGATGCCGGCGACAAGTGAGTTAGCGATCAGTTGCTGTCGCTGTTCAGGTGAGATCGGGCCAATATGGCCGACGGGCGGAACGACGAACGATCGGTCGACGACGGTCGGAACGCCTTTCTCATCGAGCGTTGAAATCAGCACCTCACCAACCCCGAGTTCGGTGATAACGGTCTCGGTGTCGATCTTTGGATTGACGCGGAAGGATGAGGCGGCTGCTCGGACGCCCTTTTGTTCCTGCGGCGTGTATGCCCGCAATGCGTGCTGGACGCGATTGCCGAGCTGCGCCAGCACCTTTTCGGGAATGTCTGCCGGATTCTGCGTGACGAAGTAAACGCCGACGCCTTTTGAACGTATAAGACGAACGACCTGCTCGACCTTTTCGACGAGTGCGGTCGGTGCGTCGGAGAACAGCAAATGTGCTTCGTCAAAAAAGAAGACAAGTTTCGGCTTGTCGAGATCACCGGCCTCGGGGAGTGATTCGAAGAGTTCGCTGAGCAGCCAGAGGAGGAACGTCGAATAGAGCTTGGGTGCCTGAACCAACTGGTCGGCGGCGAGCAGATTGAGCACGCCTTTGCCGCCGAGGGTCTGCATAAAGTCCTCAAGGCGGACGGCCGGCTCTCCAAAGAACAGGTCGCCGCCCTGTTCGTCGATCTGCAGCAGGCCGCGTTGGATAGCGCCGACCGATGCGCTCGAGACGTTGCCGTATTGCAGCGTCAGCTCGTCGGCATGCTCGCCGACGGCGGTCATCAGGGCCTGGAGGTCCTTGAGGTCGAGCAGCAGCAAACCGTTGTCGTCGGCCCACTTGAAGGCGATCGTCAGCACGCCTTCCTGCGTCTCGTTCAACTGCAGCAGTCGCGCCAGAAGCAGCGGGCCCATCTCGCTGACGGTCGCCCGCAACGGATGTCCTTGTTTACCAAACACATCCCAAACCGTTGCGGGAAAGCCCTCGAATGTCGGCGTGATGCCGAGAAGCTCGTTGCGGGCGTCGATCTTTGCATTGCCGCCGCCGGGCTGCGTAACGCCGGTCAGGTCGCCCTTGATGTCGGCCATAAAGACCGGAACGCCGCGAGCGCTAAAGCCCTCGGCAATGCGTTGCAATGTAACGGTCTTGCCTGTGCCCGTCGCACCGGTGATGACACCGTGGCGGTTGGACATATGCGGAAGCAGGAAAAACTCTGCCTCGGTGTTCTTAGCTACAAGTATTGGATCTGCCATAAATAATCATTTCCCACGAAAGACACGAAAAACACAAAACTGAGGTTGTCTATTTTTTGTGCCTTTCGTGTAGTTCGTGGGCCATTTCTAACAATTCTCGTACTTCCAATTTCTTCGCTTGCCCTCGCTGAGCCATTCGATGGTGGTTGCGAGGCGTTTGTCGCGGGTCGCCTCCGTCTTGGCCTCGGTGATCCACTCAACATACTCTTTTTTGCAGCTTGGTGGAAAGCCGTTGAATGTCTCGGCTGCTTTCTCGTTGCGTGCAAGCTGTTCGAGCAGAACATCGGGGACGACGAGCGGCTTTTTCTCCATGGAGACGGGCCTCTTGGCCTTGATGCCTTCGTCGTTGAGCCGCATTGCCTCACGGATCAGGGCCTTCATTGTTTTGTCGTCGGGAAGGTCCTTTAGAGAAGTGATCCGGCCAAAGCTGCCCATCGCGGTCTTTTCAGGGAAGCTGCCGTTCTCCATCAGCGTCTGCTTCCAAAACCCGAACGCGCAGTGCTTTTTGAACGACGCCATCGAACACAATATTCCCTTGTGATCAAAATGCGGGAAGCTCCACTTCTTTGTTTCGATCACCTCCGGGCATACGTCGTGGACGAGTTTGCGGATGTGCCGCAGGATCGGCTTGGCAAAATCCTCGGCCTTGTCTATATACGCATCGACGAACGGATCTTTGGTTGGCATAGCAGTAATATACTCCAAAAGCGTCCCGGTCGCATGGGTTTCTTCGCCCTGCAGACCGAATTTTGCGTTAGTATAACAGAAACGCACTTGCGCGCGATTTGAGTTATCAGATGCAGAAAATGTTGAGATCCACGTCCATCATCGTAGCCCTATTTGTCGTGTTTTCAAGCGGTTACGCTCAGAATAAGTTTGACGGATATTCGCTGGTCGTCGAAGCAGACATCAGCGGTGCCTGTCCCGTAAAGTATCAGCCGTCAGCGGGAAATGGCAATTCGGTTGACGTTTACATTGCAGGGACCGAGCAGCGAACGCCCGCGACAGGGCTGACCGCATGCGACGGTGCGACGAAGTCGGGGGCCAATTCGTTCAACATCAATCACACGACCGGAGCATGGTGTTTTGAGGGGCCGGAGCCTTTCTATGACGTAAAGCTGAGGAACGGCACGGTCTATCTGTGGTATCCGACGACGAAGGACACTGGCTTCTTTAATGTGAAGGATTATCGGCCCGTCGTGCGAAGCGCAGGGGCGAATCCGCAATACACGTTCTCAGATCCGGCCGACTGGACGAATACGATAAGGAACGCCATCGCCGTGATCGCCGTTCGCCAGGGCGGGACGTTGATTTTTCCCGACGGCGATTACATTGTGGGGACGCTCGACGGCAACCGCCGCGACCCTAGTTATCAGGCAATTACGCTGCCGTCGGGCATCGTTCTGCAGGGCAGCGGCGCGAATGCATCGATCCCGACTACCAATCTGCCATCGCGGCGCGGATCAACGCGGTTGCGTTTGAGACATGAGAACCAGACGATCTTTCGCATCGGCGGGTGCACTAATCATGTAACTGTCCAGAATCTCGAACTGCTCGGCAACTCGGCCCTATTTGGCGAGATGCCTAGGCAGAACCGGGGAAATTACGGTATCGAGGGGCTCGGAAAATGGATAATGAAAGGCCAAATGGGCCAGCAGGAACCGAATACGAGCCAGAGCATCAAGATAGAGAACGTGACGTTCCAAAATCTCGACAAGGGCATCTACGTCCACAACGCCAATGACGAGCGGTGCAACACGGCCGAGCAGCACTGCGGGGGCTGGCAATTCGATTATGTGCTGGTCGATCAGGGAATGTTCATCAACAACGGCACAGGCATTTGGGTCGATACCTACAATACGGATTGGAAGATAAGCAATTCATTCTTTAGCTACTCAAAGCAAAATCCGCCCGGCGACGGCATTTACCTGCAAAAGGCAGGTATCGTGCTTGTCGAGCAGACGTTCGGTGGCGGATACAACTATGGAGCGCACATCGGCGGGACATTTCTGACGATGGTGACGGGAACGTCGCTGACGGTCGTATCTTCGGGTTCGGAGCGGAGCGAGCGGAGCATTTTTACATCGCCCGTGGGCTCGATCACGTCGATGATGGTCAATGTCATTGGGAGTGTATTTGGTGACAAGATAGACCTCAACGGACGGTTTAACTACAATTCGACGGGGAATTTTTATCTTGCCAAAACGATCGATGCCGAGCCGAGCGTGACGATCAACTCGGTCGGCGACCGTTATTGTTACGATTCGCAAGTGCTGCCCGGAAGGTGTACGGACGAGCAGGGACGAAATGTCGCCAATCCCGGCCCGTTCGGCGGGCGAAGGATGTTTGAGACCGGCCGGTTTGGCGAGGACACGGGGCCGAACAAGATCGAGGGGCGGCCAAACTATTTCGGCTACAACGTCGAGATCGGCAACGGGCTGATGCAGTTTGACCCAAATATTACTTTCCGCGACATCACGGCATGGGCGGCCGGACAGGGCGTCCGGCCGAGGGTTCAAGACGGCGCGTTCCTCTATTGCAAGGATTGTCGCAAGAACTCGTCCGGTATCTGCACACAGGGCGGCAGCGGCGATGGGGCATTTGCCAAACGCGTCTCTGGCCAGTGGCGATGTGACTAAGAATTTAGCCACAGAGGTCGCAGCGAGCACCAAGAGGAAGAACTAAACAGATTGTGTAGATCTACGCGGTCTCTAATTTCTATAGGAATTTGTTTTTCTGTGTTCTCTGTGGCTAATTTGCTTAAACGCGGCTTCTATTTGATAATCAGTAATTTTGATATTTAGCTAGTTATTCAAGTTATGAACAGTTATGTGATCTATTTGGTTCCCGCGTTCGGGATCTTTGGTTTGCTGGTGATGGCATTTAAGTCGGCGTGGGTCGGTCGGCAGGATGCGGGCGAAAAGAACATGCAGGAACTCGCCGGCCACATCGCCGACGGAGCGATGGCCTTTCTCAAGGCCGAGTGGCGTGTGCTGAGCATCTTTGTGGTCATAACAGCCGCCTTGCTGGCGTATTCGGGCACGATCCATGAGGTCAACGGCCGTCAGATCCATTCGCATTGGGTTATCGCGGCCGCATTTGTCATCGGTGCCGTATTCTCGGCCACAGCCGGGTTTATCGGCATGAAGGTCGCGACCAAGGCCAACGTCCGCACCACGCAGGCCGCTCGCACAAGCCTCAAGCAGGCATTGAAGGTGTCGTTCACCGGCGGGACGGTGATGGGCCTCGGCGTGGCGAGCCTCGCGGTGCTCGGCTTGGGCGGGCTATTCATTGTGTTCCTCGGGATGTTTTCGGGGCTTGGATCGGCACAGATCTCGACCGCGATCGAGGTGCTGACGGGCTTTTCGCTGGGTGCGGAATCGATCGCACTTTTCTCCCGCGTTGGCGGCGGCATTTATACCAAGGCCGCTGACGTCGGCGCGGACCTCGTCGGCAAGGTAGAGGCCGGCATCCCTGAGGACGATGTTCGCAATCCGGCGACGATCGCCGATAACGTCGGCGACAACGTCGGCGACGTTGCGGGTATGGGTGCTGACCTGTTTGGTTCGTATGTTGCGACTATCCTGGCGACGATGGTGCTGGGCCAGGAGATTAAGGCCGCCGACAGCTTTGACGGAATGTCACCGATCCTGCTGCCGATGATCATCTGTGGGCTCGGGTTGATCTTCTCGATCATCGGAACGTTCTTTGTCAGGATCAGTGATGACCGATCGAGCGTCCAGAACGCGCTCAACATCGGCAACTGGTCGTCGATCATCCTCACGGTGGTCGCGTCGTACTTCGTCGTGATGTGGATGCTGCCCGAGACGATGACGTGGGTAAACACAACGCGCGGGGCCGGTTTCACGCGCAACGGCGTATTCGCGGCCATCGTGGTCGGCAGCGTCGTCGGCGCGATTATGAGCTTTGTCACCGAGTACTACACGGCAATGGGCAAAAAACCCGTATTGTCGATCGTGCGGCAATCATCGACCGGCCACGCAACAAACATCATCGGCGGCCTGTCGGTCGGAATGAAATCGACCGTGATTCCCGTGATTACGCTTGCGGCGGGCATCGTCGCTTCGTATTACTTCGCGGGGCTTTATGGCGTAGCGATCGCGGCGGCAGGTATGATGGCGACGACGGCGATGCAACTTGCTATCGACGCATTTGGGCCGATCGCCGACAATGCGGGCGGCATTGCCGAGATGAGCCAGCTTCCCGCCGAGGTCCGTGAGCGAACGGACATCCTTGATGCCGTCGGCAATACGACCGCGGCGACCGGCAAGGGCTTTGCTATCGCGTCGGCCGCGCTGACGGCTTTGGCGTTATTCGCCGCTTTTGTCGGTATCGCGGGCATCGAGCGTATCGATATTTACAAGGCAAATGTGCTCGCTGGCCTGTTTATCGGCGGCATGATACCGTTCATCTTCTCGGCCCTGGCGATCCAGGCTGTGGGTCGCGCCGCGATGGATATGGTGGAGGAGGTCAGGCGGCAGTTTCGCGAGATCCCGGGCATCATGGAATACGAGGCGCAGCCTGAGTATGAGAAGTGTGTTGCGATATCGACAAAGGCCTCGATCCGCGAAATGATAATGCCCGGCGCTATCGCTCTGATCACGCCTGTTGTTGTCGGTTTCAGTTTCGGCCCCGAGGTGCTCGGCGGCCTGCTCGCGGGTGTCACCGTCAGCGGCGTGCTAATGGGCATCTTTCAAAATAACGCCGGCGGCGCGTGGGACAACGCAAAGAAATCGTTTGAAAAAGGTGTCGAGATCAACGGCGAGATCGTGTACAAAGGCTCTGAGCCCCATAAGGCGTCAGTTACCGGCGACACCGTCGGCGACCCCTTCAAAGACACCTCAGGCCCATCGATGAACATTCTCATCAAACTAATGTCCATCGTCTCGCTCATCATCGCCCCGTATATCTACGGCATCGGGCGATAACTGAGACATTACAAACACTGTCAGGCCGCGAATTTCGCGGCCTTTTTCTTTTGGCGGAAAGGTTGACTGGTTTACGTCATAAGGGCAAACTAGCTTGAACCCAACCCAAAATCATCGCTATGAAACGCTGCCCGCAATGCAGGAGAGATTATTATGACGACAGTTTGTTCTACTGTCTTGAGGATGGAAACGCGCTGCTCGAAGGGCCAGCGAACAATTCCATTGCGGACGTTGAACCGGCGACGGCCATACTGCCAAGAGGGGGCGAGCGTTCGTCGGAAAGGCCGACTGCTCTTTTCGACTCGGCTGAATCCCGTAAACGGGCAGCAATTTCGATCGCGGTGCTGCCATTCACGAACGTGAGTGCTGATGCAGACAACGAATTTTTTTGCGATGGGTTGTCGGAAGAATTATTGAATGCGTTGGCCCGGATCGAAAACCTTAAAGTTGCTGCCCGAACCTCGACTTTTTCATTCAAAGGAAAAGATACAAAGTTAGGGGAGATCGCCGACGCGTTGAATGTCAGCAAGGTTGTCGAAGGCAGCGTCAGGCGAGCCGGAGACCGATTGCGGATCAACGTGCAGCTTGTCAATGCAGCCGACGGATATCAGCTTTGGTCAGAGCGGTACGATCGCGAGATGAAAGACATTTTCGACATTCAGGACGAGATCACGGTAGCCGTGGTCGATGCCTTGAAGATAAAACTCCTCGGTGATGAGAAGACTTCTATGCTGAAGCGCCGCACTCAAAGTCCCGAGGCGTACGAATTCTACTTGCGAGGCCTTTCACATTTTAACAGGTGGACGCCCACAGATTTTGAGAAGGCTATCGAGAATTTTAAGAGGACCATCAGCATCGACCCCAAGTACCCATCGGCTTACGCAGCGCTGGCGGATGCGTACGTCGAACTCTTGTTTTTCTCATTTTCATCGGGAGATGTGCGAAATGAGGCGAGAGAAGCGGCCGATAGGGCGTTGACCCTGGACACGTCGCTTGCCGAAGCGCATAATTCGCAGGCGCTGATCAAAATGTACTTCGACTGGGACTATTCGGCAGCCGAAAGCGAATTCAAACGAGCGATAGAACTGAACCCGGGCAGCGCATCGGTGCATATGTGGTACGGATGGTTTCTTGCACTGATGGGACGATTTGACGAGAGTCTCGTCGAGATGCGGCGCGGACACGCACTCGACCCGTTGTCGCCGCCGAACAATAATGCCATCGGCGTCAGCCTTCACTGGGCCGGACAGACGGATCGGGCTATCGCCCAGTTTCTGGATGTGCTTGAAATGAATCCGAAATATCCTGTCTCGCAGAGCTTTCTTGCCGAGGCGTATGTCCAGGCGGGCGATCTGGGCGCGGCCATTGCGACCATCGAGGAGACCAAGCCCGAGACGATGGACCCTCAGGCCCTCGCTGTCGCAGGCTATGTCTATGCGAGAGCCGGGAAGCGTGAAAAAGCTCTCGCGATCCTAAGTGAGTTCGAGAAGCGAACAGCAAAAGGAAACGTTTCAGCGCTAAACTTCGCACAGATCTATGCGTCGCTTGGTGATAACGAGCACGCCTTTACCTGGCTCGACAAAGCGTTGGATGAGCGAGCGATATGGCTGCCGTTCCTTAAAGTGGACGTTAAATTTGATTCGCTCCGTTCGGATCCGCGCTTTTCTGAGCTGCTCCGAAAGGTCGGATTCAGCGAATAGACCACCATGGAGCTTTTTGACCAGACGCCGCTGACATTATTCAACTTCCTGCGAGATGTCCCCGGTTTGCTGGACTTGCAGAAGCGGATGAATTTGCCGGAATAGGGCAGCTTACCTTGGTGTGTGAACGAGAAATTCGGGTGTGATTATGGTCGGGGAGAAGAAGCCGGCGTCGGTATTGAAACGGCGGAGGCGGGCCTGTTTGCGGACGTTGGCCAGGTGGCCGAAATTCCAGGTGACAAGATAGTCGATCTTATGTATCGAGGCGATGGCAACGTGGATGGCATCGGCGATGTATTTGCGGCTAAAGATGCCTCGGTCGATATAGCCGTCGGCGAGGATAGCGGCCTCCTCGGTCAGGTCGAGTTGTTCTAGCGGCTGAACGAGGTTGAGATAGCCTGTGCGGTGTGGTTCGGGGAGGCGTTCCAATTCACGTTGAACGAGGATCGAGCTGCAGGCGCGGTATTCGCCGAGTTCGTGCTCCCACCATCGGATCGTCAGGTCACGGCGAAAGGGTTCGCTGTTGTCGAGATAGGCACCGACGACGGACGTCTCGAGATAGAGGCTAATCTTCACTCGTTTTCACGCCTGATGTCAGCGAAGATCACTTTCGAATTCTTAAAATCAAACGTCAGCCTGTAGTTCTTAAGAAAATTTCCGCCGAGAATACCTGACTGTTCCCATCCCGACGCCTCATTTATCAGGTCGAGATCGAGGGCGACGGCCATGATGTCGGTTCGCGTATGGCTGCCAAATCGAACGCTCGGCAGCAGATAGGTGGGCACATCTTCCTTGACGCCCGCCGAGCCGAACACACGCATCTTCTCGTCATTAATGAACGGCATAATGCTCTCGACGCCGGCGACACGATCTGAAATGACCGACACGCTGGCGCCGGTATCGACTATGAAATTAAGCGGGCCATCGAGGCCCTGCAAGCTGACTTCACCGCTTAGAAAGCCGCTCGACGTGAGCCTCAGCGGCAGAGAGAGCGCCTGATCGTGATCGAATGTTCGCACGGCCTCTGCCTTTCGCGTAAGGGCAAACGTCTGGTTTCCGTAGTCAATCGTCGTCAGGAATTTTGAGATCAGAGCAAGGCCGATGTAGCCGTCGATGTTGTCGGTGTCATTGTGAAACTCGCGCAGATAGATGGGCACGTTCTCAAGCTCGACGTCGCCGATCTCGATCTCGCGCAGCAGACCGTAAACGATCTCGAACTTACCATTGCCGCCGATGCCGCGTGCATAGCCGCCGCGGGTTATAGGCCGAATACTGATCCGCCGGGCCGTCTCGGCTGACATGACGGAGATACCTGAGCCGGTATCGAGGACGAACCTAAGCGGAGCATCGCGCCCATTCACGCGGACCGGGATAACGGGCCGGTTGCCGACCAAATGGAAAGGCACCGTCGTATTATCTTTGCCCGCAGGTGCATACAGCGTGCCGGCCCGGCCGAGGTAGTGGAGGAATGCTATCAGTCCCTTAATGCGTTCCCGACGGTCAACGTCACTTATATGGGCTACGCGGAGGAATTCTTTATAGTTGTCGGCCGCCCACTGATATTGTTCTGCGCGTGCCGTCACCTGCGCCAGGGCAAACAAGTAGTCCGGCTCATTCGGCTTCTGGAGGACTGCTTCGCGAAGGTTCTCGATACTCTCGCCAATATCATTTTCATAAAAGTCGAGCATTCCGTAGCCCGCCCAAGCGAGATGCTGCCGCCGGTCGAGCCGAATAGCCTGGTTAAGGATCGGCCGCGCTTCGGCAAAGCGTCCGGCATAGAGCAGCGTGGTGCCGAGGACGGAAAAGGCCCTCGCATTCTCGGCTTCGCCCTTGGCGATCGGGAACACGAGATCGTAGGCCTCGATCAGACGGCGTTGTTTAGCCAGCGCAAATGCAAGCTCGATCTTCGTTTCCGAACGGTTCGGGTCGAGGGCGTGTGCCTGGCGGAGAAGTTTTTCAGCCTCGCCGTAGGAACCGATCCTGGTGAGCCTCGCAGCCTTTCGAAGCAGCGTTTTTACGGTGTCGCCCTGCGTGGCAGCGGCCACGATGTTTGCCGAGAGGACAGAAAGCAGAAAAACGAGGATGGCCGCCCGCCTGTATCGTGACGACGCTGATGGTGCAGTCTTGAGTTCCCTCTGTTTCATTGCCGCCTCATTTGAGGATGGAACCGGTCTTCATTGACCAAAGCACTAGATCGAGCTCATCGAAATCGATCTGTAGGTCCTCAGTCAGTTTGCGAAGCTTGTTCTCTATCATTAGATACTTTGCGCGTGTGTTGGGTGGCTTTGGGTCGTCGATTATTTTCAGTTCGGCGAGGCAGTTCAGCACGTGCTTGTCGAGGATCGCATAGCCGGTAAAGCCAATATTCCTCAGATAATGGCTCGCCTCCTTGTATCCGAGGCCCTTGATACCCTTTTCGCGCACCAGCCAATCGCGGCGTTCGAGGCCGCAGTCAAAGCTATGAAGCTTGTTACGCAGGCGAAGGCCGCAATGTTCGGTGAGGAATTCGCGCGAGGCGATGATGTAGCGGGCACGTGCGTTCGGATACCGGTGAACGCCGCTGAGGCGGCCCGATAGTTCGGCCTGATCGCCGCTCATGAGCACCGGCCGGACGGCCTCAAGTGCATTCAGGCCCATCCGGGCCGAGCAGCCGCCGGTAAAGAAGCAATAGACCATCTCCGCCCACAACTCACGGTCGTCGCCGCGCTTGCCGATAGCTGCGAATTCCGCGAGACGCTGTTTGATCTCAGGGCCACGTTCGCGATGCGCGAGCCTGATGTTGTCGATAGTAATGGGTTCGGCGCGGCGTTTCATATCGAGAGCGTTATCCTCAATGAAGAGGCGGCCGGAATGATATATCCCTTGCCTTGCGCAAACTCGGCTAGGCCATCTGGTTGAATCTTCTTAAGCCGCATTGCTGCCACGGCCTCGTCGGTGAGCAAAGTAACTACACGAATATCGAAGCGCTCCGCCTTTTGCAGCAGACTCCAAGCGGTCTGGCCATTGACCTGATACTTCTCGCACAGCCGCTCGGCGAGCGTCCTGCTGTCAGCGGCTGAGAACCAATCGATCATGTCATCACGGCCCAAGCCGTCAGGACACTCGGCGAGGAGCACGACAGTGCCGCCGTCGGTGCAGGCTTGCGAGGCGGCGTCGAGAGCCTTGTGTGCCTGGATCATGTTGATATCAAAAGGCCGGCCGCCGCAACTTGCGATCACGAGATCGCGTTTCTCTGAGATCGTTATCGAATGCATGCCGGCGTATGCGTCACACGCCGCACGGTGCGATCTTGTCCAGTCGCCGCAAAATACATCGGTCGCCTCGCCGGCGTCGTTGACTATCGTGCTGATCGCGAAACGAGCCGCTGCCATCGCAGCGGCCTCGACGAAGGCCTCGTGAACGGCGTTGCCGTCGAGCAGGCCGGTGCCTACCCCGTCGCGTCTCGCCCGTGCTGAGCAGTCAAATGCGAGCTTGTGCGTTTCGGTTATCGTGCGTGCCGAAGCGAGGCCGGGGCACACGAGCTTTCGGCCGCCCGCAAAGCCCGCGAAGTAGTGAAACGTCACGCCTCCTATGAGGACGACGTGATCGTGCTCGGCCAAGGTGCGATTCAGTTCAACGGGAATGCCGGCAGACGTTTCGCCGAACCGGACGATCTGCATCAGGTCTCGCGGGCCATGGTCAAGCGTTTTTATTCGTTGATAGATGAACGGCGTCAGGATGGCGGCTTTCTCTGCAGGCGTTGCTTTTCGGTGGATGCCCGTCGCAAAGATGATCGTCATCTCGTGTGGGGCCGTCCCGTTTGCGATCAGGCGGCGGACGAGCAGATTGATGACCTGCGCGGCCGCCGTTTGCCGTGTTGCGTCGGGCACGACTAGAAGGACGGTCTCGCCCGGCACGATCAGGTCTTCAAGCAGCGGCGAGCCGATCGGCCGATCGAGCCGGGCGTTGATCTCGGCGTCTGAGAGCGGTGCTCCGGCAGCGGGAGCTGCAAGGATATCGAATCCGGACTCATCATAGATGAGAGGCAGAGTACCGCTACCGTATTTGAGGTCAATGCCGGTCATCAGGCTTTCTTCGGTTCAAAACATTTGGTCCCTGTCTCACAGACGTAGACAGCCTCAGCTTCGCGGTCGAGCGTCTCTATCTGGATCGTTAGATGGTCGATCCCGAAACGGTCGTGAAGCCGCGTTCGGACGGCGGCAAGCAGATCCGAATGGGCGACCGATTCCGGATGGCTGATATGGGCAGACAGGGCATCGAGCCCGGATGAGATCGTCCAGACATGCAGATCGTGGACGCCGGCGACGCCTTCGGTCTCAAGGATGGTCCGTTCGACAGAGGCGAGGTCTATGTGAGCGGGCGTCCCTTCGAGCAGGACATTGACCGAGTCCAGTATCAGACGCCATGCGCCGATAATGATTATCAGGCTGATCAGTATCGAGACCAGCGGATCGGCCCAGAGCCATCCGAAACCTGTGATGGCGAGCCCGGCCGCGATCGCAGCGACCGAACCGAGCAGGTCGCCGACGACGTGGAGAAACGCGCCGCGCATATTCAGGTCATGCTGATGCCCGGCGTGGAGCAGCCATGCGGCGATCACGTTAACAATGAGACCGCCGACGGCGATCAGCGCCAGTTGTGAACCGTTGATATCAGGCGGGGCCGTCCAGCGGCCGATGGCCTCGTAGATCACCCAGATCGACAAGAGAGCGAGCGCGATGCCATTGACAAAGGCCGCAAGTATCTCGAGCCGGTAGTAACCGAAGGTCTTTCGTGCGGTTGCTGGACGAGATGCGAACCAGATCGCCCCGAGCGTCAGGCTCATTGCGGCAACGTCTGTGAGCATGTGGCCCGCGTCGGCGATCAGGGCGAGCGAATTTGTAAGCCATCCGCCTATCGCCTCGGCCAGCATGTAAATGAACGTTAGCGCCAGCGCAAACTTCAGCCGCCGCGAGCGTGCGTTAGACGGTTGGTTGTGGGCGTGGTCGTGTGCGATATCTGAGGCCTCCTGTGTCAATAACGCCGGAGGACAGCGCCGTTCCTGAGGCTGATGATGAATCCGCCACGATTCCCCCGGTCGTCGCCGATCTCTACTGCGGTTTCGACTGAAGGCGATGAGATCTGTAGGCGGAACGTCCCATCCGCACCGGCAAATGTATCACGGCCAGCCGCTCGGACGGCCATGCCCGGCTGGGTTCGGCCGCTGAGCAGATAAACATTGCCGCCAACGCGCTCCACACGCCAGTCTGAGGCGTCGATCGCGATCCGCTCGCCGGCGCGAACGACCATGAACTTCCACGCGTCGTTCCAGTTCGTCGTCTGGCCGGAGCGGCCGGTGGCCTTCACGCGCCAATAGTAATTGCCGGGCGTAAGGCCTGCGAGCCGAAATTCACGGGCCGTCATTCCGCTGCGGTCAACCATAATGGCGTCAGACGCGAATGTGGGCGACCGCGACACCTGAAGATAATAATTCGCTCCCGGATTGCCCTCGGCGTCCTGCCAATTAAAGGCCACGCTCACGCCCCCGCCCTGATCGACGATCTGTGCGGAATTGCCCGGCTGCGTGGGCCGCGGCGGGGCCATCAGGCGTTCGCGGGCCGAGAGTTTGCCGCCGCTGACAGACGCAAATTCGTTCTCGCTGATCGTGGTCTTCTCGCCCGCAATCGTCGTTTCCACGCCGCCGCGGCTGATGCGAATTTCGCCGCCTGTCTCATCGGCATTGAAGCTGGCGTCGGTCTTTGGCAGCAGCTTGTTCTCAGAATCGGCAACCTCGACGATGTTGTTCACGTCCGGTGGCTGGTCGTCCGTGCGGACGTTCAACTGGCCATCGTCGAGCGTTACGCGCACATTTTTGCCGCCAAAGAGGCTGGTTGACGTCTTGACAACGACCGTGCTGTTCGGACGCACAGAATACGTCGAGCCATCGATCATCTGGACGATGCACCGACCGTCAGACTGTGTCTGTATCGTGTCGCCTTCGGCAACGAAGGTCTCCTGCTTTACGACGATGGTCTCGCGCGTGGCGGCCCGCGTGATCCTCACGTCGCCCTCGAAGGAGACAATGCGGGCAGCGTCCTTGGGAACATTTGCCTGCTCATCCGGAAGGAACCAATTATTCCGCGAAGCGTATGAGAGCCCCCAAAGGATGCCCGCTCCGAGCAAGATGATCGCGATCAGCAGGTAGATCGTGCTGCGGCGGATATTCCACCAGTCAACGTAGAATTTGCGGTACTTATTCTCCTGCATCAGAGAGGGCTTCGCCCGCCTCGGGCTTCCGTGGTGGGAAAACTATCGAAAGCGCGATCGACAGAGCTATCGCACCGGCGACAACGCTCAGCGAGATGTTAATGACCGTCTGCTCGAATTCGTGGGCCAGAAACCGGCGCACGAGCGTTGCAAAGCCCGACTGGTCGGTGTCGCCTAGCATCATTATCAAACCTTGAGCGGCCAACGGCAAGAGCATCTTTACGCCGATAAAGGTCAGCACGAATGCGAGGCCGTATTTGAGAAAGTGGAACCTGTCGGCAAGATCGGCGAGCAGAAAGAAGAACGTTCTGAGGCCGAGTATCGCAAAGATATTCGATGTGTAGACGATAAAGCGGTCCGTCGTGATGCCAAATATCGCCGGGATCGAATCGACCGCAAAGACGAGGTCGGTAACCTCGACCGTTATCAGGACGAGCAGCAGGAGCGTCCCGGTCTTGACGCCGTCGTTCACGGTGAAGAATTTCTCGCCGTCGTAGTGCTTACTGATGCGGATGTATTTCGTCGCAAGTTTGACGATCGCACTCTCGTGCGGCTCAAAGTTGTCGTCGGTGTTCTGGAACATCTTCAGGCCGGTATACACAAGGAACGCGCCGAAAACATAAATGATCCAGTGGAAACGCTCGACCAGTTCGGCACCGGCGAAGATCATTATCATTCGCAGGGCGAGCGCGCCCATGATGCCCCAGAAAAGTACGCGGTGCTGGTACTTTTTCGGGACCTTGAAGAATGTGAAGATCAGCAGGAAGACAAAGAGATTATCGACCGATAGCGACAATTCGATGAGGTATCCCGTGAGGAATAGCTTTGCCTGTGACAGCGCTACGGCCCAGTCGCCGGTGTGATTGCCGACCTGAAAATAAACAAAGGCATTGAATGCAAGCGCGAGCGATACCCAGACGGCTGCCCAGGTAAACGTTTCTTTGCGCGAGGGCGCGTGGGCCTTGCGGTTGACGATACCGATGTCACCAAACAGCGCTATGAGGACGACGGAAAAGAAAGTGATCCAAACCCAATAGGGATGTTCTATAGGCGTCATTCAGTCATCTGAGGGTGCGTGTGGCCCTCGATGACTCTCTCAATTGACCTGACGATGCGGCCGAGGCCGTCGGCATCGGTTTGATCAAGATCGTTCTCGCGGTCGCTGTCAATGTCGAGAACGCCAGCGACGGTCCCGTCGGCATTGAATATCGGCACGACGATCTCGGACCTCGAGGCCGAACTGCATGCGATATGGCCCGGAAACCGGTCGACATCGGGAACGATAACGGTCTCGCGACGTTCCCACGCGTGTCCGCAAACGCCCTCGCCGTGCCTGATCCGCGTGCAGGCGAGCGGCCCCTGGAATGGGCCCAGCACGAGTTCATCGCCCTTGACAAGATAGAATCCGACCCAAAAAAAGCCGAGTGCTTCACGTAGAACGGCGGCGATGTTAGCGAGGTTTGCGATCACGTCAGGCTCGCCGTCGACAAGCGCGTCGATCTGCGGAGCGATCTGCGAATAAACGGTCGCTCGGTCAGCATGTCGCGAAAAGGCGAGGGCCTCGACCATAGAGTTTGAGTTTATATTGCTGCAAAAGGGCGTGCAAACTAATCTGCAGCGGCCGGCGTCCATACGAGTGTATAATTCGTCTATGGAAACCGCTATCAGGATAACTGCCGTCGCCATCGGCGGGGCGTTTGGCGCCGTCGCTCGATATCTCTTGAATATCTCGCCTGTCGCAGACGTGTTTCGTCGATTCCCGCTCTCGACTTTCTTGATCAATATTGTAGGTTCTTTCCTGATAGGGCTATTGATGATCGTACTGGCCGACAAGGTCGTCGTGAGCGATGCGCTCCGCATGGCAATAATAGTCGGTTTCCTCGGGGCATTTACGACGTTTTCTACGTTTGAGATGGAGATCTACGGCCTGGTGGTCGAGCGTGAGTTCACCATTGCAATCCTATATCTGGTGCTGAGCGTAGTGGTCGGCTTTTTCGGCGTGGTGGCCGGAGTGGCTCTAGGCAGAAGCCTCTAGCCGCCCACGCGCCTTTCTAACAAGGGCGGCGGCGGCCACGGCGTCGGATGCGAGGGCTGTGAGGTGCCCCATCTTGCGGCCCGGCCGCGCATCGAGCTTGCCGTAGAGGTGAAGTTTTACGTTTGGATCTGTCAAAGCGGCGGCCCAATCGGGTTCGCCGTCGGCCCACATGTCGCCGAGCAGGTTTGCCATTGCAGCGGGGCGGAGGAATTCGGTCGATCCCAGCGGCAGCCCGCAAACGGCGCGGACCTGCTGTTCGAATTGCGACGTCACACAGGCGTCGAAGGTCAAATGGCCCGAATTGTGCGGCCGCGGCGCGATCTCATTGACCAAAAGCCGCTGATCTGAGGCGAGAAAGAATTCGATGCACAATGTGCCGATGTATCCCATTTTCTCGGCAATGTTTCTGGCGATCTCAACGGCGCGCAGCGTCGTCTGTTCTGTGACTTCGGCGGGTGCGAACGAGATGTCGAGGATGTGGTTTTTGTGTTCATTCTCGATCACGCCGTAATGCGCGAATGCCCCGGCCTGATCGCGTACGCACACGACCGAGACCTCTTTTGCAAAATCGACAAACGCCTCGAGCACGGCGTCGGTGCCGCCGAGCGAGGCAAAGGCAGATTCGATATCGTGCCGGGCCGCGAGCCTGACCTGTCCCTTGCCGTCGTAGCCAAAGCCTGCCGTTTTTAGCACGCACGGAAACCCGATCTCGTCCGTTGCTCGATACAGATCGTCGATCTCCTTAATGTGACGAAACGGAGCTACGGGAAAGCCATGACCGGCAAGGAACGTCTTTTCGCGCAGGCGGTTCTGCGTCGTATGCAGGACTTCGCCGCGAGGATGGACGGCGACAAATTCATTGGCCGCCTCGACACAGGCCGCGGGGACGTTCTCAAACTCGAACGTTATCACATCGACGCTTTGCGCAAACTCCCGAACCTGATCGAGGTTGTCATAAGATGCGGTTGTCTCCAGATCGGCGACCTGGCCCGTCGGCGTGTCGCTGTCAGGCGAGAAGGTATGCACGCGATAGCCCATCTTGCGGGCCTCAATGGCGAACATTCGCCCGAGCTGGCCGCTGCCAAAAACACCGATAGTTGAGCCTGGAAGTATCGTTGTCACAAAGGATACGTCAAGTCGATGAAACTAGCTAATGATCTCACCGGCGATCACTGTTGGCGAGCTTGACGTGTTCGTACGCCAAGATCTCAGTATCGGCCGTTATCAGTGGAACATCGTGGATCCGGGCCGTGGCTACTATCAGTTGGTCGAAGGGGTCTTTGTGGAAGGTTCCGGGTAATCGAGTCGATTCGACCGCAATCTCCTCCGTAAGCGGCAGGATCCGGATGCCCGGATAGGCTAACGCGACCTTGAACCAATCTGCCACATCGACGGGGAGTTCCAACCTTCCAAGTTGTACAGCCTTTGCGATCTCCCAGAAAGAGACCGCGGATATTCCTATTCCGTCAGAGATACTCCGTTCAATTACCTGTCTGACATCATCCTTGAGTCTCGAGTCGCCCTGTGTATTCCAGACCCAGATGTGGGTATCCAGAATGATCATGCGAAGGGCTTCCAGTCTTCAGGCTCGATCAAGGGGGCGAACGGATCATCATAGCGATACGGCGTTCCACGTAAAGAGTATGGGTCTACCTCATCACCGTTTGCGTTCTTGCTATCGGTCACAAAAACGTCGACCTTCTTGCCATCATCGAAAGGGAGGTCGTCAATAACTATTCGCCCGTCTTGGACAGTCGTTTCGATGTGAACTCGTTCCATATCATCGCTCCAACCGTGATTTTAGCACGCTTTTCGTCTGTTTCGAGCGAAAATTGCGAAGCTGCCTGCGTAGCGTTGGCCGCGAAGCGGAAAGGATCGAGATGGCCAGCAACGCAGCATTCTTTGCGCCGGCTTGCCCGATGGCTAGTGTCCCTACGGGCACTCCGGCGGGCATTTGGGCGATCGAGAGGAGTGAATCGAGGCCTTTTAGAGCTTTGGTTTCGACCGGAACACCAAGGACCGGCAATACCGTCTGGGACGCGCACATACCGGGCAGGTGAGCGGCACCGCCGGCCCCGGCGATTATCACCTCGATGCCGCGAGACTCGGCAGATTTGGCAAACTCGAACAACAGGTCAGGCGTTCGATGGGCCGAGACGATCTTTGTCTCGTGGGCCACGCCGAATTCGTCCAGCGTCTGTGAGGCAACCTCCATAGTCGGCCAGTCGGACTTGCTGCCCATGATTATTGAGACAATTGCTTTCTTTCCGGCCGCCATACCTAGTTTGGTCACGAGCAGGTCGTTACGGGGTTGCCGCAGATATATTTTTTGGGCAGCCAGCCGGTTTTGTTCTTGTGTTTGACCTTTAGCCCAAAGCAGCTATGGCCGATGATCTTTACCAAAGTTTCGCTCGGGAGCGTGCCGGCTTTCTTGCTGGAAAGTATCGGGCGAGAATACAGCGGAGCCGTTTTTCGCGAATTCCCGTCGGGACGTTGGACATTTGCGGTCACGCGGCTGGCAGGGATCCAGCCAAGCCCACTAAAAACCGTCAGATCTTCTATGCTCGAAGCCCGGCCTATCTCAATCCAGCCATTCTTGTAACCGATGATGTCGACGATCGTCTCTTCGCCGTCTTCCATGACAAACGGGATCTCGCCGACGGTCTTGCTCGTCGTGCTCGGCTCCGCGTGAACGAAGATATCTTTTATTAGAGTCGCATCTTCGACCCATGCTCTTATCGCACATTTATTCTGCGCAGAGATGGCCCCCGCGAAGCAGGCAAGGGTTATCAATATCGAACAAACATAGCCTTTCATCAGCTTTCTCTCCTAAACTTACTCTCTACCGGAACCAGCACTAACAGTGATCTATTTCTGTTGCTATTGACTTTTCACCCTGCCTTCGAGCTTGGGGTGATAGGTATCAAAACTCTTCAGATAGGTGATCATCGACTGCACCATTTCTACGCCGGTATTCTTGTATGAGAGCGTCCGTTTGAATGCAAGAAAGCCATCGCCGCCGTCGGCCAAATAGTTTGAGGTCAAGACCTTGTACGTCTTGCTGTCATCAAGCGGCATGCCCTTGATACTACATTTGACGATCCTGTTACCGACCGGTTTGCTTTCGTCATAGACGAACTCAACGCCTTTCGAGACCTGAAGAATGCCGTTCGTCAGGCCTGCGCCGTGTTCAAAGACGGTCCGCATATCACTGCCTTTCATCTCAAGCTGAACGATCATATTCGGGAATGGGAACGCCGAGATCAGGTCGCCCACCGTCACCGTGCCCGTCTCGATGTCCTGTCGCAGGCCGCCGCTGTTCGTTACGGCAAAGTCGTATTCCGGATGCGCGTTGAGCATTGCGTCAGCGACCATGTCGCCCATCACCGATTCCTCGCCATAGGAGCGCGTCAACGGCGCGGAGGTGGTGGTAACCCTTTCTTCCGTAATGGCCTTCAGCTTATCTTTCCATTTATTAACGACGCTGACCATCGTCGGATCGTCCTCATATTCATCGTCGCAGAGATAACCAAAGTGGTTCTTGTACCGCGTGATCTTGTCTAGTTTCTTGTCGTAGGTGATCTCCAGCTTGCCTAGTTCGATCGTGTAGGCATCAGTAGAGACGATAATCGTTCCGTTGGCAACGATCGGTGTCGGCGTGCCGCTATGCGGATGGCCCGTTATCATCAGATCGACGCCTGGAACAGCCTTGGCGAGATCGATGTCGTGCTGGTGATTGCGGACGACGTCGGCCTCGCCGCCCGTGGACTGCGTACCGGGAATACCAATGTGGATCAGCAGGACGATCAGGTCGGTCTTTGGCTGCAGCTCCTTGATGTACTTGCGGAGATAGACCCTTTCGTCGCGGACGTCAACGCCCTTGACCATTACCGGAGCGACCGTGTCTTCAAACGCGAATTTTTCATGCAGCCCGATGATGCCTAGACGAACGCCGTTTACCTTCTTGATGACGTAGGGCTTGTTCCAGTGGAGTTTGTTAGTCCCTTTTACGAAGATGTTCCCGTTAAGGAGCGGGAACTTCACGCGCTTGAACTGCCTGAAGGCATTTTCCCAGCCGTAATCGTATTCGTGATTACCGACGCAAGCGGCGTCGAGCCCAAGGTAATTCGCTGCATCGAAGATCGCCTCGCCCTTGGTCAGTGAGCTGACATATGGCCCGGCAAAGAAGTCTCCGGCGTCGAAGTAAACAGTATTTGGGTTCGCGGCCTTTTCGCGTTTGACGGCCGTCGCGATATTTACAAAACCACCGACCTTTCGCGTCTTATTTACCCAAGGCACAATGTGCGGCTCAAGATGTGAGTGGAGGTCGTTCGTATAGAGGACCGTCAGATCTCTCTCCTGGGCAGAGACGTGCAGAGCCAGGACGAGGTTGAGAGCAAATACGAGAATGGTCAGAGCTTTTTTCATATTTGGTTGGAAAAGGCCTGGGACGCGGGCTGAACTACGGTTTCCATATCAACCACACCGGCTAAACTTACGTTTTGAGTCGAAGCACCCTAAAATAGGGTTGAATACTAACACAAGTCACGATATTACAAGACAATCGAATGACAGAGAAATCAAGGATCTATTACACACTGACGGATGAAGCGCCAATGCTGGCGACACATTCTTTTTTACCGATCATTAAGGCTTTCACAAAGTGCGCCGGCTTAGAGATAGACGTGCCGGATATCTCGCTTGTGGGAAGGATCCTGGCGAATTTCCCGGAGTACTTAAGCGACGACCAAAAGGTCCCTGATGCGCTGTCGGCATTGGGCGAACTGGCGACACGGCCGGAAGCAAACATCATTAAGCTGCCGAACATCTCTGCTTCCGTTCCGCAATTGGAGGAAGCGATCGCTGAGCTTCAGGGGCAAGGCTTCGCGGTGCCGAATTATCCCGCTGAGCCTAAGACGGACGACGAACGAGCGATAAACAAGAAGTACGCGAAGGTCCTCGGCAGCGCGGTGAACCCAGTGCTCAGGGAAGGAAATTCCGACCGTCGGGCGCCGCGTGCGGTAAAGAATTACGCCAAAGCCAAGCCTCATCGCATGGGCGTCTGGAACACGGACTCTAAGACCACGGTCGCGCACATGAAGAGCGGAGACTTCTATGGATCGGAAACTTCGACCACGGTCGAAGCGGATGGTGAGTTCAGGATCGTTTTCTATGGCGACGACGGTTCCACAAGCGTCCTGAAAACCCTCGCTCCGTTAAAGGCCGGAGAAGTGATCGATTCGTCGGTAATGGACCTTGCGGCCCTGAAAGCATTTGTCCGGGACGCGATCGGCGAGGCTAAGGAAAAGGACATTCTGCTCTCGGCGCACCTGAAGGCGACGATGATGAAGATCTCCGATCCAATTATTTTCGGGGCGATCGTCGAAACCTATTTCAGTAATGTCTTTGAAAAGTATAAAGACACGTTCGATGCACTGGATATAAATCCGAACTTCGGGCTGGCGACCCTTTTCGAGAAGATCACAGGCCATCCGCAGGAAGCTGAGATCAAGGCTGGCATTGCCGCGGCGATCGAGAACGGCCCGCGGCTTGCGATGGTCAATTCGGACAACGGAATTACGAATTTTCACGTTTCGTCTGACGTGATCGTAGATGCGTCGATGGCTGCTCTCGTTCGAGGCGGCGGAAAGATGTGGAACAAGGACGGTAAGGAAGAGGACGCCGTCTGCATGATCCCTGACCGGACGTATGCCGGCTTTTACGATGCGATCATCGCGGACATGAAGCGGCACGGAGCGATCGACCCGACGTCGTTCGGTTCCGTCCCGAATGTCGGCCTTATGGCACAAAAGGCCGAGGAATACGGCTCGCACGACAAGACGTTCCAGGTCGCAGGCGAAGGCACCGTGAAGGTCGAGGACGGGAACGGCAATATTCTGCTCGAACAGAGTGTTCATGCTGGCGATATCTTCAGGATGTGCCAGACCAAGGACGCACCGATCCGCGATTGGGTAAAGCTGGCCGTAAACCGCGCGAGGCTATCGGACACAACGGCCATCTTTTGGCTCGACAAGGGCCGGGCACACGATTCGCAGATCATTGCGAAGGTCGAGAAATATCTTGGCGAACACGACACGACGGGACTCGACATTCGGATCATGGATGTGAAAGATGCGATGACCGAGACGTTGAAGCGGGCTCGCGAAGGCAAAGACACGATCTCGGTCTCGGGGAACGTGCTGCGCGACTATCTCACTGACCTGTTCCCGATCCTTGAGCTAGGCACCTCGGCGAAGATGCTATCGGTCGTCCCGCTGATGAACGGCGGCGGCCTTTTTGAGACCGGCGCCGGTGGTTCGGCACCAAAACATATCGAACAGTTCCTGCACGAAGGATATCTTCGCTGGGATTCGCTCGGCGAGTTTCTGGCTTTGCAAGCGAGTCTTGAGCACCTCGCGCAGACGCAGAACAATCGCAAAGCGCAAGTTCTGGCCGATGCTTTGGACGAAGCGAATGCGAAATTCCTTGCAACCGACAAGTCACCGGCGAGAAAGGTCGGCGGGCTCGACAACCGTGGTTCACATTTCTATCTGGCAATGTATTGGGCCGAGGCTCTGGCAGCGCAGGCTGCCGATGCCGAGGTATCTGCGATCTTTTCACCCGTCGCCAAAGCCATGAACGAGAACGAAGCGAAGATCAACGAGGAGTTGATCGGGGCACAGGGAAGACCGCAGGATGTCGGCGGCTACTACCATCCGGATCGCGCGAAGACATACGCAGCGATGCGGCCTTCGCAAACGTTAAATGAGATCGTAGATGGGCTATAGTCGCTGATGGTCAACGTATCGATCAGTATGGGCATCTATGATCTAGGTTCGCATTACACAATGATGAGCAAATTCGTATTCGTGATCCTTGTTTTGGTCTCGCTCGCCGGTGTTGCCGTCGCGCAGGCATCAAGTGTTGTGAGGACAGACCTGTCGCCGGCCGAGATCGACCGTATAGTAAAGCGGTTTACGGCGAACGAGGGCGATTTTCGTGAGGCGTTAAAGAGCTATGTCTTCAATCGCTTTGCGGCGGTGCATACCGTCGGGCTCGGCGGCAACATTACCGGGACTTTCCGCCGCGATTCGTTCATGACATTCAATTCGGACGGCGGCCGGTTTGAGAAGATACTGTTCGCGCCCGTAGCCACTACGCCGCCGGGCTTTGTCACGCCCGAGGATCTCGAGGACCTCGGCGGCGTGAATCCCTTTGCCCTTGAGCCGTCGGCGATCCAGCATTACAACTTTACTTTCATCGGCTCTGAACATATTGATGAACTTGATCTTTACGTGTTTGACGTGACGCCAAAGGCGATCCCGGACCCGAAGAAGTCGAAACTGCGGCTCTTCACGGGCCGCGTGTGGGTGGATAAGGACGACCTCATGATCGTCAAATCAAAGGGCAAGGCCGTGCCGGAGACAAAGGAGAACAAATTTCCCATCGTCGAGACGACGCGTGCTCAGATCGACGGGAAATACTGGTTTCCCGTCGACGCGCGCTCGGATGACGAGCTTGTATTTGATAATGGCTCGGTTGTGAAGATCAAGATGCGGGTTCGGTATACAAACTATGCCGTCGGGCGGACCGAGGTCAGAATACTTGACGACGAACCGGCGAAACCCGAGCCGAGCCCGACGCCGAAGAAGCCGTAGTCAGGACCGCCCGCTCAAGCAGGCGGTTTTGACAGTGAGACCGCGATCGCATTCCTCGTTTCCAGTAACAATTCCATCACATCGTTTGCCGTTTTTCCTGCGGTCTCGATAGGCGGCAGCAGGGCAAGCTCGATCTCGCCGGGATAGGCGACACCGGTGCGTTTGCCCATCATCCAGTCAGTATTCTTGATCGCGACCGGCACGATGGGAGCACGGGTTTGAATGGCGAGGTGAAAGGCACCTTTTTTGAATGGCAGCAGCTCACCGGGCATTGCTCGCGTGCCCTCAACAAAAACGCCAAAAGAATAGCCTGCATCCATCACCTCGCGAGCCTTCTGCATCGAGGCAATAGCTCTTTCGGGATTTGAACGGTCGATCGCGATGACATTGGCAAAGCCCATTCCCTGGCCGAGCACAGGCACCTTGAGAAGCTCCTTTTTGGCGACCAGGCCCATCCGCGGGCCTGAATAAACAAACAGCGTCGCCGTGTCGAGATACGAGCGGTGGTTGGATGCAAATACATATGACCGTTCCGGATCGAGGTGCTCAGCACCGGTGACGCGAATGCGGGCCCCACAAGCCCAAAGCCAGGCCTTCGCTCCCCAGAATGCTATCGGATAGATCCACGTTTTCCGGTTGATGATCCAGAGAAATGTCAGGCAAGGGACGCCGAGGACAAGCAGCAAGGCACCGGCGGCGAACCAGCACCACCAGTAGCGAATTTTTCCGAGGAAACGTGATTTGTTAGACTTGCGGACGGGAAATGTCAGCAGTTCGTTAGCGGCAGACTGAGCCGGAGGCGCATGGGTATTTTCAGATCCAAGCCGAGTCATTGGTTGAGCGCGTTCGCAACAATCTTACTGTTTTCGACAGCGATTGTCGCACAAGCGCCATCTCCTTTTTCCGTGCTGGGCTTCAAGCCAACCACGGACAGGGCCATCGCCGACTGGGGCCAGATAACGAATTACTTTGCAAGGCTCGATCGCGCCAGCGACCGTGTCGCCGTGCGCGAGGTCGGACGATCTACGAACGGAAGGCCGCTGATCGTTGCCTTTATCTCATCCGCCCAAAACATTAAGAACCTCGAAAAGATCCGTCGGATCTCGGAAAAACTCGCCGACCCCAGAACGATTCGCAACGATGCCGAGTTCGCCGATCTCCTAAAGGACGGCAAGACCATCGTCTCGATCTCTTGCTCGATCCATTCGACTGAGATCGTAGCATCGCAGATGTCGATGAACTTTGCCTACGAACTTGCGACCGCGAACGACGCCGACACAAGAGAGATCCTGGCAAACACCGTTCTGCTGCTCATCCCGTCGCCAAATCCTGACGGCATAGACATCGTAGCTGATTGGTATCGAAAAACGCTTGGGACAAAAAGCGAGGGAACGTCGCCGCCGCAGCTTTATCATCATTACGCCGGGCACGACAATAATCGCGACTGGTTCATGATGAACCTCATTGAGACGCAGGCGATCACGAAGCTTTTTTGGCAGGAGTGGTTTCCGCAGATCGTTTATGACATTCACCAGATGGGGCAGAATGGTGCGCGGTTCATCATTCCGCCTTTTTACGATCCGTCGAATCCTCGTATCGCTCCGGCGATACTCCGCGATGTCGGCGCGATCGGTTACAGGATGGCCGCCGACCTGCAGGCGAAGAATATCGCAGGCGTGGTGACCAACTCGACATTTGACACTTGGTGGCACGGTGGCTTTCGTTCCGCACCGTATTTTCACAATTCAATCGGCATATTGTCCGAGGCGGCGAGTGCCGGCCTGATGTCGCCGGTGGTGGTCACGCTCGAGGATCTCAAGGCCAGCCGCAGCAGCCGGGGCCTGGCATCGCCTCTCGAAATCGCGACGAATAATCCGAGCCCATGGCTAGGCGGAGTTTGGCGGCCATCAGACATTGCAGAGATCGAGACCATTGCTTCGCGCAGCTTGCTCCGGATGGCTGCAAAGTATCGAGAGAGCTACTTACGAAATTTTTATGACCGCGGTCGCGAGAATCTCGTCCCGGCGGCATCCGAGCCGAGGGCCTTCATTGTTACTGCCGGCCAGCCGAACGCCGAGACGATCTCGCGATTCCTCGAAGCATTGATGTGGCAGGGCATTGAGGTGCATCAGATGACGCATGAGCTGTGGGTCAAGATGACGCCTGATGCGGAGTTTCACGAGATGCCGCTCGGGAGCTTTCTGATCTTTGTAGATCAGCCGCAGAAGAATAACGTCCTCAGCCTCTTCGAACGGCAAATGTACCCCGACCGCCGCCTGCCCAACGGCGAGGCCGAACCGCCATACGACGTCGCCGGCTGGACTCTGCCGCTGCAAATGGGCATCGACGCCGATGCCATCTGGCTGATCCGCGACCTCGAAAAATATCGGAAGACGATCAAACCGGTTGCGAATATCAACCAGGCCCGCGCGGTGATGGATCTGTCTCCGGTAAATGCTTCCTTCTCGAAGAAACCAAATCCGCTGCGCTCGGCCGCGCGGATCGGGCTGTATCGAGGTTTTATGAGTTCGATGGACGAAGGTTGGACACGTTTCGTGCTCGATACTTTTCAGATACCGTTCCGGTCGATGTCGGATGCGGATATTCGCACAGGGCGATTGGAGGTTGACGTTCTGGTATTGCCCGCCGACAGTGAGAACGCCATCGTCAACGGCCTCAGCGCGGAGCGTTACCCTGCGGAATACGCAGGTGGCATTGGCGAGGCGGGCATCGAGAATCTAAAGCGTTTCGTCGAAAATGGAGGGCGGCTGGTGTGCTTTGACGATTCGTGCGAGATGGTTATTCGGCGATTCGGCCTGCCGATGCGTAACATACTGTCGGGCCTAAGGCGAAATGAATTTTACAATCCCGGCTCCGTGGTGAAGCTGCTCGTCGATCAGCGTAACCCGCTGGCCCGGGCGATGCCGCCCGAAACGCCCGCGTATTTCGCATCGAGTTCCGCATTTGAGATCACAGACCCGCTACGGGTATCGACCGTCGCCCGCTACGCCGGCAATGACGCACTCCTATCAGGCTGGATGCTCGGCGAAAGCTTTCTCAACGGAAAAGCCGCCCTTGTCGAGGTAAAATACGGCCGGGGCGACATCGTCCTTTTCGCCTTCCGCCCGCAGCACCGAGGGCAGGCGTGGGCGACGTTTCCCTTGATATTTAATACGTTGGAAAAATAAAGTGGGTGTATAATTGACGCATTATGCAGATGACGAACCTGCAAATCGAATTGCTCAAGACGTTTAGTTTCGATCTGAGCGAAGCTCAGCTGCTCGAGATCAAATCCCTGCTCGCCCGATACTTCGCCGAAAGGACGAGTGACGAGATGGACGATTTCGCGAAGGAGAATGGCTGGAATGAGGACACGATCCGTTCGCTGGCGGATGAGCACATGCGAACAGGTTACGAATGAAGGTAGTTCTCGACACGAACATTCTACTTGTTTCTGTTCCGAGATTTTCAAGATATCGTCCGATCTTTGACGCCCTAATGAACGCCAAATTCACCCTGGCGATCAGTAATGATATCTTGAGCGAGTATCAGGAGATCATCGGTCGGAAGACAAATCCGACTGTCGCGAACAACCTTGCTGAACTGCTCGTAAACCTTCCAAACGTGGAAAGAGTTAGTACCTATTTTCGCTGGAATCTGATCCTCGCGGATGTCGATGACAACAAGTTCGTAGACTGTGCTATTGCAGCAAATGCCGACTTTATTGTTACGAACGACCGGCATTTTGGAGAGTTGAAACTCGTTCCGTTCCCTAGAGTGACATGGGTGGATGCCGATGAATTTCTTGAGATGGTCAGTGACCCGCGTGCGAGTGGTTGACGTTATGAATTGGAGATCGACGATACTGCTTTTCTTCATTGTGTTCGGACATGTTCTGCATGTTGACGCAACCGGTGTGGCTGAATATTTCCGGCTCTCGGCAGAGCCGCTGATACGGATCGGTTTGGCGACGAATGCGGGTTCGGTGACGATCACGACGGGTGATTCGTCGCTGGTGGCCGTGAGTCCGGATGAGCAGCCGAGGTTGATCGCTTCAGCGCGGGTGACGGTATCGGCGAGGGCGTATCGTCCGCCGGAGACCGAGGATTACAGGATCGAGTTTCAAGGGCTTCCGACGCGAGGCGACGCAGACGATCTGGCAAAGGACATACGCGAGGCGACCGGTGAGACAGCTATCGCAAGCGTCGATCCGATGACGAATTTGTGGAAGGTATGGGTCGGCTCGGTCAAGGAATCGCCCGAGGAGGCCGATGCGTTAAAGGCGAGGCTTGCGGAAAAGGATTTTGATGACGCCGTCGTCGTGGTCGAGAAAAAGGTGGTTGTTACACCTGAGGCGGTTGCGCTGTCGCAACAGATGAAGAATGCCGGCCGCAGCGAGGTCCGGAGTTTGATCAAGGCGACCGGCTCGGCGCTTCCGGTGACGGGAACGGTCGATCCGAACCTGCGTGAGGTGATCGTGAATGCACCGGTCGAGTCCGGAAGCTTTTCGTCCCTCAAATCGGTCGCCTTTGGCTCGCTCAACGAACGGGCAAATCCCGTGCGGCTTAACGGCAAGGCGTATCGCGGCAAGATCGAGGTGTTCGTGAATTCCCGAGGTCGTTTGACGGTCGTTAACGTCGTTCCGCTCGAGGAATACCTCTTGGGCGTGGTCCCATCTGAACTGGGATTGCCGGCGCTTGAAGCACAAAAGGCACAGGCGGTTGCCGCTCGGACCTATGCGATAGCGAATATCGGCGGCTACGGCAATCAGGGATTCGACATGGTGCCGACTGTTTATTCACAGGTTTACAAGGGTGTATCGATCGAGACAAAGATGGGCACACAGGCCGTCCGCGAGACTCGCGGCGTCGTGGCGACGTATCACGGCAAGCCGATCGTTGCTTATTACACATCGACTTGCGGAGGGCGAACCGAGGACGGCGGAAATATTTTCGAGAAGGGCGAGCCTTATCTCAAGGGCGTAGAATGCTCGCTCGAGGGTCACAGGCATTTTGAGCCTTTCCTCATTAAGACCTCTCGAACACCGGCAAAACTCCGCGATGAGGGCAATCTTGAACTCACGCGGCTGATGGCGCTTCTCGCGTCGAACGGTTACCAGCTATCGACAGCTCAGATGACCGACGAATGGTTTGATGACGTGCCGACCGAGAGCGAGTTGTCGAACTGGCTCAACAATCTCGCCGGGCGATTTGGCAAGACATATCCGAACGTGAACCGTGATTCGGCCAAACCGACAGAACTCGCCCGAATCATTGCGGGTTTCGTCTATTCTCCCGGACAGAACGATACGCTGCTGACGGAATCGGACATCAACTATCAACTGTCGTTCGACGATGCGGCTGAGATACCACGCGAACGGAGGGCAGACATTGCGGCATTGCTTCGAGACGGCTATTTTTCGATCCGGCCCGATCTGACGCTGCAGCCAAATCGGCCATTCTCACGCGCGAAAATGCTACGGCTGATCCGCCAGATCATCGAGAAGAAAAAGTGGATGCCTGAGATGCTGACGGGCGAAGCACAGCCGAGTGTTGACGGTAAACTCGTGCTAAAGAGCGGTAGAACAACACGGCAATTGTCCGTGCGGCCGGACGTATTCCTGTTTCGGCAGTTTGGCGAGCAGGTATATCCGGTTCGCGAGGCGGCGTTGGTCGGCGGCGAACAGATCCGCTATCAGCTCGATGCTGCGGGAGCCGTCAAGTATCTCGAGATCGAGCCGACCGACATGCCGACGACTGCCGAGCGTATGTCGCCGTGGGAGTACTGGAACAAAACGGTATCTGCCTCGGCCGTGCAGTCGCGGCTGTCGCGCTACGTCCGCGGTATCGGGACGCTATACGACATCAACGTCAAGAAGGTCGGTTATTCACGCCGTCCGATCGAGCTCGAGATCATCGGCTCAAACGGCATTAAGACACTGAAAGGCGGCAAGATACGCTCCGCACTTCGCCTGCCGGAGCAGCTATTCGTAATGAATAAACGCTACAGCGGCTCGACCGTCTCCAGCTATACCTTCACCGGTCGCGGTTGGGGCCACGGCGTCGGCATGTGCCAATACGGCGCCTTTGGCCTGGCGAAAATGGGCGTCAAATACGACGAGATCATCCGGCATTACTACACAGGTGTCGACCTCGTAAGGTCGTATTAGGCGTCGAAGCTCGATATTCAAAAGATCGAGCGACGCAAAGATCCGCCAGCCCCGAGTTCTTTCCTGCAAGCAAACCACGATCGTCGATGTCGCCAGCCTGGCGAATGATGCATACCATCATTAGGAAATTGATGAAATAACACTATTGCCCCTTCATGATCCCGGGTGTAAGATTCCATTACGGCGCAGTCTTATCTCTCGATCGATCAGTCGAAGCCTGCGGGGGAACAAGGAGGAGTCTAATGGAAGGTAAGGGAAACAGTCCCTTGCGTCTTGGATCGATTCCGCTTGTAATGATCCTGCAGGCGCTTGTGCTATTGATGGCGCAGAGCTCTGCGGCACAGCCTGTTCGGTCATTTGCGGGCATTTACGAAGGCGAAGCTCTCATCAGATCAGGGAAAGCGATCGCGAGGGGTGGAATTGTCACGGCACAGCCGATGTCAGATTTTGGACAAGGCTGGAGCGGTAACTCGCAGTTATTCTGGACCGGCGGCCAGCCCGGTGCTGTGCTCGATCTGGACTTGGATGTGGCTACGGCGGGGCAATATACCATCGAACTGGGATTGACGCGCGCTCCTGACTACGCGGAGCTTCAGTTTGAAGTAGATGGCAGGCGTGCAGGCAGTATCTTCAATGGCTATGCCCCAAATGTCGCCCCTTCGGGCCCGATCAATATTGGTGCTTTTGATCTAAGCGCCGGCATCCACAAGCTGAGCGTCAAGATCACCGGAAAAGATCGAAATTCGAAGGGCTATTTGGCGGGGATCGATCGCGTGCGGCTGACGATGATCGAGGCTGTTTCTCCTACACGAGAACCGACGCGAGTTGTTTCTCCTCCTCGGACCATCATTCCGGCACTCATCAGCCTACGCCCGACACTGCAGATCTGGAATGGGATCTTTACGGTGGACGGTGCGCCGTTGGTTTATGTCAAGGACGCCGTGTATGGGCCGAGCACCACGAAATGGCTCTGGTCGTTTCGATGGTCCGCAAATGTTCCCGGAGCGCACAGCGCGGTGCTGGTGGCGTCAAGCCAGGAACCGTCATCAAATGAGGCCGCGCTGCAGCCGCCGGGCATTGTCGGCATAAAGCCCGTGCCCGACGGCATTCCTCCGTCAGGTGAGACGAGGGATTTCAAGCTCGATATTGGTTCGTGGTTCCCGTCGGGCCGGGGCGCGTTGCTGCCACAGCGGCTCTACATTCGCATCGTTCTGCTCGATGCCGCCGGCCAGCCCGTCGGATCTCCGAGTGCCGCGGTTACGCTCACGCGTGGTGGTCGGGAAGGCAATATCGACGTCAAGGCCGTTCTCGCCTCAGCAGCTAGAATTAGAGCAGAGACCGACGCGATGCGGGCAAAGGCCAGCGTGTTTGAGGTAAAGTTGCTCAAACACCAGCCGGTTATTTTTCCCGATCCTAATCGATGGGGCTGCATCCTCGTCGTAAAGAACCCTCATTACCAGAAGTTCCCGCACCCATTGACAAATTATCAGCCCGGCAAGGAGTATTGTCCGCCGATCGATCCTTCGACCCAGGAAAAGACAACCTGGGAGTGGATCGAGACAGGTGTGACGGGTTGGGTCAAAGCCTATGACGGACTCGCACACTTTTATGACGAAGCCAAGTCGTATCTCGCCACGCAGTTTGCCAATACCGTGCCGTGTCATTGGCTTGGAAAGAAAGCAAAGGACGATTGCAAGGATGCGATGAAGCAACTTGCCGGGACCGCGATCTCGGTTGGATTAGCGGCCGCGGGAGTACCGCCGAATCTGCCGGACACGGCCGCGCTTCAAGAGATGGGAAAGGGAAAGGTCGTTGACGTAGCGGTCGAATTCTCATGCGAGAGTTTCGAGAGTCAGGGCGGGGCCTGCACGCCCGAAATGCGAGCCCAACTTGCCAAGTGGTACAAGAAGGGCCTCGATAAGCTGCTCGCGGAGATACAGAAAGATGGAAAAGAACCCGACTGCGGCGACGCGCAAACAGCTAAAGAGCACGGGCTGCTGCCATTGCCGTGCTTCACTGCTTATCCGGGTACCGAAATCAAACCAGCGACCGGCTCAGTTTACGAACCGTCAAACATCACTGTTCGCGTCAGACGAATGAAGCCGGACCCGGATTTCGCTCTACCTAGCTGTAGCGTTTATGCGGTCGTCAATCTCCAAAATGATTTCAAAGGCGGTTGGTTTGGCGGTTGGAAGGCAAAGCCGGGGCTCTTGTCCGGTGAAGCGTTTGTCGAGGTTCGTCATCCAATACCGGAACTGAAGCTTGGCAAGTCTGTCGACCTCAATATGACTTTTCCAAAGATCCAGAAGCATTCGCTCCCGGGGCTTAACCAGCCGGACTATATTGGATGGCTGCATCTCTACCGGGGCGGCAAAGGGTTTGTGATGGCCGGTGCGGTCACCGACAAAGGAATCCCTCTGCCGGATTCGCCAAATGTGCCGCAGGTGATCGGGTGTGGTAAGGGCGACAAGTGGAACGTACAGATCCCTTTGAATTGAGGTGTCGTCTAATTCTGCTTGGGCCCGCGCGGCGGATTTTCGTTGACCACTTTTGGGAGTCTCGCACGTTCTTCGGCGATCACGGATTCGAGCATTCCGTCGGCGGGAGCGCCGTGGATGATCTGAGCGCCGACGATGTATGCGGGCGTTCCGTCGATGCCGAGGGCGTGGGCGAGGGATCTATTACGATCGACGGCCGCGATGAGCTTTGGGTCGGCCATGTCCTTGGTCAGTTGGGTGTGATCGAGGCTGAGCCGATCTGAAATGGCCTTGATGGAGGCATCGCTCACGGCACGGCCGGTGAAGAGCGCTTCGTGAAACGCCTCATACTTGCCCTGGCGATGTGCCGCGAGAGCCGCGAGCGCGGCTTTCTCGGACTGTGGACCGAGAATCGGCAGCTCCTTGTAGATAACGCGGAGCTTTTTGTCGCGAGCAACGAGCGAGCGGACCGCCGGTAGGTTACTCCGGCAATAACCGCAGTTGTAGTCAAAAAAGGCAACGATCGTCAGGTCGCCGTCCGGGTTGCCTCCGGTCGGCGAATCGGCATCATTCAGGATCTGCGGCCGCAACTTGGTCAGATTGGCCGATGCCGTCTCTGCCTTCTCACGCTCCTCCTTGACCCGCAGAGCCTCTATCATCTCCCGCAGGATCGAGGGATTACTGAGCAGGTATTCGCGAACAACGCGCTCCATCGTGGCTCGCTCCTGCGCAGGAATGGGCGATGAGGTAGGCGTAGCCGTTGGCTGGCCGTTGGTCTGGCCTAATATTGGCAGAATACCCCAGGAAAGAGCGAAGAATATTTTCGCGGGATACAGCCAAAAAGAAAGTAGACGATTCTTCATCGAGTGTTGCTAAAGGGCGAGTCTTAGCGGAACGAACCGGGCCGCGTTTACAAAGTCGTTGTCCGTGGTCAGCATCAATAGGTCGTATTCTATGCAAAGCTGGGCCAGCAGTGCATCGACCGTCCCCAGCTGAACACCGCTGCGCCTGCACGTATTCCGCACCATCGCGGCACGAATGTGAGTCTGTCGACTCGGGTTAAGGATTGGCAAGGCCTGGAAATACCCGATAATGCGGGCTTGATCCTTCGCACCGCTAAAGCCTTGCAATAGTTCCTGAAGAACTATGCCGGTGGTTACGACCGTAGCCTGATCAAGCAGGGCGTCGCGAAGCACGCCAACACTTGGATCGTCGGGCGGAGCATCACGACGCAGGGCTAGCGACCATACGCTGGTATCGACAAAAAGGCTCACCGACGAGTGCGCTCGGCCTTGTAATCAAAACGCTCATCCCATTCGAGTTGGCCTAATAGCTTGGCGATTCTCTTTTGCTCCCGGCGGGCAATAAACTCTTTGAGGGCAAGCGTTACAGCGGCCTTCTTCGAGCGCTCACCGCTCAGGGTGAGTGCCCGGTCTATTAAGCTCGGATCTAATGCAAGATTCGTGGCCATAGAATTCTCCACACAATATGCTACACAATATCGAGGGATCATCGCAAGGTCAACGCTTTCATTAGGCCTCAAGGCCCAGCCGCCCAAAACTCTTCTCGTCTCAAGCCATCGGGTTCCGAGCAACGCGATCTTGTTTCTTCAACTGTCGTATCCGCTGCCATGCTGGTAAGACGCTTCAGTGCTCAGGTGTATGCGGGCTGACGTAGTCACCTACCGTGGTGCGGAATGCGACATTCATTCGATTCCAGCCGTTGATCGCAATGATCGCCAAGGTCAGATCGACCAAGGTCTTCTCGTCGAAGTGCTCACGCGCTTCAGCATAGACCGCATCGGATACCTCGTGTATGGCGATCTCGGTAATCGCTTCGGCCCAAGCCAATGCCGCACGCTCGCGCGCACTGTAGCACGCAGCATCTCGCCAGGCCGAAAGCAGGTAGAGGCGTTGCTCGGTTTCGCCTCGGGCACGTGCGTCCTTGGTATGCATGTCCATGCACCACGCACAACCGTTGATCTGCGAGGCGCGAGTTTTGACCAATTCCAGCAGGGACTCATCCAGGCCACTTTTGTGGACCTGCTGTTCGATATGGATCATGGCCGCGAAGGCTTCAGGGGATGCAAGCTTGTAATCGAGTCGTTGACTCATCAGGTTTCTCCTTAATATTCTCGGCATTCATCCGGGCTTGAGAACCGAGCATGGTTCGCGCCCCTGAACGCTCAGCATCAGCTGCAGCGAAGCACCGGCGGGCGGCATGCTGTTGTTAGGCTCAGTACGACCATCCCGTTCTGAACGATATGCCAACGATAACGAACAGCACTGACACTATCGTGACGGGAATAATGTGCCACGCCAGTGACGTCAGGTTCTCTTCCGAGAGCTTCGGTATGATCCTGATCCTGGCGTCGGCGGCCAAGGCGACGGTGATAGCCAACAGCAGGATCTTTGCCCCGATCAAGCGGGAGACCGGACTGCCGAAGGAGAGCCATTGGTCTACGTCGGGAACCAGTCGATATGCCAGCCACAAGCCGGTTGCAACCTGGACGAGGAGAGCTGGGATGCCGAGTCGCTCGTAGGCGGACTCGAAGCGCAGCAGTTCCTTGGGCGACTTTTCTTTGAGCACCCGTGGCAGTACAGTGATGGCCAGCACCAAGTGGCCTCCGGTCCAGACAGTCGCGGCCAAGATGTGAAGCAGTAGTAGAACTCCGTACATGTGGCTCCCTTCCTCCTCTTGTAAGCCTAACACTACCGTTCACCGGGGCCGCGGCGAACGACATTGATTTCGGAACCCGAGCGGCCCGCGGCTCAGATGCAACGGATTGTTATGCGGCGGCTTTCTCACGTAGGGCCTTGATCGCTTGCATCACAGCCCGGCGGTTTTTTGAGTCGATCATCCAGCGTGGCAACCGACTTGCCATAGTTGCATTACGTATCGTCGCTGATGGATCGGGATTGCGCAGTCGATGATCGGCTCCAACATATGATTCGATATAGGCAAGATGATCAAGGTTATATGCCCATAACACTTTGCCGCAACAAGAACGCTGAAGCCACAAGGGCAGTTGGAAGTACCAGTCTTCGGGTAAGCCCACATACCAACCATTCATTTCCCGATCCTTCGAGTAACCACAGCTTGTGCAGACGATGCGGGCCAATGTGATGTGACCGTTTCTGCCAATCCGAGAAGTCTTCGCGCATTTTTCACACCGCGGGCATTCAACAAGGAAATGCTCTGCAAATGAGTAAACGGTGCTCCCGTCGTCGTGGTGTCGCTCACTCATTTGGTTGGGCCGCATAACGTTTGAGATGACGCGGGGCGAAACCGCCGCCACGCAACTCAGCATAACCCCCAAACCATTGATAACAAATTCGTTGTTTCGCCATCACGTCCATCACGATTCACTAATTCGGTATAATACACGTTTTCCGTATATTATCACCGATAGTTCTTGATGGGCGATAGTTATATCGGGATCGGTATGGCACAGAAGGCAAGGCTCCTTGATCAGGTTGGCTCAGTTACTCGGATGCGGCATTTAAGTCACCGGACGGAGGACGCCTGCCAACTTTGTCAAGGAGTCCGCTCGATGATTGAACGCAAGCGGATCGGGCTGCTGGCGTTGGCAGTCATGCTGTTATTGGCCGGATCCGTGTTCGGCCAGGCGACGGAGCAGGGCGGTGCTGCAGAGTTGGGTTCGCGAACGGCGAAGGGCGGATTTAGGAATGAGGACGAGATACGGGACAAGTTCAATGGCTGGAAGACGGATGAGGACGCGAAGAAATGGCTTGCCGCGATGAATCACGATCTCGGCGTGATCCAGGAGGTGATCGCGGCAAAGCCGCACGGTGAGAAGGCGGATGTTGAGGTGCGGGTCCGGACGAAAGCAGGTGAAAAGGTCGAGGGCATCTCGATAAAGCTGGTTAGTAATCCGAATGGGTTCAATCAGATCGACAAGCGGTGGCTGGCGACGTATGCAAAGATCTGGAAGATGCCGGCGGATGTTGTCGCGGCCCTGAAGTTGTTCGTCGGCGAGGCTCCGCCGATCAGAACGCAGGCTGGCAGCCTGCGATCCGACAACCGAATGTATCTCAATGAACTCTCGCCGGAGGCCCGAAAAGCGATCGTCGATTTTTTTACCGCCAATCGTGACGAGATCGTCTCGGACCTGTTCAAGGGCGACGGCGCCCATTCGGCGGCGTGGTTTATGGTCGCATACAAACCGGCCGTAAACACGCGCTGGACACTACGAAATACCGACGACGTGATCAAGTTCTACGGCGAGGGCAAGGTCGAGATCACCCGGACCGGCAATTTGAAGATCGGCCGCATAACGATGCAGCGAAAAGGCGGCGACGGCGGCCGGGACACGGCAAAGATGCTGCAGTTCAAGATAAATCCCGCACTCCTGTTCGACGCGAAATGAGATTCTCCAGGCAGCAGGTAATCGGATCGCTAGTTATTCTCGTGCTCCTTCTTCTCCTCGGCCTTGCTCGTTCTTTCCTGTCCTAAGCGGCCGGCGTCGCTTCGTGATAGCCTGAACCTCGTGTCACAACCGATCTACGCCATCGCCGGGCCGACGTGTTCGGGAAAGACCGCCCTTGCGGTAGAGCTTGCGCTGAAGGTTGGCGGTGAGGTGGTCAATTTCGATTCGGTGCAGGTCTATCGTGGGATCGAGATCGCCACGGCGAAGCCGAACGATGAGGAAAAGCGCGGCGTTTCGCATCATCTGATCGATTATGTCGATCCAAATGTGAATTACACCGCCGCTGACTGGGCACGCGATGCGACGGTCAAGATCGTCGAGATCGAATCGCAGGGCAAGACGCCGATACTCGTCGGTGGCACCGGTTTCTATCTTAGAACGCTGCGACAGCCGCTGTTTGAGAGTCCAAGGACGGATGCGGCGCTGCGTGAGCGGCTGCGAAAGATACGGGCACGCCGCGGGGCCGAACATCTGCACAAGATGCTCGAACGCGTCGATCCGGACGCTGCAACAAAGATCGAACGGCGCGACCACGTGCGCGTGATCCGTGCCCTTGAGGTATTTTTTCAAACCGGCGAACGGATCAGCGAGAAACAGCCGCTGCGGGCAGAGTCGCCGGAGTTTGCGTCGCGGATTCGTCTTTTTGTTCTCAACCCGCTGCGTGACCAGTTATACGAGAGGATCAACTCTCGCACCGAGGCACACTTTGCGGCAGGACTCATCGAGGAAGTGAAACAATTGCAGGCTGCGGGCGTTAGAGACGATACGAATGCACTCGGCGCTCACGCTTATCGACGTGTGTGCGAATATTTGCGGTGCGAACGCAGTCTTGAGTCTGCCGTCGAACTGTCGAAGCAGGACGTTCGCAACTACGCGAAGCGGCAATTGACGTGGTTCAGGCGAGAGGCTGACGCCGTTTGGCTGGATGGATTTGGGTCCGACAAAGCTGTGCAGGAACGCCTTTTCCACCTCGCTGAGACCGAGCGATTGTCCTGACGGCCGAATCTGCTATAATTGACAAAAAAGTAATCTATTTTAAGGGAGGACCATGGAAAAACAGGCTGCCCAGAACATTCAGGATGCCTTTCTGAATTCGGCTCGGCGCGAACGGATCAGCGTCGTTATTCACCTGTTGCAGGGAGCTACGGTTGCGGGGCGGATCAAGAGCTTTGACAAGTTTTCGGTCCTGCTCGATGTGGGCGGCCCTGACGTTCTGATATTCAAACACGCGATCTCCTCAATATCACATGAGCGTCGCCCCGCGGCAGCACCTCCGGCCAGTTGAAAGGTAGATTTATTACTCTCGAGGGCATCGACGGCAGCGGCAAATCCACACAAATGGGAATGCTGGCGGCGGTCGTGCGCGCACGCGGCTATGATGTCGTTACGACCTGTGAGCCAGGCGGCACTCCATTGGGAAGGGCATTACGCGCGGCATTTCTAGAAACTACCGATACGGTGGCACCGATGGCGGAATTGCTGTCATTCGCCGCCGACCGCGCCCAGCATGTCGAGCGGCTGATCAGGCCGTCGCTGGCTGCGGGAAAGATCGTGATCTCTGATCGGTATGCCGATGCCACGTTTGCGTATCAGGGAGCAGGCCGCGGCTTTGCCGATGACAAGGTCAACCAGGTGATCGAACTGGCGACGGACGGGCTGAAGCCGGATCTGACGTTGTTCTTCGATATACCGGTCGAGACGGCGATCATTCGGATGGCGGGCCGCGACGAGGACCATACAAAGCGGAATCGCATGGACGAGGAAACCGTCGAATTTTATTCTCGTGTCCGAGGGGCCTATCTCGGCATTGCAGAACGCGAACCCGGCCGCTTCAAGGTGATCGATGCCTCAGGGACGCCGGATGAGATCCACGAACGAGCGACGCAGATCGTCGCCGCCGCACTCGATGTTTAGCTATCTTATAGGGAATGAGCAGGCCAAGCTCCGCCTGCAGCGGCTGCTGAGCGGTGGGCGCTTGCCGAATTCGCTGCTTTTTGCCGGTGAAGAAGGCGTCGGTAAGCGGCAGTTCGCCCTTGCGATAGCCAAGTCGTTTCTGTGCAAGGAGGCCGCGGCCGACGAGGGCTGCGGCAAGTGTCCGGTCTGCCAGCGCATCTCGACGTTCGCTCTTCCTAAGCCAGATGACAAGGACGCCCACAAGCGCGTTATCTTTGGCGAGCATCCGGATGTAGGCACCGTGGTGGCATACAATCGGAACATCCTCGTTGACGCCGTAAGGCATCTGGAGTCGGAAGCAAACTTTAGGCCGTTCGAGGGGAAGGCGCGCTTTTTTATCCTTGACGATGCCGACAAAATGAATGATGGGGCATCGAACGCGCTGTTAAAGACGCTCGAGGAACCGGCCCCGACGTCATACATTTTTCTCGTGACGTCTCGGCCTGACGCGCTGCTGCCGACGATCCGGTCGCGTTGTCAGATGCTGCGGTTTGCGCCGGTCGATATCGAGACGATCGAGCGGTTTCTGATCGAGCAGCGTGCTCTCTCGCAGGATGCGGCACGGCTCGCGGCCCGTTTGTCACGAGGAAGCGTTGGCCGAGCTCTGGCGATCAAGGTCGAGGAATTTCGCGAACAGCGCGCCCTTATGCTCGATATCGTCCGCAACGCGGTCACGACGGGCGACAATGCGGCGATGATCCGCTTTTCGGAGGGGCTGAACGACGCGAAGAACAAGGAGCGATTTGAGAAAAATCTTGATATCCTGGAATCGGTCATTCACGATATTTGGACGCTGCGGCACGGCGGTGAAATATCGCGGATCGTCAATAGTGATATTGCCATCGGTATTTCGGAGATGGCGGAACGGGCCGGCCGCCTGGACATGGCATCATGGCTCGCAGCCATTGAACAGCTTCGGCGAGATCTGTCGGTGAATATCAATCGTCGCGTCGCGACAGACGCATTGTTTACCGCGATGGCCGCCGGCAGAGCCTGATTACGATGCAGTTGCAGGAGAATTTTCCCGGATTTGGCATATCGCCCACGATCGAGCGAGTAACGGCGGGCGTGGCCGTGCTCGGCGGGGCGGCGGGTGCCGGTTATGTAGCGGCATTTGATCCGGCCCAGTCGAGTTTCTTTCCTCTCTGCCCGCTGTATTCGATGACCGGGTTTGCATGCCCGGGCTGCGGGCTCACACGCGGATTTCACGCGCTCTTTCACGGAGATATCATCCCGGCGATCGACTTTAATTTGCTCGTGCCGTTCTGGGCGGTGATATTTGGGTATGTCGGTGTATCGCTGCTTCTCACGGCTATTCGCGGAAAGGGACTGCGAATGTGGCCGACCTCACCCAAGTTTCTGGCTACCTCGGTTGTTGTTTTGCTCGTTTTTGGTGTGCTCAGGAACCTGCCCTGGTGGCCGTTGACCATCTTGTACCCATAAGAGTGCCCACGAAATACACGAAATACAAGATAGACACGAAATATAGAATGTCTTTCTTTTCGAGTATTTCGTGTAATTCGTGGGCAATTTTCAGGTGATCTGAACGAGCGGCTTGTCGGCCGAGACATTGTGTGCGTGGAAGCCTTCTTTGCGTAGCAGCTCGACCTCTTTGACGAATTCCTCGACGATGTCCTCGCCCGAAACACGCCGCATCGGGACGCCGTCCTTGAATATCATCCCTACATTGCGTCCGAATGTGATACCAAGCTGGCTGTCGTGTGCTTCGCCGGGGCCGTTTACCGCGCAACCCATGATCGAGAGGTGCAGCGGCTCCTCGACGTGAGCGAGGCGGCGCTCGACCTCCGTAACGATCTCGACAAAGTTATCGATATCCAGCCGCCCGCAGGTCGGGCACGCGACTACGGTCACACCGCGTTTTCTGAGTTCGAGCGATTTGAGAATCTCCCACGCGACGCGGACCTCTTCGTGCGGCTCGGCGGCCAGGCTGACGCGGATCGTGTCGCCGATGCCGTCATGCAGAAGAATGCCGAGGCCGATCGCCGATTTGATCGTGCCGCCAAACGGCGTGCCTGCTTCAGTTACGCCGAGGTGCAGCGGATAATCGACCTTCTCGGCCATCAGCCGATAGGCGGCGACCATGCGGGTAGCGTCTGACGCCTTGAGCGAGATGATCGTGTCGGAAAAGCCTAGATCCTCAAGGATACGGATATGCCGCATTCCACTCTCGACCATCGCCTCGGGCGTCGCCGAGCCATATTTTTTGAGCAGGTCTTTTTCGAGCGAACCGCCGTTGACGCCTATACGGATGGGAACCTTGCTTGCCTCGGCCGCGCGGACTACCTCGCGGACACGGTCGATCGAACCGATGTTGCCGGGATTGATGCGGAGCTTGTCAATGCCGGCGTCGAGGGCCTTAAGTGCCAGCTTGTAGTGAAAATGTATGTCCGCAACGATTGGCACGTCGGTGCGTTTGCGGATCTCATACATCGCTGCGGCCGCATCATCGTCGGGCACCGCGATGCGGACGATCTCGCAGCCCGCCTCGACCATCTCCTTGATCTGCTTAACGGTGCCGTCAATATCGGTCGTGTCAGTCTTTGTCATTGACTGCACAACGACCGGCGCACCGCCGCCGATCTGGATGTCACGGACTTTAACGGCCCTTGTAACTCGCATAAGAACTTTGCCGCGAATCCGCGGCAAAAACTATTTCCCAACCAACTTCGATACGTCAAAGAACATCACGGTCACCATCAGCAGCAGAACGATGGCGAGGCCCGTCATTTGGATGCGTTCGCGGGCGACCATCGACAAGGTCTTGCCGAACCAGGACATCACTTTCTCAATGCCGAGCACCATTATCTGGCCGCCGTCGAGCATCGGGATCGGCAGCAGGTTCATCACGCCGAGAGTCAAGGATATCGCCATCAGAACCGACAGCAGGCCGAGAAAGCCGCTCGCGAATACGGTCGTGACAATGATCTGGCCGATGCCGATCGGGCCCGATACGGTGTCGCGTGCCGAACGCTCGCCCGAGCCGACTTGGCTGAGAGCACGGCCGGTCATACGCAGGATGCGTAAATTCTGATCAACTGACCATACAGCCGCGCCGACGATGCCTACGCTGTCACGCGTGTTCATCAGCGTCGGATCAAAAGCGATGCCGATACGCCAGTCGTCGTCCTTTTGCACGGCGTTCGTAGCGATCTCAACCCGCTGTCCGCCGCGGTTGATCACAAGGTTGATCGGCTGGTCCTTTGCCTCGCCGATGAGTGTCTTCATCTCCTGGCTGTTGCGGATCGGCTTTCCGTTGACGGACGTGATCCAGTCGCCTTTCTGAATTCCCGAACTTGCGGCCGGCATTGTCGGATCGATACTTCCGACGACGACAGGCTCGGTGCCGGCGTCAGGCGTCATCTCGAGGAAGCCGCCTGACTGGCCGTTTTCGGTGACCTTGGTCGGGGCGATGGTAAGTAGCGTCCGCTGTCCGGCACGCTCGACGGTGATCGGAGTTTGCTTCTCCGGAATGAGCAAGGCCTCGTCTTCGACACGGTCCCAGGACGGGTTTTCAGTTCCGGCAAAGCTGACGATCCTGTCGCCCGGTTTGATCCCGGCAAGATCAGCGGCTCCGCCCGGCTTTACAAAGCCGACGATCGGTGCCGGATTAGATGGCACGCCGTAGGCCAGGGCCAGGCCGAAAGGTATCGAAAGGGCGAGTACGATATTCATAAAGGGCCCGCCGAGCATGACGAGGAATTTTTGCCAGCGGGGACGAAGCTCGTATAGCTCGGACTGAGGCACCGGCTCGTTAGTCGTATCGGCCGCTTCCAGCGGGCCCGCGCCCTCGTCGCCATAGAGTTTTACATATGCGCCGAGAGGAATTGCCGATATACGATAGTCGGTGTGGCCAACCTTGAAGCCGACAAGCCGCGGGCCGAGGCCAAAAAATGAATACGCCTCGACGCGCATGCCGAAGACTTTTGCGACGAAAAAATGGCCGAGCTCGTGGATATTGATCGCCACGCCGAGCACAAAGAGTATTGCAAGGATCGAAATAAGAATATCGCTCATCTATAAATGCCTCGTTTCGAGGTAGTTCACTGTTAGAACTCGCGTCGAACGCGCGAGTTGTAATAAAAAGTCTAAAGTCGCCGATATGCCAGGTCAATCATGCCGGTATTGCAATTGAGCCGGCGCTTGAGGCGAGGGCGTCGCCAGCCGCGCCTCTCGCCCACACGTCGGCCGCGAGGATAGCGTCGATCGAGTCAGCTGCGAGGGCAGAGTGCTCCGACATCACTTTTCCATTAGTGCGAGCAATGTCCGGCAAGCCGCAGCGGCCGTCGAGGAACGCTGCGACGGCAATTTCGTTGGCGGCATTCAGCACGGCTGGGATCGTTCCGCCGGTGCGCAACGCCGTGTATGCCAGGGCGAGGCATGGAAACCTTTCGAGGTCCGGTTCCTCAAATTCCAGTCTGCTGAGACCTGCAATATCCAGCGGCGGCAGGCAGCCCGAGCGGCGCTCGGGATATGTTAGGGCATATTGTATCGGATGCCGCATATCGGTGACGCCCATTTGAGCGATCACCGAGCCGTCGATCATCTCGATCATTGAATGAATAACCGACTGCGGATGCACGACGACCGAGATATGGTCGGCCTCGAAGCCAAAAAGCCATTTCGCCTCGATCACTTCAAGCCCCTTGTTCATCAGCGTTGCGGAGTCGACGGTGATCTTGTCGCCCATGTCCCAGTTCGGATGCGCGAGTGCCTCTTCGCGTGTTGCTGCGGCGATCTGCTGCTTGGTCCAGGTGCGAAAAGGGCCGCCCGAGGCTGTAAGGATCAATCGCTTCACTTCCGTCCGCTTCTCGCCACGCAGGCATTGATGAATGGCGTTGTGCTCGCTGTCGACCGGCAGTATTTCTGCGCCGGAAGCCCGGGCGGCTTTCGTCATCAGTTCACCGGCCATAACGAGAGTTTCTTTATTGGCCAGAGCGACACGTTTACCAGCCTCTATAGCCCGAAGAGTCGGCAGAAAACCGACTGCGCCGACCGTAGCGGATACGACCGTTTCAGCCTGCGGATGCGTCGCCACGGCGATCATGCCGTCGGTATTCAATTCGATCTTCGGCGGCGTTATGCCGAGCGGGTGAAGGGCGCGTTCCAAGTCTTCGGCACAGGTATGGTCGTCACACGACACCAATTCGGGCCGAAATTTGCCGATCTGCTCGGCAAACTTCGACATATTCCGCCCGGCCGCCATCGCGACGACGCGGATATCACCGAGATGTTCGATTACTTTTAAGGTGCTGCAGCCGATAGAGCCGGTCGAGCCAAGGATGGAAACGGACCTCATAATCGCAAATGACAGATTACCATAAACGGCAGGCCTACGGACTTTTTACAGGTTTGACGGCCGCTTTAGCCGGTCTTGCGGGCTGTATGAATCGGAGAGCATCGCGCATTTCTTCCGCGTCGCCCGTGATGAGGCGGGCACTGCGTTCGCGGGTGAGGTAGGCCCAGAACCAGGCGAACATCACAGAGAGGCGGTTGCGGAAGCCGATCAGGAAATAGACGTGAAGGAACAGCCACATGAACCAGGCGATGATGCCGCGAAACTTCATTCCTGCGGCCTGCGCGATAGCCTTTTTGCGGCCGATGGTGGCCATCGAGCCCTTGTCCCAGTAGACGAAAGGCTCGCGCGGTTTGTCCTTCAGCTCGTTAAGGATGTTGTGCGCCGTCGCAGCACCCATCTGCATCGCGGCGGGCGAAACGCCGGGGACGGGCTCGCCGTTTTCTTGCAGCATATGAACCATATCGCCGACTACAAAGATATTCGGCGAGCCCTTGATAGAAAGATCGCTCTCGACCGCGACCCGGCCCGCCTTGTCGATCTGGACGCCTAAGGCCTTGCCGAGCGGCGATGCGGCGACACCGGTGGCCCAGAGGACGACGTCGCAATCGACCCAATCATCACCGACACGGACGCGGCCGGGTTCGATGTCTGTGACAAAGCTGTTCAGGTGGACCTCGACGCCGAGCGATTCGAGTTGTTCTTTGGCACTCGCCGACAGGTCTTTGCCAAAAGTTCCGAGGATCTTGTCGGATCCCTCGAAAAGCATGACGTTGGCTTTACGAGTGTCGATGGCCTTAAAGTCGTTCGCCAATGCCTTTCGTGCGATGTCCGCGATCGCCCCGGCAAGTTCGACGCCCGTCGGGCCGCCGCCAACGACGACGAAATTGAGTTGTTTTTGGTTTCCGGTAAGATACGCTTCGCGTTCGGCGAGCTCGAACGCCAGCAGCACGCGGCGGCGTATCTCGACGGCATCCTCGATCGTCTTGAGGCCCGGAGCCGACGTTTCCCATTCGTCGTGCCCAAAATAAGCGTGCCGCGCACCGGCGGCGACGATCAGATAGTCGTAGCCGATCTCGCTGCCATCGGCGAGGATGACTTTTTGATTGTCTTTGTCAAAATTCACCGCCTCGCCGAGTATTACCTCGACGTTCTTGGCCTTTGCCAATATTCGCCGTATCGGCTGCGCGATCTCGCCCGGACTCAACACCGCCGTCGCGACCTGATACAGCAGAGGCTGGAAAACGTGGTGGTTCTTTCGATCGATGAGCGTGACTTCGACGGGCCTGTTAGCCAACGCCTTCGCCGCCCAAAGGCCACTGAAGCCGCCGCCGATTATTACGACTTTTGGGTTTATTTTCATCCGAGCGGCGTCCAAATGTATCACCAAAAGAGTGATATAATAAGCATATGAAGGTTGTCGATAGAAGCCAAATGCCTACAAAGTTCACGACACTTGCCGAGAGCGACGACGCGGGCGATCTGCGGAGATCGACGACACCCGCACAGCGATTTGAGATGACGTGGGAGTTATCTCGGAGCCTTTACGAATTCAAGGAGAAACGGGTTGCTGAACCAGAACTTCATCGACATACTGTCCGCATTTTCCGAAGAAAAAGTTGAGTTCATGGTGGTTGGCGGGTATGCCGTCGCGTTTCATGGCTTCGTGCGTGGAACGGGTGATTTCGACCTCTGGATTCGAATCTCTGGCGACAATGCGGAGCGCGTTTGGAAAGCCTTGGTCAGCTTCGGGGCTCCACTTTTTGATCTGAAGAAGGACGACCTGAAGACATCGGGGATGGTATTTCAGATGGGGATGCCGCCATATCGTATCGACATAATCAACGCGGTCGACGGGATCGATTTTGACGGGGCTTGGCCAAATTGTTCGTTTGTTGAGGTTTCCGGACTAAAGATTCCCGTGATAGCAAAGTCCGATCTTCTTCGGAACAAGCGAACGATGGACCGGCCAAAAGATCAGGCGGATATCATCTGGCTTGAAAGCGAATAGCTCTACGACCCCACAAATCGCGCGTAGAGTGAACGGGCAACCGAGATATCATCGGTTCCTTTGATGATTGCTCGTCCGTCCGCAAACACCGTCATCTCGTTCTCGCCCGTAGTAAATCTCACCAAATACTCGTTCCGCTTGACCTCTGCTACTGAACTTATACGATCTGAGAGGCCAGCGAGATCGATGCTTGCAACGGTTGGCGGGGCGATCTGGACGGCGTTGCGGCCGCACAGGACCGCGGAAAATCCTCCCGCGTCGGCGTCGAGGAATTCGTAAACGCCCTGGCCGCAGCATTTGCAGTCGGCGTTTGGTTTGCCGAGTCTTATTCGTTGTCTATCGTTGGCCCAGAGGTCAAACTGCATCAGCGAGCTATGCAGGGAATCGAGGTCGCCGACGAGAATTTTCAACGCTTCTGCGACCTGCGTCGCGGCGACAGTCGCGATGATAGGCATTATCACGCCGGCGGTGTCGCAGGTCGGCGACGAACCGGCGTCGGGCATTTGGTCAAAGATGCACCGCAGACAGGGCGTTCGGTGCGGGAGGATCGTCATCGTGGTGCCGTAGCTCGATACCGCCGCGCCGTAGATCCACGTCCGGTCGTGCTTGACGCAGGCGTCGTTGAGCAGGTAGCGGACCTGGAAATTGTCGGTGCCGTCGATGACCAGATCCACGCCGTCGATGAGCGATTCGATGTTGGAATTGTTGACGTCGGCGACCAGCGGCTCGACAGTGATCTCGGAATTGATCTCGGCGATGCGAGTCTGCGCGGCGATGGCCTTGGGCAGGCGTTCGGCGGCGTCGGATTCTTTGAAAAGAGTCTGCCGCTGGAGGTTGCTAAATTCGACAAAATCGCGGTCAACGATGCGCAAATGCCCAACGCCGGCCCGCGCGAGCATCTCTGCCTGCGCGGCGCCAAGAGCACCGCAACCGACGAGCATAACGCGAGCATCAAGAAGTTTTTCCTGTCCGTCGCGGCCGATCTCGGGAAACAGGATTTGGCGGCTGTAACGCTCGTTCATAGGTCGAAGAGCGAATGGACAAAGCTGCGGATGCCGTCGCGCTCGCCGCCGTCGCCCGTGCGGGCGTCCATCGCCGTCTGCTGTCGTTGTTGGTCGCGGAGGCGATCACGTTCGTCGCGAAGTTCGTTGCGTTCGCGCTCGCGGGCCTTTTCCATTCCGCCCTTGTTTATGAATTCGATGATCGACGGGAGTTCGTCGGCGTCAAACCACACGCCGTGGTCGCGGCAGATATCGACGATCACGCCCGACGCCTTGGCGAAATTATTGCGGTTCATCAGTTCGCCGCAATCGGGGCACGGAACATAAGAGACCTTTGTCATCGGCACGCCGCGAACCGTGCGGTCATCGAGAAAGCCGAGCACGGCCGATTGGCGTTCGCGTTCCGCGCAGACGGCCTCGAATGTCGCAACATCCATCCACAGCCCGTCGCACTTGTTACAGCCGCGAAGGCTCGTGTCGCCGACATTCATCTTTTCCAAAGCCTGCCGGCATCGCGGGCAATCACCAGTCTCGTCATGCAGCGAGACCTCCAACGGTGCCGCGATCGCTCCGCAGTGCCCGCAGAACTGGCTGCCGACGAACATCATCCCGAAGCACTTCGGGCACGCGACGGTCTTTAGCTGCACCTTGCAGAATTCGCATTCCGTGGCATTGCTTTCGACGCCGCCACCGCAGTTTGGACAATTCAGTGCCTCGGCAGACATATCGCTTAGCCTCCTATTGGCGGAAGGATCGTGTTCCTCATCAGATCGACCGGAGCCTCGCGGCCCGTCCATATCTCAAACTGTTTCGCACCCTGCGCTATCAGCATTTCGATCCCGCCAATGCAGGGAATACCGGCCGTAGCCGCCGCACGCTGCAGCGGCGTACCGTCGGCACGAGTTACCAGGTCATACACAAATCTTACACCCGAAAGCTCGTCCGCAGTCAACAAAGTTTGATCGGCGAGTTCGCCCTTCATGCCGACAGGCGTCGCATTAATGAGTATGTCGAAATTTGATATTTCTGATCCGAGTTCCGAGATCGACCTGACCGGGATCGCACACTCGGCGGCCAAGACCTCCGCCGTGTTTCGATCTCTGACAAATAATGCCGGCCTCGCACCAGCCCTCATTAGGCTATACACGCATGCTCGGGCCGCGCCGCCGGCCCCTAGGATAGCGATGTGGGCTCCGCCGAGTTCGCCGTGCCGGGCGGTCAATGGATCAATAATCCCGTGGATGTCGGTGTTGTAGCCCGTAAGCCGACCGTCCGGCTCGATCTTGATGGTATTCACCGCGCCGACGGCCTTGGCCGTCGGATCGATGGTATCAAGATGACGCATTACTGTCTGTTTGTGCGGCATCGTAACAGAGAACCCGGCAAAATTCAGTTCGACCTCGCGGGATGGGGGCTTGACCATCCTCGTGATAAATTCGTCGAGGCCCGTGACGAGGAATGGAATGAACACGGCGTTCTCGCTATAGGACGCGAACGCGGCATTCTGCATATGCGGCGACAGCGATCGCGAAACAGGATCGCCTATGACTCCATAAACGCGTGTTTCGCGGTCGAGTTTTCTAACGCGGTAGACCTCGAGCATCTCGTCGGCGGGGATCTGGCCATCGGCGGTCTCACTGCCGCTATCGAGCGATGCGTAGGTCAGGAATGCGCCGTGAGCGGGGCCGAGAATGCGCGTCCATTTGCCCGCCTCGCCCATCGCTACAGGAATGATCGCCCTTTTGTCCGAATTGGCGCGAGCGAGCAGGTTCCACACGGGAATAGCGTCTGTTATGTCGTTTGCCGTAACGGCGATCTTGACAATCCTCGCATCGGTCGCCGCGAGGCGTTCGTAGATCTGGTTCAAATCCGAAGGCACTCCAGCGTGATCATGGAACGAGGCGATCTTTCGTTGACCTACGACCGATGTGAGAATGTCCTCTTCCAGATCGCAAGCCCAGAATCGCGAGATATGCCCATTCCAGAACGCCAGTCGGGCTTCTCTAGCATCGGAGCGATAGGTTGCGATGACCGGAATCTCGACTTTGAGATTTGAGATCTGAGACGCGGCTGAGCGGTCAAGGCCGTCGAACCTTATCTCGATAATATCCGCGACCGCGGCGGCACGCTCGATCTGCGCGGCCATCTCATTCGCTGTCTTGGCGGCGACCGAGATGCAGAGCTTGCCGTTGTTCATTCAAGCGTGCCTTTCCGATCCATTACAAAGCTGATAGCCATCACCAGGCCGACAACCAGGCACACGGCCGACGCTACAACAATGATCGTATTTCCGCTCTGATTGACGCCGATGCTCGCGGCGGCCCACGCAACGGCTAATGGAAAGAGAAAATTGTGTAGTTTGAAGCGAGCAAGCACAGCCCCGGCGGCTGCGATAAGGAGCATCACAGCACCGATGGCCCCAAACGCAGCGGCAGAGATGCCAATTTCCTGCTTTACCAACAGGACCGCAATATTCGCTAGTGCGACGGTTGTCACCCAGCCGAAATACAGGCCAAACGCGCCTTTGCCAAAGAGAGCGTCCGGGAACGACGATGCCTCGCGAAACCTTGCAGCCAGCAAAAGGAGCACGGCCCACAGGCCGAGGATAACTATCACCGTACCGGCGATCTGAAAGTTGTACCACAACCAGAGCCAGAGGCAGTTGAGAAGGCAACTGACGAGATAGAGAGTCCGCACGCTGCGATATTGAGCGAGCTTTGCCGGGAGCAGTTGGTAGATAGCGAATCCCGCCAGCCCCGCGTAGATGACGACCCAGATCGTAAATGCCCAGTTGGCAGGAGTCATTACCGACGGATAGCGTCCCGAGACGTCGTTGGTCAGCACGCCGTTAATATATCCGGTCGTCGCGAGAATGTTGAAACCGATCATTCCGCCCGTCGCTACAAGGACGAGAAACGAACTGATCCTATCCGTTGTGGTTGCGGGCCCTCCAGCAGCAGGCATATGGCGATTATCGCATTTAATTCACGATATCGTATGGCGAGATGCGAAAACGTAAAGTTTTGTAAAGCTCGGCTTGATGTGCGAGAGTTCTTTTCCAACCAAAAACAGGCTTGCGGCGTCTTAAGTCCGGCTATGGCATCGCGATTGCCTAGCTAAAATGAGGACGCTCTTTCCCGCTTTCCCCGTAAGGCGTGAATATGATAGAAAGGGAGTTCAGTTGAGATGAGAGCTTTGCGATATACATTGATGAGTTTTGCGATGCTGGCGGCATTTGCCGCCGCGACATTCGCTCAGAAGGACGGCGACAAGAAACCGCCGCCAAAAGGGAATCCACCCGTGATCACTCCGCAGCCAAAGCCGACACCAAAGCCTGACCAGCCTAAAAAGCCGGAGTACGCGATAGCCATTTGGAAGAACGAGGCCGGCGAGTCGGCCTGACGAAAGACCAAGCGGAATCGAGGGCAGCCGAGCGAAACGGCTGCCTTTTTTGTTGCGTAATGAATTTTCGCGGCATTGATTTGATATCCGAAAGAAACTAAACTCGGAAGCGCGTCCGGCCCGGAAGTTCACCTGTCACGGAGATCGAATAAAATGCCGAGAATATCGAGATATTTTTGCCTGATTGCCCTGCTCGCTTCTTTCCTGACCGGCTGTGGCGGCCCCACAACCGCTCCGACGGCGTCGCGTGAGACGAAGCCGGAACCCAGAACAACGGGCACGCGTGGCGGCAGGCTCTCATACCGAATGACGGCGGCCCCCAAGACGTTCAACTACATGCTCGCCGAGGATGAACCAACGTTGATCGGGGCCGATTTTACGCTGACGAGCCGGCTGGTCGATTTTGACCACTCGACGCTTAAGTATGTGGGCGGCCTCGCCGAGACATGGACAATGCAGGCCGACGGCAAAACGCTCGATGTAAAACTGCGCGATGGGCTCAAGTTCTCAGACGGCCATGCGTTGACGACGGACGACGTTATCTTTTCGCTCGAGGCGATCTATGACGAGAAGACACAGGCTGCGGCCTTTCGCGACGCGATGCTTGTCGATGATAAGCCGATCGCGACAAAGAAGGTCTCTGAGACCGAGATGCAGATGATATTCCCGCACGCAGTCGCCAGTGCGGAAAACTATTTGGTCAATCTCGGCGTTCTGCCGGCTCACGTGTTGGCTTCCGAGCAGAAGGCGGGCAAGCTGGCAGAAGCCATGAAGATCACAAGCCCGCCTGCGAGCATCGTTTCAAGCGGGCCGTTCATCGTCGAGGCTGTCAGCCCGGGCGAACGGGTCGATTTTGCACGGAACCCGAATTACTGGAAAAAGGACGCGGCGGGTACGCAGCTGCCATATCTCGATAAGTTCACGATCGAGGTCATACCTGACGCTAACAATACACTCGTCAGGCTGACGCAAGGCTCGCTCGACATTGCCGATCGCATTCGCACCAATGATTTCGTCGCGCTCTCGAAAGGCGAACAGGCGACGCGGGCATATGACGCCGGGCCGGGCCTTGGCATTGACCATATCTGGTTCAACCTAAGTTCGACTGATAGATCGGGTAAACCACTGGCGAATGAGGTCAAGCGCTCGTGGTTCGTTGACAAGCGGTTTCGGCAAGCCATAGCGGCGGCGGTCGATCGCGAAACGATCGCGAGCGTTACGCTCCAGGGGCTTGCGACGCCGCTTTACGGCTTCGTCTCGCCTGCCAACAAGGTCTGGCTCGATCCGTCGCTGCCGAAGATCAAATACAGCCTTGTCGAGGCCGACAGGCTGTTGACGGAGGCCGGATTCAAGAAGGGTGGGACGGCTGAGGCGCCTGTCTTGGCGGATGCGCAGGGGCGGCCGGTCGAGTTCACGCTGATCGTACCGGCCGAGAATGAAGCAAGAAAGCTGATGGCCGCCGTCGTCCAGGGGGACCTGGCGAAACTCGGCATCAAGATGCAGGTTGCTCCGATCGAGACCGCTCAGCTCCAGGAAAAGACTGCCAAGAGCTTCGACTACGACGCCGCGCTTTTCGGCCTTTCACAGACCGACCTCGAACCGTCGTCATACTCTAATTTTCTGCTCTCTTCCGCCGCCACACATCAATGGCAGCCGGGACAAAAGGCCCCTGCCAGCGAATGGGAGAAGCGTATCGATGAGCTATTCGATCAACAGTCCGTCGAGCGCGACCAACAGAAACGCCTGGCGGCCTTTCACGAGATACAACAGATCATGAGCGACCAGATGCCAACGATCCCGATCGTCGCCCGTCACGTCGTAACCGCCCTCAATTCACGCGTCGCCAACGCCTCCCCCAGCAGCATCATGCCGTATTCTCTCTGGAATATCGAGGAACTCTTCGTCAAGCAGTAAAAGTGACAAAATCGGTCTGTGTGCGCAAAGATGGGCACCGCAGGGTGCCCATCTGTTATCAGGAAATGGTGCCGTCTACAAGATTTGAACTTGTGGCCCCACGCGTGTGAAGCGTGTGCTCTACCACTGAGCTAAGACGGCGAGTATAATGCAAAATTCAAAATGAAAAATGCAAAAGACTAGATCGATTGGTCATCGGCCTTGGCGGGACGGTTCTCGTCCGTGCCTTTGATAGTGCTGAGTGACGAATCGGTGTAAAAATGCCGCGTTCCGGTAGCGGTTACGCCTTCGGCGACCTGCGGATCGGCATTTATAGAATAGAATGCCGGCTGGCTGGCACTCGACGGCGTGATGGTCAGCTTAAAGATATAGCCGTTGACCACAGGGCTCTCACCCGCGAATTTCTCATCCAGTCCCGCGGTCTGTATCAACTGGTCAAATGTCGCAAAATTGCCGCGATTGCGCGATGCGAACTGGGCCTGATACTTACGCATGTTATCCAGCGTCTGCGCTGCCGTTGTCTCATTGCCGCTGCGGATAACCGCCTGCCACGCAAGACTGCCGACGCCGATCAGCAAGCCAATAATCGCGATCACGATCATAAGCTCGATCAGGTTAAAGCCCCGCTGGTCGCGAAACCGTGCTCTTAGATTGCTCATAACTACAAAGTCCCTGCCCGTTCCCAACTTCTCACGGATGCAGGCGTGTTTAGTTTCAAAAGTTTAACGCATCGGACGTTACGGGCGCAATCGCGAACCAAGCGGATGCCATAGGCGTATTGCAATTCTGTAGACGCTCAAATGATTGAAATTCATTGGTTTTGGCGGTAAATTCGTGTCATTAACGACGTGCTTGTGGTGTATTAACATTGATGAGCATTTGATGCTGAGAAATGAGCGAGGTTACCGACATTCTTGTGGACATAATGTCCGAGCAAACAGCGGCGGCATCAGCTACAGACAGGATCGATTTTGAAGAGGCGTTCATGCTTCATCACCGGACCGTCTTTAGGGCGGCGCGCTCGGTCGTGCGCGATGCCGGCACGGCTGAGGACGTGACGCAGGAGGCGTTCTTGCGCCTTTACAAGAATCTCGACTCGATCACCTCGGATGAAATGCTCCGGCCGTGGCTCATACGCGTGGCGATAAACCTTGCAAAGAATACAGTTCGCGGCCAATTCAGGGCGAACACGCGGGATGAGAATTACGTCAAATCGACAGGCGATAGTGCGGTTTCGGTCGAGGATGAGTATGAGCAGAGTGCGGGCGTGAGCGAGATATTGCGGGCGATGAACAAATTGAAGGAGCCCCACCGAAGCTGCCTGATGCTTAAGCAGCAGGGCCTGTCGTACAAGGAGATCGCGGTTGCGTTGGATCTGAATGAGACGAGCATTGGGACTTTTGTAGCGAGGGCGAGGGCGGAATTTGCCCGCTACTACGGCAAGGTGGGCAGGGGCACAAGATGATCACGGAACATCTCAACATCGGCACTATTCAAGCATTCCTCGACAGCGAACTATCGCTCGAAGAGGCCGCGCAGGCCACCGACCATCTTGGAGGCTGTGACGCGTGTGCGGCTTTGCTCGCCGAGGCCGAGGACGAGTCGGCAATGGTCTTTCCGGCGCTTGCAAGCGAATTCGATACGCTTGTCCCGACGCAGCGATTGTGGTCACGCATCAATGAATCGATAGCCGCGGAAAGGCTACCTGCTTGGGCACGCTTGCGGTCATTTTTTGCTGCGGCGTTCCTTAGTCCGTCGATCACGGTCGCGGCAGGTTTGCTCATCGTCATCGGCATTGCAGCAGCCGTGTGGATGAACCGAGGAGTCACGGTGGAAGAGCCTCGGGCGATGCTTGGCCCTCAGCCGACAGGGACGGCCCCGGCCATGCAAACGCCGCCGGCCAGATCTACAACGGGCGATGTCGATACCAGCGGCATTATCTCTACACCTGGCATTGAGCGAGCGGCCTACCGTCCGGAGGCGCGGCGGCCGATGCAATTATCTGCCCCGCGTGCGGCGGCGGCGATATATCTTCCGGGCGAGGAAAGTTATGTCAAAACGATCGCCAGCCTGACTAAGACGGTCGATGAGCAGAAGGAGGCAGGCGTCCTTCGCCCCTCACAGCGTGTCGCCTTTGAACGCGATATGGCGGTCGTTAATGATGCGATCGCTAAGATGAAAAAAGAGGTCCGGCGTGATCCGCAGAATGGATCGGCCCGGCAGGTTCTCTACGCGTCTTACCAAAATAAGATAGACCTGCTCAATTCCGTGTCTCAGCAGGAAGAATTGATCGCGAGCATTAAATAGACCGGCCTCGCCCGAACTGATGAACAAGTTCCTTAGCAAATTCCTACAGATCGTGGCCGCCGGCGCGGTGCTTTGTGTCGCGTCGGTGTTGGGCCAAGGCGTCCGGTCACCGTCTACACCAAAACCGCCCGTCACCCCGAAACCGGACATTTCGATGCCGAAGCCCGCCGAGCCTGCTCTTCCTCATCTCTGGCGCGGCGATAACTATGAGCGGTCGATCGAGGTCGCTCCGAACGCAAACCTCTCATTATGCGTTGTCCAGGGCCTGCTCCGCGTCAATGGCTGGAAGCGTAACGAGGTAAGGGTCTTTGTCAAGAAAGGCAGCCCGGTGGGGTTCAAGGTGCTCGAACGCACGTCTGGCCAGGAGCCGGTATGGCTGATGGCGACCGGTGAAGACCCGAAACGCGTCTTCAAGGCGTTCTCGGAATGCCTTTGGGGAGAAGAGATAGAGATCGACGTGCCTGAGGGAGCAAGTGTGGGCGTAAAGGGTCAGGAGACGCGGGCCGTGGTCGATCGCGTCAGAAAGGCGAGTATAAAGAATGTTGGCGGCGATATCGTTGTCCGCAACGTCTCGAACGGCGTGTCGGCATCCACATATCAGGGTGACATCACAGTCGAGGACTCAAAAGGCTCGTTGCGGCTTGAAAGCACGACGGGCAACATCGTTGTATTCGAGGCGGGCCCGAGCGAGATAGGCGACACCTTTGCAGCAAAGACCAACAGCGGGACGATCTCGATGCAAGCCGTCAAATATCGCCAGGTCGAGGTCGGTTCGATCTCCGGGGCCCTGGGATTTACGGGCCCAATACTCAGCGGGGCAAACTACAGTTTTGGCACATCGAACGGCTCCATTCGGCTCGCGATCCCGTCGGCCGCTGCATTTAAGCTCGCGGCCACTTTTGCGTCAGGCAGTTTCTCTTCAGACCTGCCGTTCAAGCTCCTCACCGAAAACCTACATGAGACCGGCAAGAGTATTGTCGGCGAATTCGGCTCAGGTAACGGGGCCGTGGTCAGGGTAACCACGAACAACGGCACCATAGGCATCCGGAAAAACTAGTAAATCGCGACAAGTGACAAGTAACAAGTGGCGGAGGTCGTCACTTGTTACCGTTTACTGTTTACGGTTTACTGGTAAAGGATGCACATCATCGGGATCGAGCTTGAGAACATCAAATCCCACGCGAGGTCGAGCTTTCGATTTGAGCGCGGCACGACGGCCATTACAGGTGAGAATGGCGCGGGCAAGACGACCCTGATCGAAGCGATCGCTTGGGTCCTCTTCGACCTGCTTGAGTACAAGAAAGAGGATTTCCTGCGTCGCGGTACGAAAAAGGGACATGTGTCCGTCACCATCGAAAGCGGCCTTGACGAGCGGGAGTATGTCGTCACCCGCGATACGGGCACCGGCTATTATGTGACCGATCCGCGGCTGCAGCGACGCATTGCCGACAAGAAGGACGAGGTCACCCGCTTTCTGTGGCAGCATCTGGGACTCGAGCCGGGAACCGATCTCAGGTCGTTGTTTCGTCAGGCTATCGGCGTGCCGCAGGGGACGCTTACGGCCATTTTTCTTGAAGGGGCGACCGAGCGGAAGACCGCGTTTGACAAACTGCTGAAGGTCGAGGAATATCGCCAGGCGGCCGAAAAACTCCGTGAAACATCGCGGCACGTCGATCTGCAGATCAGCGATATCCGCGAGAATGTTGCACGTGCTGAGGGCGAACTATCTCGCTCCGAGACGGTCGAGACCGAACACGCAGAGATCGCTGAGCAGGCTGCAAGGCTGGCCGACGAGATAGAGCCGCTTGCCGACGATCTGGCTGCAAGGCAGCAGAGAGTAAAGGGCCTGGACGAACTGGAACGCCGCGTATCCGGGCTTACCTCGTCGATCGAGCGAAGCCGGAGTGGAAAAGAGAAGTCTGAGCTACTGCTTACCCAGGCCGAACAGGCATTGGGGAAGGCAATCGAGGCGTCAGCAACGCTTGGAGAGGCCAGGGCGGGACATGAACGGCATCTGGCAACGCTTGACCGCGCAAAGGACCTCGAACGCCAACGATCCGAGCGCGACCGTTTCCGCGGTGAATCAACTCAGATCGCTGCGGCTATCGCAAATGTTAAGGCAGATCAAAAAAGACTCAGCGACGACCTCAAGAAGATACAAGATGCCCGGGCCGAGATCGAGAAGCTCAAGCAAAGTGCTGTGGAGCAGGCCGGTATCGAGAAAGAGATCACCGGGCTTCGCGAACTCGTAACCAATGCCCGCAATGCCGATGAACGTATCCGCAGCATCGAGCGGGAGCTCGAGAGGATGCGGGAGAAATTCCGTGAGAACCAGAAGAAGATCCGTGACGCCGAGGAGAAAACGGCTGCAGCGGCCGACCTCTCTAAGCTGGAAAAGCGGGAATCTGAGATCGTTACCGAGATCGCGGCACTGCAGGCGGGCCTGGAGCGTGACCGAAAATTCCAGAGTGAGATCAAGGACGGATTTTGCCCGATCCTGTCGCAAAAATGCCTCAATCTAAAGGATGGCGAGACCCTTGAGGGCTTTCTGTCGAGCCAGTTCGAAGACCTGACAGGGCGTATCTCCGCGCTCGACACTGAGCGGCAAGGCGTTTCCGGCGAACTCGCAAGGGCCCGCGAGGGGCAGCAATTGATGGCGGCCCTTGAGACATTTAGACAACGCGAGACGGAGCTTACAGATGAGGGTAAGGAACTGACGGCGAAGAGGGCAACGCTGGTCGGTGAGAGGCAGCGGCTCGGCGAGAGTGAGCAGCGGATAGCAGAACTCGACGCGAGGTTGAAAACCCTGGCCGACCCGGCGGCCCGTATTCGTGTGCTCGAGCGTGAGGTTGATCGAGAGCGCGACCTGCAAAAGGGCCTTAGTGACGTTGAAAGCAACCTGGAACGGCTTGAGAGTGACCGTAAACAGATCGACGAAAGGCTCGACGAGTTTAAGGATCTTGACGAGCACTGGGCCAAGCTGTCGATGGAGCGAGATGAAACGGCGGAGGCCCATCGGCTGTTTATCGCGAACGAGGCTGAGGCGGGAGCGTTGGACAAGCGAACGGCAGATGCCGACGCGGCGAGGTCGGCTTTGGCCGCAGCAACGGCCGCGGTCGAGGCCGCGGAACGTGAATTGGCGGCTGTCGGGATAGATTACGATGCCGAACTGCACCAAAACGAGCGCAATGCGTTGATCGGCGTCGAACGACGTGTGGCTGAGATGCGTGCCACGCACGAGGCAGCAAGGCGACGGGCCGAGCAATTGACGGCCGAGATTTCTCGATTTAGCCAACTCAGGAAGTCTCTTGCGGGCGAATTCAAGCAGAAAGAGAAACTCGAAAAGGTCGCCGAGGCGACGACGTTCATCCGCGACACGCTCAAAGAGGCCGCACCGCGTGTGGCCCGAAACTATGTCTATCACGTCTCGCTTGAGGCGAATCTGCTGTTTCGCGAGATTACCGGCAACGCCGAGCGGTCGCTTGAATGGGGCGAAGATTACGCGATAATGCTTGAGGAAGCCGGCCACCGTCGGCCCTTCGTGAGCCTGTCGGGCGGTGAGCAAATGGCGGCGGCGTTGTCGGTGAGGCTCGCATTATTGAAGCAGTTGACCGACATTCGCATCGCATTCTTTGACGAGCCGACGGCGAATATGGACGCCGAACGCCGCGAGAACCTGGCGATGCAGATCAGCCGGATAACGAACTTTGATCAGCTGTTTGTTATCTCGCATGACGAGACGTTCGACAATTTTGTCGATAGCGTGATCACCATCGAACGCGAGAAGCGAACAGGATGAACAGGATAGGCAGGATTCGGAGTTACAGCAAAACAATCCCTTTTTATCCGGTCCATCCTGTTTGAATGCAGTTATGAAGGAAGTGACTATCGTCTGTGACGGGTCGAGCCTGGGCAATGGCAAGGGAAATGCGCGTGCCGCGGCTGTTGCGTTGCTGGGCTTTAAGGGCCTCTGGAAGGCCGTAGGCGAATACCTCGGCAATGCGACCAATCAACAGGCGGAGATCGCAGCGGCGGCGGTGGGGCTTGAGACCCTAAAGGAGCCGTGCCGTGTAAATCTGATCTCGGATTCGCGTTATGTCGTCGAGACGATGGGTGGGACGTGGAAGAAAAAGACCAACCACGATTGGTGGCGGCGGCTCGAAAAGGCTGCTTCGCGGCATCAAATTGCCTGGGAATGGATACGCGGCCACGCCGGGCACGAGATACAAGAGGCCGCAGACGATCTCGCGAGGCGGATCGCAGCGTTGGGCTCGGTTGATGCGATCATGCTGGACGACACGGCCGCCGATCTCGGCGTGAAAGAGATTTAACCGCGAAATACGCGAAAAGACCTAAATAAAGACACCTGCTATCGGATGGTAAGGCTTTTCTTAAGAGCATATATTTTTTTCGCTATTTTCGCGTTTTTCGCGGTTCCTTCGTCCGCGCAGTTGCGTTCGTCGGCGGGGTGGCAGTGGCAGAATCCGTTGCCGCAGGGCAATCCGCTCTATTCGATCAGTTTTTCCGCGGATAAGGAGCACGGGCTGGCCGTCGGGTCAGATGCAACCGTGCTCGGCACCGTCGACGGCGGGTTCAAGTGGCGGCGACAAACGGTGCCAACAGATACGGCGTTGGCGGGCGTATTTGTCAGGGGCAAATTGAGTGCGTTCCTTGTTGGCGCACGCGGCACGGTGCTGACGACGATCAACGGAGGCAAGGATTGGACTGTCGTTCCGGTCGAGACGCGCGATCATCTGTCCGCGGTCACTTTTTCTGGGGCTGACCGCCAAACAGGCTGGATCACCGGAACCTACGGCCGGCTCCTCAAGAGCCGCGACGGTGGCGTGACGTGGAAGGTATTGGCCTCGGGCACGGAACAGCAACTGCTAAATATCGATGCCTTTGATGTTGATCGAGCCGTTGCGGTAGGGATGAACGGTGCCGTGTTGACGACGGTTGACGGCGGGGCTGCGTGGAGGAAGTCCGACCCGTGTGCGGGGACGACCGTTACTGATGGCGCTTTCCTGAGCCCGACCACGGTAATCGTTGCGGGCGTCGGCGGTTGCGTTGCCCTGAGCGAGAACGCGGGCGAGACTTGGGCAAGAGTCGATATCTTTAGCCGCAGCGACCTTTTGTCGATGAGCTTTTCCGACAGTCTGAATGGGACGATGAGCGATACGAACGGTCTGGTCTGGCTGACAGGTGACGGCGGGCGTTCGTGGCTGCCGTTCAACGTCCGCACGAATCCGAAACTTGTCGCTGTCACGATGGCGGATCGATTCACCGGCTGGGCTGTCGGTGATAACGGGCTGATACTTCGCACCGACGATGCCGGCGTAAGCTGGCAGCGTCTGAGCGAAGGCGGGCGTGAGGACGTCAACGATATCACGTTCCTCGACAATGAGATCGGCGTGGCGGCGGGTTCGAACGGCCGAGTGTGGCTGACGAACGACGCGGGCCGCGACTGGCAGGCGGTATTTACCGATACGCAGGCCGGGCTCAATGACATCTCATTCTTTGACGGTGATAGAGGCTGGATCGTCGGCGACGGTGGGACGGTCCTGCGGACCATCAACGGCGGCGCTAGCTGGGGCAAAGGTATTACAAGCATCACTGAGGATCTGATGGGCGTGTATTTTGTCTCTGACAAGATCGGATTTGCGGTCGGGGCGAACGGGATGATCCTCAGGTCAGATTCGGCGGGAGCGTATTGGGAACAGTTCGAGTCGGGCACACGGCAATGGCTCGAGGATGTGCAGTTCTTTGATGACAAGCGCGGCGTCGTCGTTGGCGACGGCGGCACGATCCTTAGAACATCGGACGGCGCGATGACGTGGGAAAAGGTCAAGACGAATGTTCGTGAAAACCTATATGCCGTAAGCTTTTACGATGACATGAACGGATTCGCGGTCGGCTCCGGCGGCATAACGCTTAGGACGACGGACGGTGGTGCAACATGGGCTGACGAAGAGTCTGCCCTCACCAATAATCTATTCGCGATCCAGGCCTTTGGGCCGACAAGTGCTATTGCCGTTGGCGAACTCGGGACCGTTTTGATAACCGAAGATGGCGGCAAGACATGGCAGGTGCAGCCAGGGCCAACAAGTAAGGTGCTGCAGACGGTCGTTTATCGCGGCGGCAATCGCCTCTGGGTCGGCGGCCGCGGCGGCACCATGCTGAAGCGGATCGATCCGCTCAGCCCCAGATCCGTCTCCGTCCCGCTTGGGCCGCCGTCGCTGCGAACCTCACCGCGCGCCAAACCAAAGGCGCGCCAACCGCTCGTGACGATCACAGACGACGGCGACATTCCGCTCGCCGCACCGCCCGTTAAGAAGCCGGAAAAGAAACAATAACGGCGATCCATTCTCGTTTGCGGCGAATTTCAAATTTAAGATCTGAAATTTCAGATAGGGCATTTGTTATCAAAAACTCTTGTTCGGCGAGGATGCCGGAGAGGAGCAGATAGCGTTGCGCCTTTTCGAGAAGGAGCGACAGCATCGGTGAGATCACGTCGAGTGTTAGATTGGCGCAGACGAAGTCGGCCGGTGGCGTGGCGTTCTCTATTGAGCCGTCGAAGAAAGTGATCTGATCAGCGACGCCGTTGAGCGACGCGTTTTCGCGGGCGATCTTAACGGAATCGTTGTCGGTGTCGCAAGCAGTGATGTCGGTGCCACCGAGTTTTGCGGCGGCGATGGCGAGGATGCCTGTGCCGGTGCCGACGTCGAGCATTGACTGGTCTGGCGTGTAGATGTCGCTGATCGCTTCAAGGCAGAGCCGCGTCGTCTCATGCGTGCCCGTGCCAAACGCCATGTTTGGATCGATGCGGATCAGTGATCGACTGCCTACATCAGGATCGAGCCAGGGCGGCGAGACGATGAATCGGCCCGCTTCGGTCGGCTGCCAGTGACGTTTCCACTCGCCCAGCCAGTCGGCATTCTCGACCGTTCTCATCGCGACCTGATGGATGACCTTTGTCGGGATACTATGAACGGCGAGCATCGCATCAAGAATGAGGCGAACATCCGTCAGGCCCGGCATCTCCGAGCAAAAACCTGTTACGACGACCGCTTCATCAGAGTGCTTCCGGAGGCTGTCGAGCGACGTGCCGAGGTCAGACACAGCGGCCAATGCCTCTTCTACCGCAGTTGCGGCCTCGGGCGACACGGTCACGTCGACAGCAAACCACGTCTCATGCGTCATTCGCGGACTCCTATTTCATCGAGGTCTCGTTCGCGGTTGCGCCAGTCCTCGACGACCTTTACGAAGAGCTTAAGGAAGACCTGTCTGCCGACAAGCTGTTCGATCTGAGCACGTGCCCGCGTTCCGATGTCGCGGATGCGTGAGCCTTGCTTGCCGACGATTATCTTTTTCTGTGAAGGCCGCTCGACGTATATCGCACAAAAAATGCGGACGAGGTCAGGGTCGCTCTCGTCCCACAGCTCGGGCACGACGGCGGTCACGTAAGGGATCTCCTCGCCTGTAGTGCCGAGTATCTGCTCGCGGACCATTTCGGCGGCGATGGAGCGTATCGGCTGGTCAGTCAGTTCGTCGTCAGCAAAGATCGGTTCCCGTTCGGGAAGGTATTTGACGATCTCAGCGAGGAGTGTATCGATAGCGTCGCCCTTGAGAGCCGAGAGCGGAATGATCTCCGCAAAATCGTACTCATTACGGTAAAGATCGATCAACGGCAAGAGAGCGGCCTTGTTAGCAAGCTTGTCCGTTTTATTGAGGACGAGGACGGCCGGCTTGCCGGCCCGTTTCACGAGGTCAAGGACAAAACGGTCGCCGTTGCCGGTCGAGACGCTTGCGTCTCGCATCAGGACGACAACATCGACCGACATCAACGCGTCGTGGACGGCCGACATCATCCGCCGATTCAGGAGATGGCCGGGCTTGTGAACGCCCGGTGTATCGACGAATATGATCTGCCCGTGATCAAGCGTGACGATGCCCTGAATGCGGTGACGCGTCGTTTGCGGCTTATTTGATACAGCAGCGATACGCTCGCCGACCAGGCGGTTGAGGAGCGTCGATTTGCCGGCGTTTGGCCGGCCGATGAGCGCGGCATAGCCGCTGCGAAATGGCTCGTCAGGCATCAATGAGACTTTAGCGAAATCGGCCGTGAGATGCTATTGCGGCTTAAGGAGCCGCTGTTTTGCCGCGAGGGCCTCGCGGAAGGCGCCGCCGGCGACATCGTTCAATTCGATGGCCCGGTCGTAGAGCTTAATTGCGTAATCGTTCTGGTTTTCAAACTCGTAGATCCGGCCAAGGGCGACATAAGCCAGCGAGAGCAGGGCCTTATCGGTGTCCGGCTTGGCTGTCCCGATCACATTGCTGTAAGCGGCCTTTGCTTCGAGCAGGGTCCGTGCCTGGGCTTCGGGGTCTGTGATCGCCTCGGTACGCAGACTAGCGACGCGGCCGATTGTGTAGTAAACACGAGGCTCGCGGGGAAAGTCAGTATTCAGGCGCTTTAGGTCATCGGCAGCTTTCGCATAGTCCTTTGCGTCGATCGTGTGCTGGATCGCCAAAAGCCGAACCGTAACAGGATTTTCGACGGCGACCGTCCGTTCGTCCGGGTGGTTTTTACGTTCGTCACGGGCAGCCCGGGCTCGGCGCCTGGCCTCGGCGGTCGCGGCGACACGGCCCGATTCCTTTGAGGGATCAAACGATGCGATCATCTCGCGGAGCGATGCGGCAATGTCAAAACCCGAATCCTCCATGCCCTTGAGCTGCTCCGCAAAGTAGAATGACAGGACAGATCCTTTTTCGTAGTCCTCAAACAACAGCAAGGCGCTGTCATCCGCCATCGTTTGTTTGAACTTTTCAAGCTCGGCCGAAACGGCGCGTTTCTCGTCGTCAGTTTTCATCCGGCCGATCTTTTCGCGGGCCTGAGCGGTCGCGATCCTGACCTGTTCGAACTCCGCCTGGCGAATGTCGATAGCCGACACCAGCGACCGGGACACAGCGAGGAATACGTCCGGCGACAGTGATGGCAATGTCTTGCGACGCTCATCAAGCAGCGGTTTGACCCAATCGCGCATCGGAGCGATCTCTCTGGAATTGCCGACGATGAGCGGGTCTATCACGAACTGAATAAACGCCCTTCTGGCCTCGGAAAAAAGCACATCGGCATCAGGCGGGACGATGACGTAATAGTCATCGCGGATATTCAGGAACGTAATGGTATCTCTGGCGGCCAGCCGTTCAGGAACAAAATAGAGATTTCGTTCGTGGGTCCGTGTCTCGACCTTTTCAATGACTGAGCGTTTGCTATTGCCCTTCTGCGTCTGCGTCTTCACCTTTTCCGAGACAACGAGGATCGGCCGCGTATGCAGGTAATCGAGGATCTCGCCTACCATCTCTTTCGAAGATGACCGCAGCCGCCCATCAGACTCGCGTCGGTAACTCTGCGCGTATTCCTCTATCTTGGTGGGCAGAGCGGAGCGCCGATAGAATTCGCGAACAAGCGGGGCAAAGTCGAGCACGTCGAGCAAACTGCCGGGCAGATCATGCGTGACCACGGGATCCGCAAGCTCAGGGACGGGCGAGAGCGAATACGCCATCGAGATGAATGGACTCAGGAGCTGCGAATCGGTCGCTGACGGATTTCGCTTTTTGTGGGCGGCAACAAACGTAGATATGCGGCGTCGGAGATCGTCCGGCACGGCTGCATTGTCCGCAGCGACCTGATCGCGAAAGGCACGCCCGCTCTCTGATAACGGCGTATTGATGATGCGCTCGTCGGGGCCGCCGAGATATTTTGTCGATGCCATCTCAAGTGTCGCCAGCACGGCGATGAGCCGCCTGTCGGGTTCGATCCGCACGCCATAATTTGAAAGGTCAGCGACACCGGTCGTATTCTGGCCGGCAACGCCTGCGACAAAGAAAACAAGAAGGAACAGCCCCCGAAATTTACGCATCATCCTCAATAGAACTTACCTGAATAGAGATGAGAAGCGCGACGCAATGGATGCACCGCGGGTTCTGCCTGAAAATGCGGAAAGGATAGCGCCACGTGGCCGCTATCCTTTGCGCGAAAGTAACTCAAGATGAGCCAACCGCAGGTCAGAAGCTGCTCAGGGCCGAACCCTCATCATCGTACGAATCAAAGACCGTCAACAGCTTGGTAATGGCCAGCAGGTCCTGGATCTTTTGCGTGAGGCCGAGGAGCTTGAGGACACCGCCCTCTTTTTTGACGGCTGTGTAGCTCGATACGAGTTCGCCAATACCACTCGAATCGATATAGCCTACGCCGGCGAGGTTAAGCAGGATCTTGTTCTTTCCCTCACCGAGAAGGCGACGGATGGCAGTGCGCAGGGCGACGCTGCCCTCGCCAATAGTTACCTTTCCGTCGAGATCAAGAATAGTGACATCGCCGGCCTGGCGTTCAGAAATGGTTATATCAGACATTTTTATCTCCTCGTTACGTTGTTACTTTGATCTGGTGAAAGAAAATATTACCAATATCGCGGAAAAGTGAAAAGTGAAGAGGTGAAAAAAAACAAGTTGCCTCGGTTTACCTCTTCTTTAGCATCCTGACCTCGATGCCACCGCCCTCCGGGTTGCTCCATGCAACTTCGTCCATATAGGAGCGCATGAAGAGGATGCCGCGCCCGTCACATTTCAACAGGTTTTCCGGATCGGTCGGATCCGGAACGTCGTCCACAGTAAAGCCCGTGCCGAAATCGCGGACCGTTACCTCGAGTCCGTCGGACAATTCGGCGAGCTTCAGTTCTACTTGTTTTGCCGAGTTGAACTTATTGCCATGCTTGACCGCATTTGCGACAGACTCGCGAACCGCGAGGTCGATGCCGAACATATGCTCGTCCGTAAATCCACGGCTGCGAGCAAATTCGTCGGCCGCCCGCGCGGCCGCATCGACAGATTCGATCACACTCGGAAGATTTATTTCACGGATCCCAGTCACAATGCTGCGTTCAGACTAAGGTATCGGTTTCAGGCGAATTCTGTCAAGATTCTACCGATGATGCTTGCTCGGGCAAATCGGATAATCGGCAAGATAGAACTGCCGGGTGACAAATCGATATCGCATCGGGCGGCAATGATCGCCGCCATTGCCCAAGGCACGACGCGGATCAGGAACTATTCGTCAAGCGAGGATTGTGCGGCGACGCTGAGATGTTTGTCGGCCCTTGGTGTCAGGATCGAGAGCGACGGAAGCGATGTGATAATTCACGGGGCCGGGCGAGCAGGCTTGCGGCCGCCCAACGGGCCACTTGATTGCGGCAACAGCGGGACGACAATGCGGCTGCTTGCGGGCATACTTGCAGGACAGCCATTCGAGAGCGTACTCATAGGCGACGCATCGCTTTCAAAACGGCCGATGCAGCGCATCGTCGAGCCGCTTGAGGCGATGGGTGCCGTGATCGAGACCGACGACGGCCACGCTCCATTGTCTATACGCGGCCGCCGTCCGTTAACGGCCATCGCGTATGACCTTCCCATTGCGTCCGCACAGACCAAATCGTGCGTGCTATTGGCAGGGCTATTTGCCGATGGAAGCGTGACTATCAGGGAGCCGTCTGCGACGCGTGATCACACTGAGCGAATGCTGAAATGGTTCGGCAGCAGTGTGATGATCGCGAAGGATATTGTTTCTGTTTCACACAGGAGCGAGTTAGGCGGGCGCGACATTCATGTGCCCGGTGACATCTCGGCGGCTGCATTTTTTATTGCAGCCGCAACCTGCCTCGAAGGATCGGATATCGATCTTCCGGATGTCGGAATAAACCCGACCCGCTCAGCCATCGTCGACGTTCTAGTCGAGATCGGACTTGATGTCACGATAACTGACCGCAGGGAAGTCGGGGCCGAGCCCGTGGCGAACTTGCGGGTGCGCGGCGACATTCGGCAACGCGATGAACGACTTGTGATCGCGGCCGATCGAACTGCCGCGCTCATCGATGAGCTGCCAATTCTCGGTGTACTTGGTACGCAGTTGTCAGGCGGCATCGAAGTCCGAGATGCGGCGGAATTGCGAGTAAAGGAATCAGACAGGATCGCCGGAATAGTCGCGAATCTGCGATCGATGGGCGCGGGCGTTACGGAGTTCGAAGACGGATTTCGCGTTGAGCGTTCATGCCTGCGCGGGGCGCGGGTCAATTCTTTCGGCGATCACCGAATTGTGATGGCGATGGCCGTTGCGGCCCTGTCCGCTGAAGGCGAGACCGCGATCGAGGGAGCCGAGTGTGTCGATGTCTCGTTCCCGGGATTTTTTGACGTACTGAAAGGTGTCGTAAGCTAGGTTAGATCATGGCCATGGAGCAGCGAGTCGCATTGACGGGGTTTATGGGCGTTGGCAAGTCGAGCGTAGCCCGGCACCTGGCAAATTTCCTTCGATGCAAGCGTATCGACCTCGATTTCTTTACCGAGGAGAGCGAGGGGCGAAAGATCGCCGCGATCATCGACGACGAAGGCCTCGACCGATATCGCGAGATCGAGACGCAAAACCTCGAACGTCTGCTGGAGGGGACTGACGCTCGCATCCTCAGTCTCGGCGGTGGAACATGGACGATAGCAGCGAACCGCGACCTGCTAAGGGCGCATGGATATACGACCATCTGGCTCGAGTCAACGTTCGAGCACTGCTGGCTCAACATCACGCATTCGCGAAAAGACCGTCCGCTGGCTCGCGACAAGCAAAAGGCACGGCAGTTATTTGAGGAACGTCAAAAGCTCTATTGCCTCGCCGACTGGCATTTTATCGTTCGAAAAGGCTACTCTTCGTACGACCTGGCCCGTCAGATCGTTGACCAGGTATTTGCATAGGGCATTTTTTGTTTGCCAACTTGGGCGATTTCCTGCAAAATTAAGCCATCGGAAAATATCGGCGTTGGTAGCAGCGAGGGATGTTTCTGTGTGGAATATCGCATTCATAGAGCGATAATCGCGTGAGTTAATATCAAAGTTTAGGAGGAGAAATGAAACTCAAATTGTGGACATTATTGATGCTCTCTGCGGCGCTGTTGTTGAGCGCCTGTGGTAAGAGCGATGCCGACCTGCAAAAGGCGGCAACGGATAAGCTGGCGGCTGAGAAAGTGGCCGGCGTGACCGTAACAGTTAAAGACGGCGTTGCGACGCTAGCCGGCGAGGTTGCGGACATTACCGTTAAGACCAAGGCCGAAGCGGCCGTCAAGGGCGTCGAGGGCATTAAGTCGGTGACAAACAACACGACGCTCAAGCCGCTGCCGACACCGCCGCCGGTCTCGGCCGATGACCAGATGCTCGAAGGCAAGGTGGCCGAGAATATCAAGAAACTCGGCATTGACACCGTAAAGATCGAGGTCAAGGACGGCGAGATCACATTGAGCGGTGACGTCTCTAAAGCCGATCTCGCAAAGGTCATGCAGGCCGCGAATGAGGCCAAGCCGAAGAAGGTCAATAACAAGATCACCGTTAAATAGGCGATCAGAGGAGAAATTATGTCATTACAGGAGAAATATCAAACACTTCTTGAACTCGCCAATTCAAACGGGACGACCTATGAACTGGCCGAGGGCGAGGGCGTCCTGCACATCACCGGCATGGCCCCGAGCGAAGAGGCAAAGCAGCAGATCTGGGACGAGTACGCACGTATCGACCCCGACTATCAGTCGGGTGACCTCGTGCTTAATATCTCCACCGGCGCCGGTGATGCGGGCGGCGGAGGCCATACCTACACGGTCGAGCCGGGTGATAACCTGAGCAAGATCGGTGAGAAATACGGCATTTCGTGGAATGCCATCTACGAGGCGAATCGCGACATCATCTCGAACCCTGACCTGATCCATCCCGGCCAGGAACTCAAGATACCGGGAGCGTAACTCCTCGATCGGAGCGATGAGGCCCGCTTGCTTAGGCAGGCGGGCTTTTTTTGTGCGCGAGGCGCTGATAGTCTTGTTTCAGTGGCCATCGAAACGGATTTCATTGTGATCGGCAGCGGCGTGGCCGGCCTGAGGGCGTCGATCGAACTTGCCGCAAGCGGTGCTCGCGTCACGGTCCTGACCAAAGATAAAGCGAGCGAATCAAATACAGAATACGCGCAGGGCGGCGTCGCCGTGGTCCTGTCAGACGATGACGATGCCGAACTGCATGAGGAAGATACTCTCGTTGCCGGTGCTGGGCTGTGCGATGAGGCAGCGGTGGAAACACTCGTCACGGAAGGCACGCGCTACATAAAACAATTGATAGATTGGGGCGCCGAATTTGACCGAGAGGCCGGGAAGCTGGTGTTTACGCGCGAAGCCGCTCACTCACGCCGGCGCATACTCCACGCACACGGTGATTCCACAGGGGCCGAGCTTGTCCGGACTCTGATCGCGAGGGCGGCTGCCGAAAAGACGATCACGCTGACGCCATTTGCGAATACCGAGCAACTGCTCGTTGTCGGCGGCCGATGCGCCGGCGTTTCGTATCTCGATCCGATCCTGCGAGCCTCGCGTGAGGTCTTTGCAAGGGCCGTGATCCTCTGCACAGGCGGTGCAGGGCAGCTATATCAGCACACGACGAATCCACCGGTAGCCACCGGCGATGGCATGGCGATGGCATATTTTGCAGGGGCTGAGATGGCGGACATGGAATTCATACAGTTCCACCCTACAGCGCTCAATCTGGAGAATGCTCCCCGATTCCTCCTGAGTGAGGCAATGCGCGGCGAGGGCGGCATTCTCAGGAACAAGTACGGCGAGCGATTCATGCCGGGATACGACGAACGCGCCGAGCTTGCTCCTCGTGATATCGTCTCGCGGTCGATAGTCGCCGAGATGAGACGAACCGGGACGCGGACGGTGTTCCTCGATATGACGGCTATGGATGCCGCTTTCCTAAAGCAGCGATTCCCAAAGATCTACGACACTTGCTCAGCCTACGGACTCGATATCGCAGCGGACCTGCTGCCGGTCTCGCCCGCGTCGCATTACTGCATGGGCGGCGTGCGGACCGACCTGTGGGGACGCTCGACATTGCCGGGGCTATACGCAGCCGGTGAGGTGGCGTGCACGGGCGTTCACGGAGCGAATCGGCTGGCCTCAAACTCGCTGCTCGAGGGGCTCGTCTTTGGAGCACGTGCCGGTGCCGCGGCTGTTGGCGATGGTATGGAGCTTCGAGTTGATCCTTCGGTGCGAAGGCCACAGCCCGACGCTCCGCCGACCTTGGCGACCGCCGTCCGAAAACGCGTCAAGCGGATCATGTGGGAGCGTGTCGGAATACTCCGCGACCGAGACGGGCTGCGGAGGGCACTGCGAGAATTTGAACAGATCGCTGCCGGCAGCCTGAGTACGTCGCCGCGAAACTTCGTAACGCTCGCCACGTTGGTTGCGACTGCCGCACTTTGGCGCGAAGAGTCGCGCGGCGGCCATTACCGCACCGATTTCCCGGAGACCCGCGAAGAGTGGAGCTGCCATTCCGTGCAGCGACAGGGCGAGGCCATCTTCTCGGCCGAAAGGATGGATTTTGACACTGGCCGCTCGGTTTGATTAGAATCATCTCACCGCAGATCGTTAAAAGTTGGTGTCGGTAAGGAGCTATGAATAGTTCAGCCACAACGCTAAACCTGTCTTCGATGGTCGCCCACCACGCGCGGCTCGCACCGGAAAAGGAGGCAGTCGTTTGGGAAGACGTACGCCTCACATATGGCCAACTCGACAAACTCTCAAACCGTGTTGCAAATGCCCTTGTCGGAATGGGGATCGGCTTGGGTGATAAGGTCGCACTTAGCTGTCCGAATCTGCCGTTTTTTCCGATAGTGTATTACGGCATCCTTAAGGCCGGCGCGGCGGTCGTGCCGCTCAGCGTCCTCTTTACCGATCGAGAGATCGAATACCATCTGACTGATTCTGATGCAAAGGCACTATTCGTGTTTGAGGGCACGGCCGACTTGCCGCTGGCTGAGACCGCGAAGAGGGCCTTTGACAGCGCGCCGTCGTGCGAACATCTGATCGTCATGACGAAGGACTTGATGGGGCCGAGCCCGTTTGGCGAACACAAGACGCTGACCGAACTTACATTTGACATGCCCGAGACGTTTGACATCGTTCCTGCCTCGCCGGACGATACGTGCGCGATCCTCTACACCTCGGGCACTACGGGACAGCCGAAGGGTGCGGAACTGACGCACGCAAATCTTTACAGCAATGTCGTAACGACCTTTTTGATCCATCTGCCGGTCCTCGACTTTACCGACGGTGAGCAAAAGACCTGTCTGATCACGCTGCCGCTGTTTCACACGACCGGCCAGACGGTGCAGATGAACACGAACATCTATGCCGGGAACCGTAACGTTCTGCTGCCGCGATTCGATGCCAAGGCAACGCTCGACGCAATGGTCGCGGAGCGCGTAAACTTCTGGGTCGGTGTGCCGACAATGTATTGGGCCCTGCTCAGGTTTGTCCGCGAGACCGGATACGACATCACCCGGGTAAAGGAGACGATGAAGGTCTGCACGTCGGGCGGGGCACCCATGCCGGTCGAGGTGATGCGCGAATTTGGCGAGGTTTTCGGCGTGCGAGTGATGGAAGGCTACGGCTTGAGCGAGACCTCACCGCTCGCTACATTCAATCATTTTGAGCGTCCGTCAAAGCCGGGCACGGTCGGCCAGCCGATCATGGGCGTCGAGGTCAAGTGCTTTGACGACGACGATAAGGAGGTCGCCGCGGGAGAGCGCGGCGAGGTCGTAATACGCGGGCCGAACGTGATGAAAGGCTATTACAAGCGGCCCGATGCGACCGCCGAGGCGTTCCGCAGCGGCTGGTTCCACACCGGTGACGTGGGCATTATGGACGATGAGGGCTATCTCGCGATCGTTGACCGTAAAAAGGACATGATCCTTCGCGGCGGCTACAATGTCTATCCGCGTGAGCTTGAGGAGGTCATCATCACGCATCCGGCCGTCTCATTGTGCGCCGTGATCGGCGTCAGGGACGAGCGGCTCGGCGAGGAGGTCAAGGCTTTTGTCGTATTGAAAGAAGGTGCCGAACTGTCAGACGCGGCCTTCATCGACTGGTGCAAGACAAAGTTCGCCGCAAACAAATATCCTCGATACGTTGAGTTTCGCGACAGCCTGCCTATCGGCGGAACGGGCAAGATATTCAAGCGGGCATTGAAGGAAGAGGCCGCAGCGAAAAGCTCGGGATAAAACGCATCCTTTTGCTTTTCGGCCGCGAATTGCGTGAAACTTATCGCAGGATGTTTTACGCGAAGCTGACCATTCTTATCATATTCGTCGGAGCCATTGCCGCTGCTTGTCCCGGTTCCAGTCCCGTTCGGGTCTCGATCAAGGAAAACAAACGCTATGAAGCGGCACTGTTCCGACAGAACTGCACCATCTGCCACGGCCCCGAGGCTGAAGGCAAAACCTTGGCCGACGGACGCGTCATTCCAAATCTTCGCTCGGGCGAACATAAATACACGACAGCACAGCAGATACACGACCATATCGCCAACGGCGGCAACGGGATGGTGCCGTTCCGTAACATGCTGACCGAACGGGAGATCAATATGCTCGTAGATTTCGTAATGCACGACCTGCGGCGATAAGGGGTTACAATGCCCGTATGAGAGTTTTGATCACCGGTGCGAGCGGCCTTATTGGGACCGCCCTGCGAAAGTCGTTTGCGGAGAGCGGCTGGGAACCGCTTCTTGCCTCCCGAAATGAACCTAAGGCTTCGAATGAGATCCAATGGTCGGTCGAGAACGGTTTTGTCGAGCCGGAGCGGCTCGAGGGCATTGATGCCGTCGTCCATCTTGCAGGCGAGAGCGTCAGCGGCCTGCGATGGACGGACGAAAAGAAACAGGCCATTCGCGACAGCCGTGTTCTGGGAACACGCAGCATCGTCGATGCGCTCTCGAAACTCAAGGAGAGGCCGAAGGTTCTTGTTTCGGCCTCTGCGATAGGCTTTTACGGTGAGCGCGGCGATGAGGAAATGAACGAGTCATCCGCGGCCGGGCATGGCTTCCTTGCCGAGGTGGCAAAGGAGTGGGAAGGCGAGGCAAGGCGGGCCGAGGACGCAGGTATTCGAACCGTGCTGCTGAGAACCGGTATCGTTCTCTCAAAAGACGGCGGAGCCCTCGGCACGATGCTGACTCCATTCAAAATGGGTGTCGGCGGCGTTGTCGGGAGCGGAAAGCAGTGGATGAGTTGGATATCGCTAGACGACCATGTGGCTGCTATCAACTTTGTGATCGAGAATGAGCATATTCGCGGAGCCGTCAACGCGGTCAGCCCCGAGCCGGTCACGAACGAAGAGTTTACCAAGACGATGGGCGAGGCCCTGCATCGTCCGACTTTCATTCCGCTTCCGGAGTTTGCGGTCTCGATGCTGATGGGCGAGATGGGCGATGCACTCCTTTTGACGAGCACAAAGGTCGTCCCTAAGCGGCTGGAGGATGCGGGGTTTGAATTCAAGTATCCCGATCTCAAAGGTGCCCTGGAACATGCTCTGTCAGATTCGCCTTAAGTAAGCGTTTGTGACAGCAAGATCGGGCGGCTCGGCGCGGCATCAGCTGCGAACGGTGCGATCTGCAGATTTAGCGTATATCGGCCGTCCGGGATCTCATTAGGCACATAGATCATTTCCGTGATCGTCGCAGACATGCGGCTATCCATATGTGTTAATCCTTCCGGAATGTTCCAAAAAGTACGATGATTCCGCAGTCTTCCCTGGTCATTGAGCCTGTCGATCGACGGAAGATCAGTCAATAGATGCGTAAAGCCGCATATAACGATAACGTCCATTGCCTCTTCCGTGAAATAAGGCGGGATGTGGCCGGCGTCATACTTCCGCGTTAGCTTTGAATCGTCATTCGGAAGCGTGCGGACGATGAGAGCGGCGGTGTCGGCGTTATCGGCGGCCACCGCCGAGCGAAGAGCGTCGGCCGTGATCACAAGGTCGCCGTCACCGGCGGCACTTGGCTCTACGGAAACCACGAGGGCAGACATAATGACATCATGCAGGCATTCTAAGATCGAGATCCGTTCGTCGGTAATATGCCCAACGCATTCAGTGTGCGTGCCATTGCAATGCGGCACCAGCGTGTACTGTTCAAAATTGACACTCGATCCCGTCCGTGTGTCGCCCAATGTTTGAGACACTGCTTCACCAACCCCAAACGCAGTCGGCTGCGGGCCATTGAACCGCATTGGGATCGAGAGGTCGGCGATCATTTTGTACTCAGGTTTCATTGCGTGAACTCCGCTAGGCGTCCTCGGACGTCGTCAAGGTCGAGCGAACCAATATCATCGAGCTCACCGCAGATCTCCATCAGCAGCCGATCCTGAGCGTTTCCCTTGATCTTTGCTATCGAATACGGCAGGTCCTCGCGGAAAGTGACCATCGAGTACTTAGAAAAATAGTCCCGGAATGTTTGTTCCAGTCTCGTTTCCAATTCACGCTTTCGCTGGAAGACCGGATCGGCGACGCGGTCGCGCATCTCATAGAAATTCTCTTCGGCCATGTCCGCGATAGCATCGGTATTGACCTTGCGAAGATCACCGTATTCGTCATAGATCGTCTGCCAATCGGTGCCGTGCCCTGCGATGAGAGAATCAAGGACGCGGACATCTTCAAATGCGCAGTTCATTCCCTGACCGTAAAAGGGAACGACCGCATGGGCCGAATCGCCGAGGAGCAACACCTTGCCCTCGACATTCCACGGCCGGCACTTGATCGTGCCAAGGTTGCCGGTCGGATGGTGAAAAAAGTCCTGAACGAGTGTCGGCATCAGCTCCACGGCATCCGGAAACTCATGGTCAAAGAAATCGCGTACCTTGGTTTCGTCCGTCAGCTTATCGAAAGACGCCTTGGCGTGCGCGTGTGCCAGGAATAACGTACACGTAAAACTGCCGTCAAAATTTGGCAGCGCGATCATCATGAACTGGTGCCTCGGCCAGATGTGGAGGGCGTTCTTTTCGAGGCAAAACCCGCCGCCGTCCGCAGGCGGTATGTGCAGCTCTTTGTAGCCGTGTTCGAGCCAATCCTGAGAGAGATCGAACCGCTCGACGCCGCCGTTGAGCATCGCAGTCCTCACGGCCGAACCCGCACCATCGGTCGCAATTACCGTATCGGCTGTTGCGGTAAGGCCATTGGCAAACAATGCTTTGCCCGTCGAGCAATCGAAACCGACACATCTGTGGCCGAAGTGAAATCGCACGGCGCTGTATTTCTCCGCCTCATTCATCAGTGCGATATTGAGGCCGGAGCGAGAGACGGAATTTATGTATTCGCCCTGACGACCGCTATATGGCAGGAGTTTGGTCTCGCCTGCAGTCGAATGGATCATGCGGCCGAACATCGGCACGGCCTCGGATAGCATATATTCGTCCATTCCGACCTCACGCAACGCCGCGATGCCTCGATCGGACAATGCGAGGTTGATGGAACGGCCGGCGGCAACCTCTTCGCGTCGCATATCGCCACGGGCCTCATACACATCGACCTCGATCCCGCGCTTTGCGAGATAGATCGATAGCAACGAACCGGCCAAGCCGGCACCGATGATCGCGACATGCGACATACTTTAACGCAATTTGAGCATAGCGGACGGCTGATCGCCAAGAGCCGGACGAGTCAGAGCTTTTCGACGCAAACGGCTGTGACCTTGAACTCCGGAGCTTGTGTAAAACGGTCGCGCGTCGGGCCTGTGGCATAGTTCAGGGCGACTGTCGCGTCGTGGAATGACGCAAAGAGTTCGCCGTCGCGGACCTTAGGGCTGATCTCGATCGGGAGCGTTGCATGACCGTATGCGCTGCGGAGCCGAACCATCTCTCCGTTCCTGATCGAAAGCCGCTCAGAATCCGATCTTGAGATCATAAGTGTGTCCGTCGGCCGGATCTCGCGATTTGGTGTTCGCATGGTCATAGTCCCCGCACTAAATTGTTCAAGAACGCGTCCCGTCGTAAGTAGGAATGGAAATTCGTCCGAAACGACTTCCTTCGTGGGCCGATATCTGATCCTTCGTAGCGCTGCGGTCTTACCGTTTGAGAAGCTCTCGCTATGCAGCACCGTCGTGCCCGGATGATCGACATCCGGACAGGGCCATTGAAGTCCGGCGTCCTCAATACGATCATATGTAATTCCGTATCCAGGCGGCCAAACTTCGCGGATCTCATTCCAGACATCTTCCGCTGACTCAAAGGCAAAATCCTCCGCAAAGCCCATCGCACGGCCCATATCGCAGACGATGTCGAGGTCCGAACGCGAACTGCCACGTGAAGAGACAGACCTTCGAATGCGTTGGATTCGCCGCTCACCATTCATGAATGTGCCGTCCTTTTCGAATGACGTGGTCGCCGGCAGGAATACGGTTCCGAACCGTTTTGCCGTCTCATTCATGAAGAAGTCCTGAATGATGACGAGGTCCATGTTGGCGAATGCCTTCGCGGTCTCATGCGTGTTGGCGTTTGACATGAGGACATCGTAGCCGATGGTCCAGAGAGCCTTGAGCTTTCCGTCGCGGGCGGCGTCCATCATCTGAAGCTGATTCAAGCCCGGATCCAACGGCACAGGCCGCTGCCACACGCTCTCGAACAGTTCGCGGCCGACCTCCACGGCGACCGATCCGGTAAGGATGCCGGGGTCGCATCCCATGTGAGCAGAACCCTGAACATTATTTTGCCCTCGAAGTGGATTGACGCCCGTACCCGGCTTGCCGATGTTACCGGTGAGCAGTGCCAGATTGACTATCGTCATCACACCTTCGGTTCCCTGCAGGTGCTCCGTCATGCCCAGGCCGTGCAATGCCATCGACGGCTTTTCTGCGGCGTAGATCCGTGCCGCTTTGCGGATCAGTTCGGCATCGACCTGACAGCGGTCGGCGACTGACTCGGGTGAATATTCAGCGACAAAGGCCCTGAATTGCTCAAACTCATCTACTCGTTCGGAAATGAATGCCTCGTCAGCCAGCCCTTCTTCGATGATCGTATGGGCCAGCGCATTGAACATCAGAATGTTAGTTCCGGCCCGGAGTTGAAGGTGGACGGTCGCGATCCGGGCGAGCTCTGTCTTTCGCGGATCTATCACGATGAGGTTAGTTCCGTGCCGGAGTACTGCTTGCTTGATTCGGGCACCGGGAACAGGATGGTTCTCGCTGGGGTTCGCCCCGCAGATGATGATCGTCCGAGCTTTTTCAATGTCGTCGAACGAATTGGTCATCGCTCCTGTGCCGATCATCATCTTCATTGCCGCGGCCGTAGGCGTGTGGCAGACGCGGGCACAGGAATCCACATTATTGGTGCCCAATACGACGCGTGTAAATTTTTGAGCGAGATAATTCTCTTCGTTGGTGGCCCGGGCCGAGCCTAGAACCGCTACGCATTCCTTGCCATATTCGGCGACCAATCCTTTTAGCTTGTCGGCAGTAAAAGCTATCGCTTCATCCCACGGCACGGTGCGCCATTCGCCATTCTCACGGATCATTGGCTCCGTAACGCGGTCTTCGGCGTCGATGAACTGATGCGCATAGCGGCCCTTGACGCATAGGTGGCCGTAGTTTACCGGGGCATCAAGTACCGGGCGGATCTGAACGACTTGGTCGTCGCGCGTGCCGACATTCATCTCGCAGCCCGTGCCGCAGTATGGGCAGGTCGTTTTGGTCCATTCGGTCGGAAAACCGCTTGCGATCACAGACTTGTCTTCAATTGCCCCCGATGGGCAGGCATCTGCACACGCCCCACACGAGACACACGTGCTGTCGCCGAATGCACCGAAAGAGTCAGGCACGATCTGCGAATCTTCGCCTCGGCCAACCATATGCCAAACGAACTGTCCCTGGACGTCGGCACATATCCTTACGCATGCATAACAATTGACGCAGCGCGACATATCAACTGCGATGTATGTTTGGGAATCGTCAGGTTGACCGACTCCATCGGAGCAAAAATCTTCCGTTGCCAGGCCGTATGCCTTGGCGAGTTTATGAAAGGGTTTCTCAGGATACGCGGCGAAGGATGCGGCCGGGTAATCACGCGCGAGCATTCTGAGGTTCCATCTGCGGGCGGTCTCGACCGATTCACTGTGGGTATCGACCTCCATGCCATCGGCAAGGAGTGTGGTGCACGAAACAACGGGATTTGTGCGGCCCTTGACGTCGACGAGGCACATCCGGCAGGCTCCGACCGGTGCAAGCCGCTCATCGTTACACAGCGTCGGTATCTCAATGTCAAGCTCACGGGCGGCGGTGAGCACGCTCGTTCCGTCGGCAAACTCGCTTTCGATACCGTTGATCTTTGCCCGGACCACCATTGTGTATCTTGACGTTCCCGCCTTCCTTGCCTAGGTTAGCGCGGATCGCAAAACTTGTGAAAATCGATGAACGTCCGCAAACGAATTATAAAGCGGCACCGGCGCGACGCGAATAACGTCCGGCTCTCGCCAGTCGGCATAGACGCCATTTTGTGTCAACCTTTCATGAAGCGTTCGGTCGCCGCCGGTGACGCGAATCGATAGCTGGCAGCCACGCTGGCGAGCATCAGACGGCGTCACTACTGAGATGCGAGCGTCACCGATCTCCAGGACAAGCGATTCGAGATAGCCAGTGAGCTTCCTCGATTTTTCAACAAGGGCCGGCATACCGGCCGCTGAAAAGATCTCGAGCGATGCCCGCAGAGCTGCCATCTGCAGTATCGGTGGATTTGAAAGCTGCCACCCCTCGGCTCCTCTCAGTACATGAAAATCGGGCCCCATCTGGAACCTTGTCGCCTTGTCGTGGCCCCACCAGCCCGCAAAGCGAGGTATTTCAGCGCAATCGGCGTGCCGCTCGTGAACAAACACGCCCGCCACCGCTCCGGGGCCGGCGTTTAGGTACTTGTAACAGCACCAGGCCGCGAAATCCACGTCCCAATCGTGCATTTCGAGTGAAATATTGCCCGCAGCATGCGCGAGGTCAAAGCCGACCGCCGCTCCGACTCGATGCCCTACTGCGGTAATTTCTCGCATTTCAAATGCCTGGCCTGTGTAATAATTCACACCTCCAAACATGATCGTGGCTATTGACGGGCCCTCGCGCTCGATCAGTGCAATGATATCCTCAGTCCGAAGGGTCGATTCGCCCTCGCGTGGGGCGATCTCGATGAGCGATTCGCTCGGATCAAGCCCGTGAAACTTTATCTGCGATTCCACTGCATAGCGATCTGACGGGAATGCCCCTTTCTCGATCACGATCTTGTGTCGCTCAGGCGTGGGCCGGTAAAACGAGACAAGCAACAGGTGAAGATTCACCGTGAGCGAATTCATCACGACCGTCTCAACCGGTTTGGCCCCGACGATCGCCGCCATCTGCTCGGTCAGGAATTCGTGATACGGCAGCCACGGCTTTCGTGCGTGCAGATGCCCCTCGACCGCCAGCCGCTGCCAGTCGTCAAGCTCCTGATCGACATACTCACGCGCCTTTTTCGGCATCAGGCCAAGCGAATTGCCCGTGAAATAGATCGGCTCAATGCCGTTAACCGGCTCGGGGAAATGGAACCGGTCGCGGAAGCAACTCAGTGCGTCGCTAGCATCCAACACGGCGAGGGAATATGAGGATAGGTCATTCATCGTCTTCATCCAGCCACAGTGCTATAACATCGACATCGTACTTTTCAAGGACGGGATCGGCCGTCATTAAACGAAGGCCATGGTTCCTCGCCTGTGCGACAAGGAGCCGGTCAAAGGGATCTTTGTGCAGAAGAGGGAGTTCTGCGACCGCGAGGGTGTCCCGCATTGAGACGGCAAGTTGCGAAAAACCAGAGACCTCAAGAAATTCGCGTACTAACTCGCCGGGCGGCTTCGGAAGGGAAAGTTTCCCGATCGACCATTTGATCGCAATCTCAAGACCCGTTACCGACGATAAGAAGATCGTCTGCGTCGAATCAGTTAGAATAGCGCGCGCGGACGGCTTAAGCAGCGGACTTTTGTCTGCGGCCCAAATTAGCACATGAGTATCAATGAGGATACTCATTTCACATCACCGCGCTCGTCACTCCCCGCCTTTAATACCCTATCGAGGAATGTGTCGGCCTCACCCGTGAAATAGGCCATCGTCTCATCATCGAGCGAGTCAAAGTCATCGTGAATCTTGATCTGGCCCTCGTACATCCCGATCCAGTCGCTCTTCCTCTTAATAGGAACTGGCGTCAACCGCACGGTCTCTTCACCATTGCGGGTGATAACGACCTCTTCGCCCTCGAGGGCCTTGTTGATCATCTGGCTCAGCTTGGATTTTGCTTCGTAAACGCTGACTTTCACAATTCGATTATGGCCCTAGTCAGACTAGCTAGTCAAGTCAAAGTTATCTTGTGAGATATTCAACCAGTTCAGGGCCGCTCCGTAGAGCAACATTTCCTTGATCGACTGGTCATAATCCATTGATTCAATGAGCCTTCCGGGTTCGGCTTCGCCTAACGGGAACGGATAGTCACTGCCGAGCATCACCTGGTCGGCACCAACTAGCTTGACGAGATAGTCGAGCTTTGCCGCCTCGTGAACGAGCGAGTCAAAGTACATTCGGCCAAGATATTTGCGCGGGCTGTGTTCATTATCGGTAAACAGGTCTGGACGGACGTTAAACCCGTGCTCGATACGTCCCAAGGTCGCGGGAAAGGCTCCACCGCCGTGCGCGAAACAAATACGCAGTTGCGGCAGGCGTTCGAGCGTACCCGAAAAGATCAGCGAACAGATCGCCCGCGAAACCTCGGCGGGCATGCCGACGAGCCACGGCAGCCAATATTTCTGCATGTCTTTTTCGCCCATCATGTTCCATGGATGGACGAAAACAGCCATGCCGAGCCGCTCACAGGCCTTGAGGAACTCAAAAAACTGAGGTTCGCCAAGGTTCAACTGGTTGACATTCGTTCCTATCTCGACACCGACGAGGCCGATCTCCTTGCAGCGTTCAAGCTCCCTGATGGCCATCTCGGTGTCCTGCATCGGGACCGTCCCAAGACCGACGAAGCGTCGTGGAAATTTCGCGACGGCCTCGGCGATGTCATCGTTTAGGAATCTTGCGATCTCGGCCCCGTCCTTTGGTTCGGTCCAGTAGCTGAACATCACGGGCACGGTCGAGAGGACCTGAACAGTTACACCCGATGCATCGCATTCGTCAATGCGCCTTTCAGGTGACCAGCAATTGGAATCAATGTCGCGAAATGAAACGCCATCGTCACGCATCATTCGAGCGCAGCAGGGCTTGTAATGGTCGAGCCAGATAAAGCCACCATAGCCGAACCTGTCCTTCCAGCGCGGGATATCGCGCGGAAGGATGTGGGTGTGAACGTCTATCTTTAGCATCGTGGTTTAGCTGACGACCGGCGGCGGTTCCATCATCGCACCGCAGTTTTTGCATGTGCAGAGACTTTCGTCACTGTAGAACCTTTTGAAAACACCCTGAAACTGCGTGGTAATGTCGCCAAGCTGAAAATACTCTTCGTAGAGCTTGTTATTGCACCTCTCGCAAAACCACATCAATCCGTCGAGTTCGCCCTGGCGGCGTTTGCGCTCGATAACGAGTCCGACGGTATTCTCGCCGCGGATCGGATTGTGCGGAATTCGCGGCGGCAAAAGAAACATTTCGCCTTCGCGGATCGTGACCTCGACAGGCTTGCCGTCTTCCTGTATTTGCACCTTGATGTCGCCCTCAAGCTGGTAAAAAAGCTCTTCGCCCTCGTCCCAGTGATAGTCCTTTCTTGAGTTAGGCCCGCCGACGACCATGACGATGAAGTCATCGTCGGCATAGACGCACTGGTTTCCGACCGGCGGCTTGAGCAGATGTCGATGCTCGTCTATCCACAGTTTGAAGTTAAATGGCCTTCGGATCTGCATATCCTTATTGAGTGGTTTGGCGCTATTATAAACCCAAACGGTCAGCTAGAGATAATCAGGTGCGTGTGGACCGTTCGCGCACAGAGAATGCATTTTTGGGAGGGCAAAAATGACCGATATTCAGATCAATGAAGAGAAACTGAACGAACTACTCGGCCGATTCGTGTCCGATGTTGGAGCGACGATCAGTGCCGGTTCAATAATCATAGGCGAAAAGCTGGGTCTCTACCGGGCGATGGGAGAGCCAAATGAACGGGTGAGCGCGGCAGAACTGGCGAGCCGGACGGGAACTAACGAAAGATACGTCCGTGAATGGCTCAACGCTAATTCTGCGAGCGGCTATGTAAGCTATGATGCAGATCTGGACGCCTACTATATGACGGATGAGCAGGCGTTCATCATGACGAGTGATAGCAGTCCGGTCTATGCTCCGGGAGCTTTTGTCCTTGCGGCTGCGGCACTAAAGGCCGTGCCGAAGATGGTCGAGCGCTTCAAAACCGGCGACGGGCTCGGGTGGCATGAGCACGATGCCGATCTCTTTTGCGGTACGGAGCTATTCTTTCGCCCCGGCTACAATGCGCATTTGGTCAACGAGTGGATACCCGCGCTTGACGGCGTTGAGGCGAAACTCAATGCGGGGGCGAAGGTCGCCGACGTCGGCTGCGGCCTTGGGGCCTCGACGATCATCATGGCGAAGGCCTATCCGAACTCCGAGTTTATCGGTTTCGACTACCATGACAGGTCAATAGAACAGGCCCGCGAACGGGCCGATGCCGCAGGCGTCGGCGAGCAGGTCAGATTCGAGGTCGCAGCGTCAAAGGATTTTCCCGGGGCCGGCTATGATCTGATCACGTTCTTTGACTGCCTTCACGACATGGGCGACCCGGTAGGTGCGGCACAGCATGTAAAAAGCGCCTTAAAGGATGATGGGACCTGGATGATCGTCGAGCCTTTCGCCAACGACCGGCACGAAGACAATCATAATCCGGTCGGCCGCGTCTATTACTCTGCTTCGACGATCATCTGCACTCCGGCTTCGCGATCACAGGAAGTCGGGCTCGGGCTCGGGGCCCAGGCCGGTGAGGCGAGGCTCCGTGATGTGGCATTGAAGGGTGGTTTCTCAGGCTTTCGACGTGCGACTGAAACGCCGTTCAACCTGATCCTGGAAGCACGGCCGTAGAATTTGCGATCACAGCTCAGCGAGTGTTTCGGCCGTCCGCCAGTTGCGACCTGTCACCGATATCTTTAGCCTTTTTTCGATAAAGCTCTTGCCGAGTATGCTGTCAGCCACGCCCATCGGCAGGTGGCAATAGATCTCTGTGCCTCGGACCGTAAAACGCTCCTGAGGCGGCGCAGCGGCCATCAACTCACGGACCTTCTCCGCCGGCATTTCTTCCTTAAGAAAGAGCACGTGCATTTCCTTGTGGCTCTCAAACTGGCCGGCGAATGGATTCGCGGCAAGTATCTCGTGGATCGAGCTTTGGTCTCGGATCATCACTGAGATCGCCCGACCAAATCTCTCGTTTAGAGCCTTCTCGATCTTTGTGACTAGCTTGCTCTCTGCAGTCTTTGCAACGTCAAACGCGATATTCCCGCTGTTGATATAGGTCTTGACGCTGCTGAATCCGAGCGATTCGAATAGGGCCGCGAGCTCCCCCATCTTTATCATCGTGTTGCCGCCGACATTGATGCCACGCAGCAGGGCGACATATCGCATAAAAAAATAATACGACATCGCGGAACAAATCTTGTCGCGCTCCGGACAGTTTTCCCGCATATAGGGGCAAAGGCAACTATTTCAAATGGGGGACTCAAGACAATGAAGAAACATGCGATGTTGATCAAGATGGCGGCAATTCTTGCCCTGGCAGCGGCAACGGCGGTGTCGCAGACGCTCGATGCATTCAATCCAAATGCCGATCTGCCCGTATATCAGGCCCACAAACTGCCTGACGGCAAGATCCTGATCTGCGGCAATATAACCAAGATCGGGAACGTGACCACCGGCTATTTGACGAGATTGAATTCTGATGGCACTCGTGATGCCTCGTTTGTCTCGCCGAATCCAAGCGGCATTGTTAACCAGATCATACCGCTGCCTGACGGCAAGTTTGTCATCACCGGCGGTTTTGACCTCGTCGGAGGCCTCACGCGGCGGCGCGTTGCTCGACTCAATGCGGACTTTACCGTGGACGCTTCATTTGACGCAGGTATCACCTCCGGTAACGGCGTGGGACGGGGAGCTCTGATGCCCGACGGAAAGATCGTTCTCGGTATAAGCAGTGCGATCTCGTGGGGCGTGTATCGGCTTAATACTAACGGGTCGATCGACAATACATTTGTAGAGCCCGAATTAAATAGTATTGCAAGCAAGGTCGTATACGATGCTACGTTGAATAAGATGTATGTCATCGGCGGCTTCAATACGGTCAATGGCACGACGCGACGCGGGATAATGCGACTCAACCTTGACGGATCGGTCGATACCGCATTTCAGCCGCCGACGATATCTGGTACAGGGACCTTCTACGACATGGTCCCGATGCCGGACGGGAAGATCTATGTGGCCGGCACTGTGCAGGGCCTGGGCGGGGAAACGGGCCGGAACTACATCGCTCGTCTTAACAGTAATGCGACCCTGGATACGACATTCGCCTCGGTGGCATTTGGGACGGGGATCAATCCGGGTGTCTATTCAATAGAAGTTCTTCCAAGCGGAAAGATATTGCTTGCAGGTGCGTTCCCTACCGTCAACGGTGCGGATCGTATGAACATGGCCCGGTTGAATTCAGACGGGACGCTCGACAACTCATTTCGAAACATGATCGTCGGCACGACCGCGTCGAGTTTCAACGGGCCGGCTTATATCGATCCCTTAGGTGATGGCAAGTATTTCGTCGGCGGCTCGTTTGTATCAGTTGATGGCCAAACGCGGAATCGCATTGCTCGCATTACGATGGCGGATGAAGTAGCCGTCGGGCCGACCGACCTTGACTTTGACGGCGACGGCAAGGCGGACCTCGGCGTATTCCGTTCGGGCGACCGCAACTGGTACATTCGCCGCAGCTCGAATGGCTCGGTCGCAGTCCAGAACTGGGGCCTTACGACTGACGCGATCACTCCCGCGGATTACGACGGTGACGGCAAGACCGATATCGCCGTATGGCGTGACGAACCGAGCGACCCAAACAAGGCAAACTTCTACATACTCAAGAGTTCAGACGCCACGGTTAGCGTTCAGCAATTTGGCCGGACAGGTGATGATCCGAGCATTTCCGGAGACTTCAACGGAGACGGAAAGGCCGACCTGGCGGTGTTTCGGCCGGGCACGGGTGGCGGACAGAGCTACTTCTTCTATCGTTCCGTCGATTCGCCTGCAAACTCATGGATCATGACACCGTGGGGCGTGGATGGTGACATGCCGCTTGTCGGAGACTACGACGGCGACGGAAGGACCGATATCGCGGTATTCCGTCCCTCAAACGGCTTCTGGTACATCCTCGAAAGTGGTACGTCCAGCATTCGCTATGCCCAATGGGGACTCGCTACTGACTCATTTGTGCCGGCCGATTACGATGGCGACGGCAAGACGGATCTGGCGGTCTTTAGGAATGGCGTTTGGTACATTCTTAACTCCAACGGCGGCTCGGTCAGATACGGCTATCTCGGTACGGGTTCGGACATCCCTGTTCCGGCTGATTACGACGGCGACGGCAAGGCCGATCTCGGCGTTTATCGCGACGGGACATGGTGGCTCGATCAGAGCACGTCAGGACTGGCGGCGCAGCCGTTTGGCCTGCCGAGCGATCTGCCGCTGCCGACCGTCCGGACACATTAGAGGTTCGATCTCTCAGTAAAATGGCCGGGCATGCCTAGCGCAGCCCGGCCTTTTTTTCTGCGTTCACGCCTGATCAGGCAGCGGAGGCCATGTCGATGACGAACCGATAACGCACGTCGGCCTTTACCGTTCGGTCGTAAGCCTCTTCGATCTGCTCCGGGGTGATGATCTCAACGTCCGCTTTGACATTATGTTTGGCGCAAAAGTCGAGCATCTCCTGCGTCTCAGGAATACCGCCGATCAGGCTGCCGGCGATGGACTTATTGCCCATAATGACACCGGCGTGATGGACTACGGCCGGTGAATGCGGCAAACCGACAACGACGAGTACGCCGCCCATTCCGACCATCGTGAGATACGGATTGATATCGTGATCGGCTGAGACGGTATCGAGTATCAGGTTAAAGCTGTGTGCAAGCGGCTCAAGCGCCGCCGTATCGGAACTGACGATAAAATGGTCCGCACCCAGGGCTTTGGCGTCCGCCTCTTTGGACGGCGACGTGCTAAAGATCGTAACTTCAGCTCCCATTGCCTTTGCGAGCTTGACGGCCATGTGTCCAAGCCCACCGAGACCGACGACGCCGACCTTTTGTCCGGGGCCGACATTGAATCGATTGAGTGGCGAATAGGTCGTAATTCCGGCGCACAGCAACGGGGCCACACCCGCGAGGTCGCCGTCAAAACTGACCTTTAACGCATAATTCTCGTCAACAACGTAATGCTTGGAATAGCCGCCAAACGTGGGCGTGCTGCGGTCCATCTCGGTGCCGCCGTATGTGTAGGCCGCCCCTTTCAGGCAGTATTGTTCGACACCGGCCGTACACGGCGGGCATTCGCGACAGCTATCGACAAAGCACCCGATCCCGGCGACGTCGCCGACCTTGAATTTTGTTACCGCATCGCCCACCTGCGTTACGCGGCCTACGATCTCGTGTCCCGGCACCATCGGATACATCGCGGGGAAAAAACCGGCCCATTCGTCGCGGGCCAGATGAATGTCCGAGTGGCAAATACCGGCGTATTCGATGTCGATCAAAACGTCATTTGCGCCGACCGGACGGCGGTTAAATTCGAACGGCTCAAAGCCTGCTTCGGCACTGTGTGTAGCGTATCCGCGAGTCGCGATAGCCTTTGATTCTGCTGGTATCATTCATTCTCCTTCTCTTGTCGGAACGCAGGCAGCTTGCCTGCGTGTGTTGAATGCCGAATACACGCAGGCTGGCAGCCTGCGTGCCGACACTAATCTATTGTTGCAATTACCTTCAATTCGATAGCTATCGGCGTCGGCAGCGAGCCGACTTCGACGGTCGTCCGGCAAGGGCGATTGTCGGCGAAATACTCTGCATAAACGCGATTATACACCGCAAAATCGTCCCTCATGTTCGTCAGGAAGACGGTTACATCGACTATCTGCTCCCACGACGAACCCGCATCCTCGACGATGGCACGGACATTCTCAAAAACCGACCGGCACTGCAGTTCGATATCATAAGCGACTATCTCGCCATCGTTGTTCAGTTGGACGCCGGGTATCTTCGTTGTCCCTCGTTCTCGCGGACCGACACCGGATAGAAACAGCAGATTGCTCACGCGTCGTGCGTGCGGATACAGCCCTACGGGCTCGGGTGCTCGAGTAGATTCGATAGCGCCGTCGTTCATCGTTCGATGGTGATATTCTACCAAAGAACCGGCACCGGCGTGCATCCGTTAGCATCGGGCCGGCGAATACTTCTTCGGATCATATGATTTGGTCATCTATTCTGGCTATGCAGGTACTTGTCGTTTCGCTCTTGTTGTCGTTGGTCTCGTGCGTCGTCCCGTCAAGCTCGGCGGACCGCGCGAATGCCGATGTCACCTCTCTTGCACCAACGCCTCCGGCGAATAGTGCGCAGGACAAGACGTTGCAGACAGCGGTCTTCGCGGGTGGATGTTTTTGGGGTATCGAGGCCGTCTTTGAGCATGTAAAGGGTGTGACGGATGCGAGTTCAGGCTATGCCGGCGGGACAAAGGAGACCGCTGAATACGATAAGGTCAGCGAGGGCAGCACCGGTCACGCAGAGGCTGTAAAGGTAATATTCGATGGGTCAAAGGTCACTTACGCTCAGCTCTTGACGGTCTTCTTCTCGGTTGCTCACGATCCGACCGAGGTAGATCGCCAAGGCCCTGACGTCGGGGCTCAGTATCGATCGGAGATCTTTTATGTTAACGACGAGCAGAAGAAACTCGCGACGGATTACATAGCGGCGATAGACAAATCAAAGGCGCTTAGGGAACCGGTTGCGACGAAAGTCAGCGCACTCAAGCAGTTTTTCGAGGCGGAGCAGTATCATCAGGACTATCTCAGAAAGAACCCGACGCAGCCCTACATCGTCTATCACGACCTGCCAAAGTTAGAAGCCCTGAAAAAGCGATTTCCCGATCTATACAGGGCAGAACCGCCCGCGTAAGCGGGCGGCACTCGCGTCGATCGCACGGACGGCTGGGAACAATCACTCATCGCTAAAGGCCGGCGTTGAGATGTACTTAACGTCTAGCCCACCTGCTTACGCAGGCGGTTCCGCCCTATTTGGTCTTCTCCGCCCAGATCTGGACTAGATTGACCAGCGTTTCCGTGGATTTCTCAAGCCCCTTTCGCGAGTTAAATTCGAGTTTCCCATGAAAATTATGTCCGCCGGTAAACAGGTTCGGCGTCGGCAAACCCATCGCGGTAAGACGCGAGCCGTCTGTGCCGCCGCGGATCGGCCTTAGCTCCGCCGAAATGCCTGCCCGCTTGGCCGCCTCGATCGCATAGTCTGTCAACTGCGGATAGTCCTTCAGAACCTCCTTCATATTGAGGTATCCGAGCTCGGTCTTGAATTCGATCTTCACCTTCGGAAACTTCCGTTGCGTGTCGGCGACGAGTTTCTTTAACGTCTTCTCCTGCACGGCAAAACCGCTGATATCAAAATCGCGCATTAGGATCTTTACGACCGACGTTTCGATATCGAGCGTGCCGGCGTAGGGATGCAGATACGGCTCGCGGCCCGCGGTCGTCTCCGGCCGGTTCGGGACGGCCTTGTAAAACCGGGATAAAAAATCTCCCATCGCGTAAGCCGAGTTGATCATTATGCCCTTCGCCGTGCCCGGGTGCGTCGAGAGCCCGCGGAAGGTCACGGTTGCCGTGCGTGCTGAGAATGTCTCATTCGAGATATCACCGAGTTGTTCGCCGTCCACCGTGTAGGCATACTTTGCTCCCCATCCCTGAATGTCAAACTTATCGATCCCGCCGCCGACCTCTTCGTCTGGCGTAAAGGCGATCGCGATATTCCCGTGCTTGATCTGGGGATTTTGCTTCAAGATGTCGAGCATCGTCATGATCTCCGCGACGCCCGATTTGTCATCAGAACCGAGCAGCGTCGTCCCGTCGGCCGTGATAATGTCGTCGCCGATCATGTTCTTGAGATCAGGATTTTGGGCGACCGTGATGATCTGCGACTTGTCGTTTGGCAGAACAATATCCCCGCCCTTGTAATTCTTGTGAATGATCGGGTTGACGTTCGCACCCGAAACGGCCGGCGACGTGTCCATGTGCGCGATAAAGCCGATCGTCGGCACCTTCGAATTGTCAGACAAGTTTCCCGGCAGAAATGCGTAAACGATGCCCCACTCGCTGATCCGAACATCGAGCAGTAGCATGTCGTCCAGCTCGTCCTTTAACAGACGGGCCAGATTGAGCTGTTTCTTAGTGCTCGGCGGAGCAGGCTGGTCTTCAGCCGACTGCGTGTCGACCTTTACGTAACGCAGGAAGCGAGACATCGCGGATTCCGTGGGTGGATTTGTTTGGCCGACGGTAATCCCCGTTGCGATCGTTGCGACTAATACGATATTCAAAATTTTACGCATACATTCTTCTCTTCCGTAAAAAACTTCAACGTCTCAAAACCGCCTTCGCGCCCCATGCCGCTGTCTTTGTAGCCGCCGAAGAGGGTGCGGAGGTCGCGGAGCATCCAGCTGTTTATCCAGACAAAGCCGGCCTCGATCTGTGATGCTACGCGGTGGGCACGAGAAAGGTTCTCGGTCCAGACGGACGACGACAGGCCGTAGCGGACGCTGTTGGCGTAGCCGAGGACCTCTTCCTCCGTGTCGAACGGCATGATCGTGACGAACGGGCCAAAGACCTCTTCCTGATTCGTCCGGCAATCAAACGGCAGGCCCTCGATGATCGTGGGCTGAATGAACCAACCGTCCGCGCATCGTCCATCTAGATGAGCCTGCTCGCCGCCTGCGAGCACCGTGCCGCCCTCGGTTTTTGCGAGATCGATATACGACATTATCTTGTCGAAATGCGGCTTCGAGACGATAGCTCCGACGTCCGTATCCGCATCAAGCGGATCACCGATCTTGAGGGCGTCGGCACGCGAGATAAAATCGCCCTTGAACTGCTCATACATCGGCCGCTCGACAAATATTCGCGAGCCGCACAGGCAGATCTCGCCTTGATTTGAGAACGAAGAGCGTATCGTGGTTGCCAGCATTTGCTCGTAATTGCAATCGGCGAAGATGATGTTCGGGTTCTTGCCGCCGAGTTCGAGCGACAGTTTTTTGAACATCGGCGCGGCCGTGCGGGCGATCTCCTCGCCGGTTTTTGTGCCGCCGGTGAATGAGATGGCTTTTACGTCTTTGTGGGCCGTTATCGCCGAGCCGACCTTTGGGCCGGTGCCGTGGACGATGTTCAGGACGCCGGGCGGTAGGCCCGCTTCGATACAGAGCTTTGACAGCAGGAACGCCGTCATCGGCGTGACTTCGCTGGGTTTTGCCACGACCGTGCAGCCCGCGGCTATCGCGGGTGCGACCTTCCACGTAAAGAGATACAACGGCAGATTCCAGGGCGAGATGCAGCCGACGACACCAAGCGGCTGACGCAGCGTGTAATTGATCGCGCCTAAGCCCACCGAGTCGTGCGACTCGTTCTCGGTATGCATCGCGGCCGTTGCGTAGAACTTGAAATTAGAGACAGCACGCGGAATATCCACGCTTTTCGCCAATGTCAACGGCTTGCCCTGGTCGGTACTTTCGGCCAGAGCGAGCGATTCCATATCGCGTTCGATCAGGGCGACGAGCCGCATCAGGATGTCGTGCCGACCTTCGGCGGACGTTCGCGACCACTCAGGAAAAGCCGCTCCCGCAGCCTCAACCGCCAGAAGAACGTCACGGTCGTCCGAATCGGCGATCTGCGAATAAACCTGGCCCGTTGACGGGTCGAAATTATCGAAATACTCGCCCGATGCCGGCGTTACGATCTCGCCATCGATGTAGTTGTCGATATTCATGTCAGAACCACCTGCGGTAGCGGGTGGTTAAAGCTAACTTGTCTTCAACCTACGGTGAACCACCCGCTACCGCAGGTGGTTCTGACTAGACCTTCGCAAAGGTCAATCCTGTCTGCCCTTGATACTTGCCGCCGCGGTCATCGTAAGAGACGGCACAGTCCTGATCTGATTCGAAAAACAGTATCTGGCCGATACCTTCATTGACATAGACGCGAAGCGGCAGGTTGGCGAGATTTGCGATCTCGACGACAAGGCGGCCCGTCCAGCCGGCCTCGAGCGGCGTTGTGTTCACAAGGAGCCCGGCCCGCGCGTATGTTGATTTGCCGAGTGCGACGCCGGTTACGTTTCGCGGCATCTTAAATGTCTCGACGGTCACGCCGAGGCCATAATGGTGCGGCGGCAGCAGATAGTATTGCGAACCGTCGTCGGCCGTTTGCATGACGGGTTCGATCAGCGAGAACTGCTCATCGAATCGCTTTGGGTCGATCTCTTTTGCATGGACCGACGAGAAGATGCGAAATCCGTCGTCCGCCAGCCGCATATCATAACCATAGCTCGAGCACCCGGCAGAGATGATCCTGTGCCCGTCAACCTCGCGGACAAGCTCGGGCAGGAACGGCGATATCATGCCATTTGTCTCGGCCATCTGCCTGAGCCAAATATCGGATCTGATAGTCATAAGCGTCAGATGATGTGAACTAAGTCTATCACCTGACGCCGCGAGGTCAGAATGGAAGAGTTAGCGGCTTGATGGTCAGTGTGCCGTCGCCTACAGAGAACTTCATCGGGGCCCCGCCAACGCCCGCCTTTGCCAGCATTGCGTGGTCGGTGAAAGGCGTCTTGCGCTCGCGCGGCTTGAGGTCGGGGAATGTGTTTTCTATCTTTCCGGTCCGCAGAATGAGGGCGTCGATCTGCGCACTTGCCGTAGATGCAAGATGAATGGTTAGGTCGCCCGTCGCCATTTGGACGGTTGCCGTCCGGTTTCGCCAGCCGCGCGATCCATACGATACGTCGGCCTTGCCGCTGCCAAAGGTCAGCGATGATGAGCCGCCGATGACCTCGACCTTGGCATTCGCTTCTATAAAGTTGACGCGGATCGAGCCCTCGACGCCGCTGATAGCCAGATCGCCCTTGCCGCCGTCGATCTCGACGTCGGAATAGCGCGGGACCGTGACCGTGTAGTCGATGCGGAAAGGAAGCCCTAACAGCGTTTTAGGAAATTTTTTCCAGAGCTTCTTATCACCAAGCTTATTGTGTGTGCCGAAGCTAACGATGCCGGCCCGGGCGATGGTCTCGTCCGTAATAAAGCCTGTTACATTGGCGAGACGGTCAAGGTCAGCCTCGGAGCGCGCTCCGATCTCGATCTCCGCGGTGATCACGACCTCGTTCGAGGCTGAGGGTGATACGCGGATCGAGCCGTTTGGTGTACCTGCGATGGCAACGGTGCCGCCAGCCCCGAAGTCAAAACGATCGGTCTTTGTGATCCGACGCGTAAGCAGTTCCTGGGCCGAAAGGGTTGAGCAGAGAACGGCAGCGAAGCCAAGAGCGAGGATGAGTTTTCGGTTCATTGTATGAGATTGAGATGGCCGGCGCCGGGCGTTGTTTCAGCGTCTAAGAAATCCGATCGCGCCGCGCTGATTTGTGACCGAGAGCGTCGCGCTTCCGTCGCCAAATCGGCCGACCACGCGACGACCGTCACCCAGATAGTTTAAGTTCCCGCTGCCAAATACGCCAAGAGAGATATTTCGCGTCGATGGCGCGGTCGCGACGAGCCGAAAGGAGGATTCAAGCGGAATACGCAGATTGATGTTACCTCGCATCGATGCGAATCGGTAGTTGCCGCCCGGTTGGAGTTCGCCATCGTAAAAAATGTCTCCGATGACATTCTCGGCTGATACCGCGCTGGCTCCTATGTTGGTCAGCGTGATGTCACCCTCGCTCGATATGTGAGCGCGAACCAGCCCGCTGCGGACGTTACTCACGTTGAGATTGCCGATCTTCGTTTCGATATCGACGACAGTCGTATATGGAACGCGGATGCGAAAATTAACGTTCCCGACCTCATTTCGGCCCTGGTTATCACGAACTAAATTGATCACGATCGTGCCGCTAAGCGTCTGGGGCGAGATATTTGCCGCCGGTGCCTCGAGCGTTGCCGTGAGGCTGATCTCAGCACGGTTCCAGCCTTCGACCGTAACGGTGCCGGTCCTGTTCAGCAACTGCAGACGAACATTTTGGCCCGCGGTATAGGTGCGTGAGAATTTCTTTTGCGCGAATACCTCAGTGGTCGAGAGCGCAAAGAAAAAAACTACGCTCAATAGGACCGTAGTTTTTGCAACGCCGTCGATCCGGCCGAGATCTGATCTCCACATCATTCAGAGGCCTAGAGGTCGGAGAAGTCACGCAGAAGGTCCATTTTCTCATGCAGGACCGAATCGAACATCTCGCCGGAGAGCTCATCTTCGGGGTCGCGGGCAAGGATCGTAGAATATTCCGCAAGAGACTCGTCAATGACCCGCAAATTACGATCAAATGCTTCACGGGTTCTCGCATCCCACTGTTGACGACGGACCTGCACACGCGTGTTCCAGTATTCTATCGCCGCTTGCTGCTCGCGGATCCGCTGTTCACGATCCTGCTGAGGTGTCTTGATCAGCCCGACCGTACTGAGCAGTTTCTCAAATGTCGAAGGCTTTGTCGCGGTGCGAGCCGACATCTCATCGGCCGAAAGTGGGGCATCGTAACGGCGCAAGACTACGACTGTAAGCAGGGAACTCACGAGAGCGATGAAAACCATCGCCGCGCTTAGTCGCAGCCACGAGAATCGCCAGCGGCCGTGCCGCTCAGGCTCGGACGGGGCGCTCGCCCTCGTCTCGGCCTCGATCACATTGTGGATCCGCAGCCACATGTGCTTGGATTCGTTTGGGGGCAGATCGTCGATGGCACAGTCGGCAGATGCCGGCAGCATGGCCGCCTGATCGGTACAATGCCGGCCACATTCTTCACACAGGGCCAGGTGGCCACGAACGCTTGACGAGGTCGCTCCGTCAAGCTCGTTGTCCATAAATCTGCTCAGCAGAAGTTTGCACTCTTCACAGTTCATCTAACCCAAACGCCGCTATCGGCTGCATACTGATAGATTAGCCGAGCTTGATATACGTTGCCTTGCTGTCGCCGCGCCGCCATCTTCCTCCAACAAAAAACACGAACACGCCGCGGGCTCATGCTCGTGTTCACAATCCGTGGCCCGCTGCTTACATCTGCTCCTTAAACAGCAGCCCGCGCAGCTTCAACCTTGCCTTATGAAGCTGCGATTTTGAGGTCCCGACCGAGATCCCTAATGCGCGGGCCACCTCCTCGTGTTCCAGGCCTTCAACGTCGTGCAGCAGAAAGACCTTTCGATAGCCGTTCGGCAGTTCCGCGATCGCATTCTTGAGGGCGATGCGGTCGACGACCTGCATTCTGTTAGGATTCGCGCTGCCGGTCACGGTCTGTTCGGGCATATCGCCCGTTTCCGATGTTTTCTCGTTCTTTGTGCTGCGTCGGCGAAAGTGCATCAGCACCTGATTGACCGTCATCCGGTGCAGCCACGTCGAGAACGCGGAATCACCGCGAAAGCTGCCGACCTTGCGGAATAACTGGATAAAGACCTCTTGCGTTAGGTCTTCAGCCTCGGTCTGGTTGTTAGTCATTCGGAAACAGAGGCTGTATGTCCTGCGATGATAGCGCTGGTATAGGATCTCAAATGCCGCCAGGTCGCCGCTTGAGGCGAGCCGGCACAGATCGATGTCCGGTGTCGCCTCATCAAAATGGGACGCGGCCGCAACGCTGGGGGCGTCTGCAACACCGATACCGAGGTCTTGTTCTATTACCGCAGAGTGTGGCTCCATGGTCGCCTCTAATGCACTATTTCCGGATCGTGTAAGCCTAGCTTGTCCTTTGATGAGCGGTTGCCACCGAACCGTTGCACTATTTACTGAGATTCTAGTTCGAAATCCGACAAAGGTAAAGAGAAAAGTACCTCGGTTCAGAAGTTCTGGCTCGGCTCAAAACTGTAAAGGACCGATGCGAGTTCGCCGCGAACGCCTACGTCGTCAACTCCTTGGATGCCGTCAGCCAGAGACGTCGCCAGCATCGTGATCTCAAAGCCACTTTTTACGCCGGGCCGAGCGGCCGGGATGAACAAGCGCCGTCCCCAGACGGTCAGGGCCTCGCCCGCCGGTGACCGGCCGCCGGCCTGAAACTTGACCTCGTAGGCTCGCCAACCGCCATTTACAGTTATCTCGCCCTCAGAGATCTCCATATATCCTGGCAGTATCTTCTTAAGGGTTTCGTTCGTCTCCTTGACCATCAGCGGAAATTTTTCCGCGTCCTCCGTAAAGGTTCCCTTGCTCGGATAGAAGCTGATCAGCATCTGCTCCTGCATGCGGTCGTCCGGTGTATTCCGAGAGATGTCAAGAAATTTGCCGCGCGATTCGGCGCTTTCGCCCTGTTGCGGGCCGTTTACCTTCCATTCCTTTGGGTAATAGAGTGTGAAGCCGACGAAGTTCCTGAGCAGATCGCCTCTAAGATTCTGTTTACTGTTTTGGTAGAAATTCGTATTCGGCGGCTGCGGGATGGTTCGCGCAAGCGGCGGCATCTCCGTGGTAGGCACGATCGTAGTATTCGATTGTGGGGCCCCGATCTGGGCATCGCCCGGCGTCTCCGTGACGGCCGGTTCGCGGACCCACAGGTACCACCCGAGAACGAGCAAGGCGACTATGCCGGCGAGTGCGATGCCGGCGAAGAGTTTGAATCGCGAAGTTTCCTCAGCCGGCGGCTCCGGCGAGCGGGCCTTCCACGCGGGCTCGGCTGCGGGCGGCAGCTTCTCGGTGCGAACCACTTTCGGAGCAGCGACCGTCGGCAGGGAGGCGGCAGGCTTGATCGGATCCGTTACGACCGGCGCATCGGCGTCCGCCGACGACAGGGCACCGGCAAATGCGTCGCCAAAGTCGCGGGCTTTAGGGAACCGCTCGGACGAGTTGTAGGCCAGAGCCCGATCGAGGACGTCGGCGACAGCGCGGGGCAAATCGGCAGCGGTCGCAGGCCCACGGTCAGCAGAGCTCGTGCTCTGGGCACGCAATACTTCTTTCACGCTGGCACCGTTGAAAGGCCGGCTTCCGGTGACCATCTCAAACGCTACGGCGCCGAGCGAGTAGATGTCGCTTGATGCCGTGACGGCGCGCCCCTCGAGGACTTCAGGTGCCCTGTAAGCGAGGCTATGCGGCGAGGCACTTCCGTCAGAGGAGCCAAAGTTCACGACCGTAACATGCTCTGATTCGGCCGAGGATGCGTCGATGATAAGGTTCTCAGGCCGGACGTCACGGTGCAGGACGCCTTGCTGATGGGCCTCGTTGAGAGCGCTGGCCGCCTGGCGAATAACGCGTGCAGCTCGGTTTGGCTCAAAGCGTCCGTGAATCCCAAGAATGTCACTAACGGACAGTGCGTCAACATACTCACTGACCAAAAACGGTGTGCCGTCAAGAAACTGTCCTGAGTCAACAAGCCGAGCGACGTTCGGGTGCGTCAAGTGCGACAGTGACACGCGTTCCTCCGCCAACAGGCTTTCCGTGATCTCGTCATGGCCGTCGTTCGTGAGGATACGGACGAGCACCTTTTTGTCCTCGACGAGCTTGTCGTCGGCAATATAGGCGAGACCGTTCTCATCGCCGCCCAACAGGTCGACGACCTTGTAGCGTCCCTTTACGATCCGGCCGATGAATTCATCCGGCCGGTTCTCGTCGAATTCCAGCGGCGGCAGTCGGTCGCTGTCGGCCAGGTCGATGTGTCCGGTGGGAATCTGATTCGGGTCTACCTTTCTGACGGACGGCGCGGCCGGTTCAGCATCGGGAGCGGTATCCGGTGCGAACGGATCAAGCGCGGGATCATCCAATTCAAAGAAAGCACCAGATACACTCTGAGGTGCACTTGGCGCCGGTGGAGCGGTATTTGGAAGCGTCTTTTCCAGGTCGCTGATGGCGTCGATCTGTGGTATCAGGTTGGCAAAAACGCCCCGGGACTGCCCCTCCGCGGCCAACTCCTCGGAGACAAGGCGCCGTCCATCCGTCGGGCAAAAACGGCGTGACCCTTTCTCGAAACTTTGGCCGCATTTTGGGCAGAACATGTCCATCAGAGATAGTTGACCTTCCTACGAATTAAAACTGCCTTGTTTTTGCCAGCTTGGCGGCGAGCCCCGCATTGTTCGGGTCGAGCGTTTGGGCCTGCTTGAAATTGCGTTCGGCAAACCGCGGATTTGACGACTTTAGGAAAGCATCACCAAGAGCTTCAAATTGCCGCCCCAATGTTCTCCGTTCAAAAGCCGGGACGAACCTTGCGGCTTGCAGAAGGGCGTTCTCAGTGAGTTCCAATTGGGCCCGGCGCAGATAGATAGTCGCAAGCATGCTGTTCGCGGCAAAGGCATTCGGGCTCACCCCGATACTTTGCTTGAGCACGCCTTCCGCCTGATCCAGATCGTTCAGGGCGATCAATGCCCGGCCAAGCAGCAAGAGCGCGGCTGTGTTGCGAGGGTCATTGGCGACGACCTTGGAGAGGAGCTTCTCGGATTCCGCAAACCGTTGCTCCGACTGCATCACATCAGCGACAAGGACCATTGTCGGCTCGTCAGCCGCGAGCCGCACCGCATCGGCGTATGCCGCGGACGATTCGGCTGTGCGGCCTTGCCGACGCAGCAGCCGGCCAAGATGTGCGTAGGCCGGAGCGAAGCTCGGATCGAGCTGGATGGCCCGCCGATATGCGTTCTCCGTCTCATCCGAGATCAACCCGCGAAGTTCCAGAGCCACGCCTAGCTGATCGTGAGCAAGCGCATTGGACGGTGCATACTGGATCGCCTTCCGAGCCAGATGTTCGGCCTCTTCGTAGCGTTCGCTTAGGTTTTCGACCGGAATGGGCTGCGTCAGGACGTAGCTGAGAGCAATGTGAGTAGTGGCGAATCCGGCTTCTATTTGCAGAGCTTCGCGATAGGCGGCCTCAGCCTCAGCCCAACGCTGCTGGTCACTAAATAGGTTGCCAAGGCCGTAGATCGCGCGAGAATCACGCGGCTTGAGCGGACGAGCCTTTCGATACGCTGCCTCGGCTGCCTCATAATTTCGGGCGTCTCGATCGCGCTTGGCTTCATCGATCAGGTCCTCAAAGAGCTCATTTGCGGCATTCCCCGTTATCGTCGGTTGCGATGGCGTATCGACAGAGTTGATCTCATTCTGCCATTTCCAATTCTCATCCGGTATCGTTGCCTTGGCCGGGGCCGAAGCTCTCGTTGTCGGCTTTTGTGAGGTCTTTGGCGTCGGTTTTGCCGCTTTTGCGGCCGTCGTGGGCCGCTTGGTCGATGACTTCTTCTTCGAAGCTGCAGGCTTGGGTTTGGACGGCGATCTTCTGGTACTTTTTACAGGTGCTTTCTTTGCGCTGCCGCTGCCGAAGAGCTTATTGCTGCTCCCGAGGTCTTGCCCCTCAACAGCCGCGGCCGTTAGGGCAAGCATTCCCGTCAGGACGGAAAATCGGACTGCTTTGATGCCAAACATACTGCTCAGCCGGCTACTGCGTGACCAGCCTGAAACCCAACTCCTTGTCCCTGCGTGTGGCATCAACATCGGCTCTGAACGTAGCGGTTATGGCAAATTCGCCGGTGGATTTGTTGTATGCCGCTCCACCACGGATCATATTTCGCGGTTCTTTTGACTCACGCATCGAGCCTTTGCTGCCCGGATACAGGCTCGCCTTTGAACCGGTCCACTCATACACGTTGCCGATCAGGTCCATAACGCCCCAATCGTTCGGGCATGAGGCGGTGCCTACCGCGTCGGGTTCGGTGTTCTCCTTATCGGTAACGGCACATTTCGACTGAAACTCGTTGCCCCACGGATAAAGATCGTCCTTCGCTCCGTTGCGTGCCGCATATTCCCACTCGGCCTCGGTCGGCAGTCGATACGTCACACCGTCCCGCTTTGATCGCCAGCGTGCAAATGCATTGATGTCATCGACATTTACAAATCGCACCGGCATTTTTTCTGTGCCCGATACGGGCCTGTCATTCACCCAGTGTGCCGGCACCGGCCTATAGCCCGTTTCATTGACAAAGGCAAAGTACTCGCCGTTTGTAACCTCGGTCTTGTCCATACGAAACGCCTGGACATTCAGCGAGTGTGCCGGGCGTTCATTCTCGCGCCCATCGTCACGGCCGAGCTTGAACGTTCCACCGGGTATTGCCGCCAGGTCCGCCTTGAAAGCGGGGGTATCCGGCGGAGTCGTCCCGTTCACATTGCCGCCCGGTTTCGGGCCGCCTATCAGGCCGAGCATCCACGCCGAACCGAAGCCAACGATCCCGATCAGTAAGAGTCCCAATAAGCCGCCGATTCCCAAAAGCACGGGCGATGTGGAACGCTTCTTGTCGGCCTGCCCGTGGGCGTCGGCTCCGTAATGCCCGGTATTCCATTCTTGCTGGACGGTCCGGGCCATTGCGTCAGCCGGGTTGATAAGCGTTTTGTCCGTTGGACGGCCTGTCGGCGGTATGGTTACCGCAACCTGCGGCTTAGGAATGGCCGTCTTCGAATCGAATGAACCTTCGCGAAGCTCGGCATACACCTCCTGCGGACGCCCGTCACATACGACATCGCCAAGCCAGTCATGAAAGCCCTCGTGGCTGACCCGCAGATGGTGGTTGCCGCTCTGGATGCCTTCAAGCAACAGGAGGCCGTTTGTTCGTGTCTCGCCGACCGAGACATTGTCAATAAACACGCGCGATTGCGCAGGTCTCGACTTTATCTTGAGTGTTGAGACGGGAAGCGACTGGCCCGACGTGGTGTGGATCCCAACGCCCGGATATATCGCAGCCCGCAGCTCACTGATGAACGCTTCGACTGATGGCGTCCGCTTTTCGGGGTTCTTTTCGAGCGTGTGTCTTACGGCCTGTTCGATCTCGGGCGAGACGCTGACGCCGGCATCGGCGAGCGTCGGCGGCGGGTCCGAGATGTGTTTTTTCATGATCGCCGGTATCGACGAGCCCTTGAATGGCACGTCACCCGCGAGCATCTGAAAGAACATCACACCCAGGCTGTAGATATCCGCCCGCGAATCCGGTTCCTCGTCGGCCCACTGCTCTGGCGCCATGTAATATGGCGAGCCCATCAGCCCTGTTGTCTGCGCCTGCACAAATGATCCGAGCAGCTCGCCGGATTTGATCTTTGCCAGGCCAAAATCGAGTATCTTGACCGCTTGCGACATATCGGGCTTATCGCTGCAGATCATGATGTTGAGCGGCTTGAGGTCACGGTGGACGATGCCCTGATGGTGTGCCGCTCCGACGCCTGCGCAAACGGCCGCCATCAGTTCGAAGGCCTGCTCGGGCGAGAGAGATTGTTCGCGTGCAAGCACATCATGGAGCGATTCGCCCTCGACATACTCCATAACAAGGAACGGCAGCGTTCCGTCGATCACACCGTAATCCGTAACGCTGACAACATTCTGATGGCGAATGGCGGCTGCCGCGAGAGCCTCTTGCCTAAACCGTGTAACAAGCTGTGGGTCATTGCCGACGAGGTCGGGAAGAATGACCTTGATCGCGAGCTGCGTCTTGAGATACGCATGTCGCGCCTTGTAAACGATGCCCATGCCGCCCTGCCCCAAGCGGCATTCGAGATGGTATTTGCCCTCCAACACAGGTTCGCCCGAGATGGTGTGCGTAGTGGCCGCACCATCATTCGGGCATGTTTCCACGCTGTCGGGGAAACAGTTTCTACATTGCTGGCATTCCTTCATCTAGGGTCGACTGAACGGTCTGGTAAAGACACAAAACCTAGCGACGCCGCGATCCGTAATTTCACGGCGTTTGCGAGATAGAGATATCCCAGAAGATTCTAATTTGTTTGCTGATTTCAAGCAAGGAATTGCGATGCGGTCCTCTGGGCACGAGGGCTCTATTCAACCATCTCCGCGCGTCTGAAAACGTCAACGATCCGCGGCTCGGCCCATAGCGCGCCAAATTCCCGGCTTGTGCGCGCGATCACAAGGTCCGCAGCGTGTTCCCTAAATGCGCGTTCAACCCGGCCGATGGCCTTACTACGCTCTCCCAGAGCAAGATAGCGGGCGGCAATTTGGACCGAAGAAGCCTTCTCTCCGCGAGATTCGGCAGCAAGCATATCGTCGAGGTCGCGCCGGCGGATGGCCCGCAGTCCACCGCTCGCGAGATCGCGAAACCGCGAGATGTCTTCTTTTGTCGAACCGCGCAACTCCATCGCTCTCAGCATTTCGTCTATGGCGGCGGCCTCGTTACCGACAACGCCGTATGCCATGGCCAGATGTTCGTGCGCGAGCAAAAAGTTTGGGTCGAGGTCGATCGTAAATTGCCACTGACGGATCGCCTCTTCGTCGCGATGGGCCGCAAATAGGATCATTGCCTTATCGGTATTGATCACGAGATTAAGCGGATCGATGCTCCGCGCCATTTCGATCGAATCGATCGCCTCATCATTGCGCCCCAGGATCAACAGGACAAAAGCTCTCGTATGGTAAGCGCGGGCAAACCGCGGATCCAGCCGTATCGCGGTCTGCAGCTGTTGGTCGGCCTCGCGCCATTTCCACGCCAGCGCGGTAACATTGGCAAGCGCGACGTGGCCTTCCGGCAGAGAGGCATTGATCTCAACCGCACGTTCGGCGGCACGCTTTCCCCGAGCAAGAGCGTCGGCCGGATCAAAAGGGACATGCCAAATGCCCTGAACATAACTTTCGGCAAGCCCGGCATACGCGAGTGCAAATTCCGGATCCAAAGCGATGGCCTGCTCATAGAACTCAATGCTCTTCTTGATCCCGTCGCCGGTTCGTTTGTTCCAGAAGAAGCGTCCCTTCAGGTAGGCCTCATACGCCTCGCCAACCTTCGTGCTCCTCTTCTCCAGACCACCATCTATTCGAGATTTCAACGCGATAGCGACGAAGCGAGCTATGATGCCTTGAAGATCTTGAGTCTTGCCCGTTGGACGCTGAATATCAGGGGCTGTCCACAACACGCTTCCATCCGCAGCACTTATCAGTCTGACGCTAAGGCCAAGAATGTCGCCGTGAGACTGAACACTGCCCTGCAAGAGAGCATCAACACCCAGCATACGTCCGATCTCACGCGGATCCTCATTGCGGTAGTTTAGTGTCGAGCCCGAACTGCCTCCGACCGTTCTGAGCCCGTCGATCCTCGAAAGATCGTCAAGGATGCTCTCGGTCAACCCCTCGCAGAGGTAGTCGTTTTCCGGGTTCGCCGTAAGGTTCTTTAACGGAAGAACTGCGATCGACCTTACGCCTGAAACCGTTTCCGGCGCGGGGCCGGTCACGAGGCCGACCGATACGGCAAGGTAAGGTCCCATGCCCAGGAATGCGGCTATGATGACCGCGAGCGAGACAAGGAATACTCGCCGATTTGCGATATCCGTCAGCAGGCCTTGATCGTGTCGTTCGCCGGATCGCGACGGGGTGTGTCCGTTCTCTAACGGTGCAATAAAGCGATAGCCGCTCCCGTAGCGCGTTTCGATAAAGCGAGGTGGACGCTTGGTGTCGCCGAGGGCCGTGCGAATGGAGCCCACACATTTGCGCAGGGCGTCGTCATATACGTCATGTCCGTCCCAAAATCGGTCGAGAAGCTCGCTCCGCTCCACAATGCGGTCACGATTCCGGATCAGGAAACTGAGTACCTGAAACGGCCGCTTTGCCAGATGCACCTCAGCCCCGTCCAGGCTCAACTCCTGCGTCTCGTGCCGCATCCGGAACCCTTGAAACTGGAAGTCTCCGTTCTCTCCCATATGGGAAAATTCACTAATTCTTCCGATTTTTGTCCTGTTTAGGAACCGCCATCGGAGTATGCTTTTGCAAAATGCCCTAGTTGTCGATGCTACTAATATAGACCCAAATGTCGGGTGCTTCAACCATTTTCTGAGGAGGAACGCATGTCGAAACGTCTCACCGTCATCATCGCAGCCGTCGTGGCTGCCGTAGGTTTCTTACATCTGAACGACGCTGGCTCGGTCCAGTTGCCCGCGACTGTCGCAACGGCATCCGCCGCTGACCGTTATGGAAGGATCCCCTTGCATTTTGAGGAGAATGTCGGCCAAAGTGATGCCGAGGCGCGCTACCTCGCACGCGGCCGTGGCTATTCGATGTTGCTGGCCCGGGAGCGTGCCCTTATCGGTCTTCAAAACAATGACAGGTCGGCCGTTCTTGAAATGTCGTTTGCCGGCGCCGAGGCACAGCCCGCGATCACGGCGGAGAATGAGCTTGAAGGCAAGGTCAATTACCTCACGGGCAGTGATCCGTCTCAATGGAAAACGGACATCGCGACCTTTGAGAAGGTCAGATATCGGCAGATCTATCGCGGGATAGACCTGGTTTTCTACGGCAACCAGGAGGAGCTTGAGTTCGACCTCGTAGTAAGCCCCGGAGCTTCGCCCGATACCGTCGCCCTTGAGTTCTCAGGTGCCGACAATATAGAGATGGCCGAGAATGGCGACCTCCTAATTTCTGTCGCGGGGATGAAGCTGATCCAGCACAAGCCCGTTGCATATCAGGAGTTAAATGGTGAAAGACTCGAGGTCGCCGCAAACTATTCGCTTAACGGAGACTCGGCCGAAAATCGGAAGATTGGTTTTGAGACCGGTGAATACGACCATTCACGGCCGCTGGTCATCGATCCCGTGTTGACGTATTCGACGTTCCTTGGCGGCACACCGGGAACCGGCGGCTTCAACATCGGCGACCGGGGAACCGGGATCGCCCTCGATCCGGGCGGCAACGCGTATGTGACCGGAACGACAACGTCGTCAACCTTCCCGACCGTCAATCCGTTTCAAACACAGATCACCGGAGGCTCATCCGCATTTGTTACCAAGATCAATGCCGCCGGCACAGGCTTCCTCTATTCGACATATCTTAACGGGACCGCCATTCCTCTGGGCGGGAATACGCTTGCGGCCGCGATCGCTGTCAACGCCGGCGGAAACGCATTCGTTACCGGTATCACACAGGCGTGTAATTTCCCGACGACTCCCGGCGTGTTCCTGCCGTCGACGGCTCCGGGCTGCGGCGGAAACTTCAAGGGATTTTTGACCAAACTCAATACAGCAGGCAACGGACTCGATTACAGCACATACATCGGCGATCCGGCATTTGGTTTTAATGGTGAAATGTTGGCCGTCGCCGTCGACGGATCGAATAGTGCTTATGTTGCGGGCTTCAATGCACTTTCGACGTTCCCAACGACGGCCGGGGCGTTCCGTCCGGCTCCCGCTCCCGGGTCGGGGGCTGATGGGTTTGTGATGAAATTCAACCCGGCGGGAACGGGCCTCGTTTACTCGACATTCCTCGGCGGCGGCAACCTGAATACGGCCGATGCATTTGGACTGCAAAGTTCGGTGGCGCAGTCAATCGCGCTTGATTCCTCAAACAATGCAGTGGTCACGGGGCACACTACAGCGACAAATTTTCCGGTCACGGCCGGAGCGGTTCAGTCGCAGTATTCAGGCTTTCGTGACGGTTTTGTGATGAAGCTCAACTCCACCGGCACGGGGGTGATCTTCTCGACGTATCTCGGGGGCTCAGGCCGCGATGCCGAGCCCGCGAACGTTGCCGTCGATGCGTCGAACAACATATATATCGCCACGAATACGCAATCAAACAATTTTCCAACGACGGCCACATCGTTTCTGCCATTTTCAACTGGCTTTGCCGTCTTAACGGCACTGACCAAGCTTAGCCCGACGGGATCGATGATCTACTCGACCTTTACGGGATTCAGTACAGCGACCGTTGCATATACCAGCAACATCGCCGTCGATGGCGGCGGCCGCGCCTATGTCGCGGGCAACGGCCCGACAGCGGTCTTCCCGGTCAACCAGATCGCACTGCCCGTCACTCCGTCGCAGGTCAATTTCATAGGAAGGTTCAATACCGCGGGAACGGGCATGTTCTTCGGCACGTATCTTAACGGGACGGCCGGCAACGGCACGGCGATCTACGATATAGCCGTTGATGCGAACGGCAGTTCATATCTGACAGGCGCGACAGTCGAGACGAACTTTCCCGTCACCGCCGGTGCCCCGCAGAGCGTAAATCAGAACACGGGACTCGGCAACGCGTTTATCTCGAAGGTCGGCCTCACGGGCGGCGACTGTCCAGCGATCACGATCGATCCGCAGCCGTCAAAAGCGATCGTCCGCAATCGTCCATATAGCCAGCAATTGGTGGCTTCCGGCGGCACTGGGCCGTACAGCTTTTCGGTATTCCCGGGATTTGCACCGAACCAACTGCCGTTAGGGATCACCGTCTCGTCGAGCGGCTTGCTGAGCGGCACATACACGGGCATCGCGGGGACCAATAGAGTGGCAATTCGAGCAACCGATGCGAATGGCTGTGTCGGCGTCCGGCCCTACCTCCAGAAGATCTTCTACGGCAACCGGCCGCTCGATTTTGACGGCGATCTGAAGGCCGATCTTGCGATCTTTCGCCCCTCGAATGGCACCTGGTATAGGTTTGACAGTTTTCGCAATATCAGCTTTCAACTCACCCAATTCGGAGCGAATGGCGACATTCCTGCGCCTGGTGATTTTGACGGTGACGGCGTGCTCGACCTGACCATCTTTCGCCCGGCGATAGGAACGTGGTTCCGGATGGAGAGCCTCACCGGCAATGTGTCGGGCTTCCAGTTTGGGGCTAACGGCGACATTCCCGTCGTAGGCGACTACGATGGCGACGGCCTGAGCGACTATGCACTTTTCCGGCCGTCAAACGGTATCTGGTACATCCTTCAGAGCACAGGCGGCTTTTCATACGTTCAGTTCGGCGCGGCCGGCGACCGTCCGGTCGTGGGCGATTACGACGGCGACGGGCGCAGCGATGTATGCGTCTTCAGGCCTTCGACCGGATCATGGTTCCGTATCCACAGCAGCAATGGGCAATTCATTCCGTTTGGATTTGGAACGAATGGTGACATTCCCGTTCGCGGCGATTTTAACGGCGGCGGGCAGGCCGATCTTGCGCTTTTCCGGCCGTCAAACGGGACGTGGTATTTCACATATACCGAGAATGGGCAGTTTAGCGGGTTCCAATTCGGCTCTTCGGGTGACGTTCCCGTCGCGAGCGACTACGATGGCGATAACAAGGCGGACATCGCCGTCTGGCGGCCATCGACAGGCATCTGGTATATCATCCGCAGCTTTAACGGTAGTTTCTATTCCGTCCAGTTCGGGGCGAATGGCGACATACCCGTAGCTTCGCAATAGTGACCTTACAGTCTTTACCGGTGTGCTTGCAGGCTTCCGCAAGGTGGGATACGCTTGTCACGGAATCCAGTCAACTAGTTTCCGTCGTGCCGGCGGCGATGCCGGTTCGCCAAATTTTGATCTTAAGGAGGAACTTCAATGAAATTCTTTATTAATGCCCTTGTGCTCACGGTGTTGGTAGTGTGGGTGATCATTTCGCAAACAAACGTCGGTATCGGAGCCGCCGAGGCCGCTCCGCCCGCCGCGAAATACACGCTTACGCCCTACACCTGGGGAAACCCGGTCAAGAGCTACAACTTTGTCAGGATGAATAATTCGACCGGTGAATCATTCTTTTCAAATGCCGGCACTTGGAAAAAGATAGATGACGATGCACCTGTGCCTGCAGGTGACTATGAGGCGAAGATCGCCTCCACTGCAGACTTTGCTGCGGTCATACGGTTCGACAAGATCTCGGGCAGAACGTGGTGGACGGTCAACAATAAATGGACCGAGGTTAAGAACCCGCAGTAAGCTGACGCTGCGCGGCAGCCCGTCGGTCATCGAATAACGATATTTACGAGCCGTTTTGGCACGACGACGATTTTCACGACGTCCTTTCCGTCGGTGTATTCACGGACCTTCGCATCCGCAAAGGCCTGATACTCAAGCTCTTGGTCTGTCGCCTCGGGCGACGCCATCAGCCGCGAACGCAGCTTGCCGTTGATCTGGACCGCGATCTCGATCTCGTCGGCTTTGGCGAGTTCGGCGTTGTATTCGGGAAAGAGCGCACCTTGCGCGAGCATGCCGGCGTCGCTGCCGGTGAGTTCGGCATAGAGTTCCTCTGCGGTGTGCGGAGCGAATGGCGTCAGCATCAGCACGAGCGCCGTCAACGCTTCACGCACTGCCGTTCGGGTATCATCGTCCGCGGTCTCAAGATCGATATCGCTGATCGCGTTCGACAATTCCATCAACGCGGCGACCGGCGTGTTGAACTGCAAGCTCTCAAAACTGTCGCCGACCCGCTTGATCGTCTGATGCATCTTCTGCCGTAGCCGACGCGCGTCAGAACCACCTGCGGTAGCGGGTGGTTGAACGTTCGAATCCTCGACTTGTGTGGCAACGGAAGTTGAACCACCCGCTACCGCAGGTGGTTCTGACTTGACTTGCCACCGATAAACCAGACGCCACACACGCTGCAAGAATCTGACCGCGCCCTCTATGCCAGCCTCGTTCCAGACAAGTTCGTTCTCGATCGGCGCAGCGAACATCACGAATAGCCGCGCCGCATCGGCGCCGTAGATCTCGACCATCTCGTCCGGATCGACGCCGTTGCCTTTGCTCTTGGACATTCGCTCAATGGCGTATTTCAATTGCGGATTGCGGATTGCGGATTGCGGATCATCGGAACTATTAGCGGTAGCTGAGGTAATTCGTCCTTTTGCGTCGCGCGTTACGCTGACATTGTCGGGCGGAAAATAAACACGCTTGCCGCTGGAATCATCAAAGAACGTCTCGCCCACGACCATGCCCTGTGTGAGCAGCCGCTTGAATGGCTCACTAAAATCGACCAGGCCCATGTCGCGCATCACCTTTGTCCAAAACCGGGCGTAGATCAGGTGCATCACGGCGTGATCGTCGCCGCCGATGTATTGATCGACCGGCGTCCAATAGGCCGCCTCATCTGGGCCGAACGGCAAGATCTCGTTGTCGTGATCCGTGTAGCGATAGTAATACCACGACGAATCAACGAACGTGTCCATAGTGTCCGTTTCACGTCGGGCCGGGCCGTCGCATTTGGGGCATGTCGTCTGATACCACTCGGGAAGTTTGGCTAGTGGCGATTCGCCGGTACCCGAGAAATCGGCGCCATCGGGCAGCTCGACCGGCAGATTTTCGTACTTTTCCGGCACGACGCCACACGTATCGCAATAAACGATCGGTATCGGCGAACCCCAAAACCGTTGCCGCGATATGCCCCAATCGCGGAGCCGATAGGTGATCGCGGCCTCGCCAAAGAGGTGTTTCTCGGCATATTCGGCCATTTCTTTTTTGGCCTGTTCGCTCGTTTTACCGTTCCAGAAATCAGAATGCACCAGAACGCCCTCGTCTTCAAAAGCCTTCTCCAGGGCTAACGCCTGCATCGTGTGATGAGCGTGCTCCATGTGCGGTTCGGAGATAACCTGGCGGATCGGCAGATCAAATTTCTTGGCGAACTCAAAATCTCGCTCGTCGTGCGCCGGCACAGACATCAAGGCACCGGTCCCATACTCCATCATCACGTAATTGCCGACCCAGACCGGCAATTCCTCATTACTGAACGGGTTTATCGCCTTCAGGCCCGTGTCGATGCCGTCTTTTTCGATCTCAACTTCATGGTCGGCGGGCCGGGCGTTCTCCACGCGGATCATCGCGATCTTTGCGGCTACAACCTCGTCGAAATTGTCCATGTTCGCCTGGATCACGGGATGTTCCGCTGCCAACACAAGAGCATTCACGCCGTAGATCGTGTCGATACGGGTCGTGAAAACACGCACACGGTGCTTGCCAAGATCGGTCGTGCTTGTGAGCCCGCTCACCAGCGGACAATAGAACATCGAATCGCCTGATGCTCGAATCTCGAAATCAACAAATGCGCCTTCGCTGCGGCCGATCCAGTCGCTTTGCCGTTTGAGGACATTGGCCGGCCAGCCGTCGGCGATCTCGGCCATGTCGTCGAGGAGTTGGTCGGTGTAGGCCGTTGTCTTTAGGAACCATTGCTCGATCTCTTTCTTCGTCACCGGATTGCCGCACCGCCAGCACAGTCCGCCGCTGGCCTGTTCGTTCGACAGCGTTGCCTGATCGGTCGAGCACCAGTTGACCTGCGTCACCTTCTTATACGCCAGGCCCATCTCGTGCATCTTGAGAAAGAACCATTGGTCGAATTTGTAATAGTCCGGCCGGTGCGCCGCCATCTGCCGCCGCCAGTCATAGCTCAGGCCCAGCCGCTCAAGCTGGCCGCGCATCGCTTTGATATTCTCCTCTGTCCAGTCGCGCGGATTTACGCCGCGTTTGATGGCCGCGTCCTCGGCCGGCTGCCCGAACGAGTCCCAGCCGATCGGATGCAGCACGTTAAAGCCGCGCAGCCGCTTGTACCACGCCATCGCGTCGCCCGCCGAATAGTTCCGCACGTGCCCCATATGCAGGTTGCCCGACGGATACGGCAGCATCTCAAGCTGGTAGAATTTTGGCCTCGGATCGCCCGCCTCGGCGTGAAACGCGCCCGATTCGGCCCACTTCTGCTGCCATTTCTGCTCGACCTTTTTTGCGAAATATTTTTCGTCCATTGTGCGAAATAAAAACTTGAGTTTAGCGAATAACACACAGGCTATCCACTACGGCATGGGTTCAATTGTTGGTGTGAAGTCTCGCCGCGTCCGCCCGTCGGGCGAAGCGGCTATCTAAGGGCGAGGTTGTTCTTTCCGAACGACATAGCAAGAGTTTAGTTAAACGCCGTCAGCATGTCCAATTTTTCTTTGCTATACAACCGATTCGTGCTACTATCGCAGAACCTGATAGACCGCTGAGTTTATAGGAAGATTTACTGAATGATCACTTTAATAGATCTGCAGACCGCCGATACTTGATCGTTTAGTTCGCGTTAGGCCGTCTGCCCCTAAAAACAGGAGGCAACCACGATGGCCGACCGTCATACTACCGAACTCGCCCGCCGCATCGACCCGCTCGATACCACCAACCTCAACCGTTCTACTAACTCAAAATTTCGTCTTGCTTCAGAGGACGTGATCGCCGCTCTTGCAGATGCGACTGAGAACCGCCGAGCGCAGCAGGTTGGTGAATGGGAACGCCTGAGACGACAGTCGTTTCGATCTGCCCACCAACGTGCCTCTACAGGTAGAACAAACTGAGTCTTGGAATCCCGGCCTCTTCGCGCAGCCGTTTGAGGAGCATTAGGTCGTAGGTCGTTTTGTACGCTTCGGGTTCCATGTCCGACTTGTAACCGCGAAGCTGGGATGAAATGTCGCGTTCGATCCCTTTTAGGTGGGCCTTGTCCCAATTGGCCAGCATCGCTCGGTCGAGCAGTTTTTCTATATCGCCGAGCGTTGCATCTACAGTTTCGGGGTCGTCCGCGAGGTTCCCGGCAAGTTCATTGAGGCGCGTGACCGCGCGAGAGATGTCCTCGCGGAGAAATTCGTTCTCGTTTTTTTCGAGTCTTTGGATAGCCTTGGCGATGTGCTGAGTGATCTTGTCGCGGGAGAATGCCGTTTCGCGGCTCTCGTCTCCAGTCTCCTGATGCTTGCCGGTCTGCGCCGTCACCCATTCCGCGTATTGCGCCTCGACCTCTTCGCGGCAGTAAAAGAGGCTTTTGATCGTGCGCGTTCCGGGCGGCTGCTTGTCAAAAACGTCAAACACCGACTCGATCGCGCGTATCACGATATGCAGCGGAATGCCGCGATCCTGCCACGATTCCATCATTGCCCAATCGAGCGGACTCAGCAGCAGGTGCTTTTGCCGCCGTCTGACGAACGTATCCTCGATCTCTGTGAAGTAGTTGAAGTAGTTCAAAACGGTAGTTTACCACTCAACCTCTTCTCTGCGTCCTCCGCGATTCTGCTCTGCGACCTCTGCGTGGAAGTTCGGTTCCACGCGGAGGACGCCGAAAAGGATCGCAGAGAACGCAGAGAGGGCGAAAAACCCTTGACTTTTGCAGGCTTTTGTGCTACGCTGTTGCGAACATGGGACAACAGGGAAAATCGATCGCATTTTTTGCGCGAAACAGTGAAACACGAGCAGAATCTGACCGTAACTTATGGGATCTCAATACGTTACGGTGTTTCAGGCCGACTGAAACACGAGTGAAACATGAAACAGACGCGAATTTTGCGCGAAACATTGAAACAAGAGCTGTTTTGTGCCCGTAAGTCCAAGAATTACAAAAGGTTGCGGTGTTTCAGTGCGGGTTGAAACAGACTGAAACAAATGAAACAGTTTGACGGGAGGTGAGCAAGGCGATGCAGGGAACTAAAGAAAAGACCGATCACTACGCTGGCCTGGCCACGCAGTATCGCGAAGTTCGCGCTTACACAGAGCAGCTCTGCGAGCCGCTCGAGATCGAGGATTACATCCCGCAGCCGATCATTGACGCCTCGCCGCCGAAGTGGAACATCGCTCATACGACGTGGTTCTTTGAGGAGATGGTGCTCAAACGGTTCGCGGCCGATTACAGGGCTTTTGATGAAGGCTTCGGGTTCCTCTTTAACAGTTACTACAACACCGTGGGCGAGCGAACGAAACGCGACCACCGCGGCGACATCAGCCGGCCAACGGTTGCTCAGGTTTTTGAGTATCGAAAACATGTTGATGAGGCGATGGAACGGCTCTTGTCGGCACCGCCCGTGAGCACTGACTTGGCCGACCTCGTGATTCTTGGCCTGAATCACGAGCAACAGCATCAGGAACTATTGCTCACCGACCTGAAATACGCCTTCAGCGTCAATCCGCTGCTCCCTGCGTATCGCGATGGCTGGTTTCCGGAAGAGAGGGCAGAACCCCCTGCGTTAGCAGGGGGCACTCGCTTGCCCGACAGCTCGCCTGAAGAACGAAGCGGCACCTCAGCCACGGCCGCTCCCCCCGCTTACGCAGGGGGTTCTGCCCTTGAGGGCATCTATGAGATCGGCTACGACGGCGACGGGTTCTGTTTTGACAACGAACTGTCGAGGCACAAGGTGTATCTCAACGACTATTCGATCTCCGACGCCCTGGTGACAAATGCCGAATACGTCGAATTTATCGAATCAGGCGGCACACGACGCTCGGAATGACGATCCCGGCGTTCGAGAAACAACTGAGATCCGCCTGTGGAAATGTGGAAAAGCCCAAAGCGGCTTTCCCACATTCCCACAGCACTGCTACTGACAATAAACTAAAAGGAGAAATAAGAGAGTTTTTTGTCCTGGAAACTTGACGGGCTCAATGTGCTAGTTACATTGCGAGAACATTAGCGTTGTTTTCGCAAACCAACTGTGTTAGACTTCCTGCTACCCAAACAAGAACTTGTGCAGACCCAACTTTAGGTTGACCTATTGCTTGGTTACTTATGACCGACGTTGCAACCATACTCTCGTATCTAGAGATGGGGGCCTTTGCTGCTCAGATATTCAGCCTACCGGTTGCCGCGTTTACGCTTGTCCTAAACCGTATTGAAGGCAGAGCGATGCGCGATTTGCAGATTGCCCTAACTCTGTCGGAGTCATTCAGAAAATATTGGGAAAGTGGATGGGAAGTTTCTCTTGCACGGATATGCGATACGAAGAAGAGCGGGAATGACCGCAAAGGTAAGAACTGGCTATCTGATGAGGACGCAAATGAACTTCGTCATATGCTCAATTGGATCGACTGGCTCGGAACTTTCGTTCGGACGCGGGCCTTTTCGAACCCACACTTAATAATCGGTTCTATCGAGTTTAGACTCCGACAAATCATTGATTGCGGCGAAGAGATTATCGTCGAGGAATCTTGGCTGAATGGCCTGGAATACTGGCGTGGGGTAATAACCGTAGCCGAACTTCTGCGGATCGAATCTATAACACGGTTAAGAAAACTTTACTAGCGTTGCATAGCCGTGATTCTACAGATACTCCGCTTTGACACCCTCGGCTCGACCAACGACGAGGCGGCGAACCACGCACGGCAAGGCGCCGCCGAGGGCCTTTGCGTGATCGCTCGACAGCAAACCGCCGGTCGCGGGCGGCAGGGCCGGAGTTGGGTGTCTGAGCCGGACACCGGATTGTATTTCAGCATCATTCTGCGTCCAAAGATCGAGCGCGAGCAGTTGGGCCTTATCACGCTCATGGCCGGTGTAGCCGTGCACGATACGCTCCGCGACTTTGGCCTGTCGCCCGATATCAAATGGGTCAATGACGTCCTGGTCAATGAAAAAAAGATAAGCGGCATCCTTGCCGAGGCCGTCGAAACGCCGACCGGCCTGGCTGTGATCCTCGGCATTGGCATCAACATTAAGCGAGCAGGTACGCCTGAGACCGCCACGTCCATCGAGATCGAGCTATCAGAACCGGGAGCGGTAGCGACCGGATTCCTGCGAGATCGAACTGCTTCAACCCAAACGGTCGAGGAGGAGCTTATTCAACGTATCGGACACTGGAACGAGCAACTGACAAGCTCCGTCGCAACGATCCTCGATGCGTGGCGGCAACGCTCGTCGTATTTCAGCGGCAAGAGCGTCCGCGTCACGCTTGCCGACGGCGTCATTGAGGGCGTGACCGACGGCCTTGAAAGCAACGGAGCGTTGCGTGTTAAACTTGCCGACGGTTCTGTGAGTATTGTCCATGCGGGCGATGTCGAGAGGTTAAGGAAGAACTAAGCCACGAATGCACGAATATGAGGCCTATTCGTGCATTCGTGGCAACTCATAAAGTTTTGAATGCGATTGTCCGAGCTACATCCGGCGTTCTACCACACACGCATCTGGCAAAAACGCCTGTCGCGGCGGCTTGCCGATGCGACGGTGCGGCGATTTGCTTCGGAGGTTCGAGCGGATGATCTAGGCTTTACCTGCAAGAAACATCAGTCGCTCCTACGCCGCAAGCTCGGCGACAGCGACCCGCAGCTTCAGGAGAATAAGGCCGTCAATCTCAGGATCGCGTGTCCGACCATCGACGGTCTGGTGATCAAGCCGGGCGAGACGTTCTCGTTCTGGCGGCAGGTTGGTGAGACGACGGCGGCAAAAGGTTATCTCGAAGGTATGCAGCTATCTCGCGGCGAGGTCGTCCGCGGTATCGGCGGCGGGCTTTGCCAGTTATCGAACCTGCTCTACTGGATGGCGCTGCACACGCCGCTTGAGGTGGTCGAGCGGCATCACCACAGCTTCGATCCGTTCCCTGATGAGAACCGCACGCTGCCTTTCGGCTCAGGCTGCGGCGTGTTTTATAACTACATCGACCTGCGGTTCTTCAATCCGACGGAAATGACTTTTCAGTTACGTGTCCGCGTCGATGAAGAGCATTTGAAGGGCTCGATACTGACCGATACCGAACCGCTTTACAGCTATCACGTTTTTGAGCGGGATCATCGCTTCCTGACCATCGGCGATAAGAATTACCGAGAGAATGAGATCTGGCGCGAGGTGATCGACCGCCGGACGGGCAACCGCATCGCCGAGGAATTGCTTGTCAGGAATCACGCCGAGGTGAAGTACGAATTGAACTTTGCCGCCTCAGCGTGTAACGTGTAGATTACGCTTTTCGCCTGTATGAGCCATGAGTCCGACAACCTGCCCGACTGGGACCTCGACGAGGATCTTGACGAGCAACTCGCCGAGTTTGACGAGTTTGACGCCGAACTCGACAACGTCTCGATGCGCACCGCCGTGATGCAAAAGGACCAGATGATCGCCCTGCTGTGTATCAAAACGGCACCGGTCGGAGCCGCCATTTGTCGGGTCGATCCCCGCGAAGAGCACCCAGCTGTTCAGATCTACGACGACCCGAACGCCGCCGTTGAGTGGTTCACGCGCAGCCTCAGTACGAGTCGCAAGAACGGCTGGAACGTGATCTACGACGGCCTCCCGCTGCAAGGCTAGCCGATGCTCCTGGCCGTTGACATCGGCAACACGTCTATCAAATTCGGCGTATTTGACGGCGAACATCTCAAACACCGCAGTTCGATCCCGACCGATTCAGACGCCCTGTCACAAGCCCTCGCATCGTTAGCCGATCTGTCGTCGGCGATCATTTGTTCGGTTGTTCCGGCCAGGACCCGGGACGTTTCTGACGCGATCCTAGAGAGGTGCGGCATTGAGGCCCGTGTGTTGAAGAATCATGACGATCTCGGCCTTAGGATCAATTACAAACCGTTGGACGCCGCCGGAACCGACAGGCTTGTCAATGCGTTTGCCGCGGCGGAGCTTTTCGGGGTGCCGGTCATCGTCTGTAGCTTTGGCACGGCCACGACCATCGACATTGTCAACCGTGACAGGGAACTGATGGGCGGCCTGATCGCGCCCGGAATGGCGACGGCCGCTAAGGCCCTGCATCTGAACGCAGCCCGTTTGCCCGAGATCGAGCCCGGGCCCGCCGGCACCGTCATCAATCAAACGACCGAAACATCGATAAGGGCCGGACTGTTCTATTCGCAGGTTGGCCTCGCCGAGGCGGTCGTTAAACGAATGAGAAACGAGATCGACTCCAACGCCAAGGTCATCGCGACAGGCGGATTTGCCCGGATCATCGCCGAGTATTGCCATGTGATCGACGCGGTTGACGATGATCTGGTGCTGAAAGGTTTACAAATGCTCAGCGGGCGGCTCGGCCACCATTAACGGCTCGACCGGTTCACGGTGCCGGAAAGCCCGCAAGCGGATTGGTATAGAACGCGTCTGCCTTCCACGTTGCACCGTTCCATTTGTCCTTATCGCCCATTACCTTGACAGGAATTATCACCTTGCCATCGGGAAAGTTGTTGCCTTTCGCCACGCCATTGTCGGCGAGGACGCCGCCTGAGACGCTGAATGACGCCTCGCGTATCTGCACGCCTTTGTGAAAGACCTTGACTGTGTATTGGCCGTCCATGTCATTCATGAATCGGGCCTGCCGGAACATGTTTCGGCCCGTCGGCGTCGCTGCGTATTTCCACTTGTACCACTCGAAATCGAATAGTTCCCAGCGATGTGTATCTTTATTCTCAAGGCTGTTGGGATAACGCGCCTGCACGGAATGCGCGGCGCCCATATCGTCGGTAGTTGCGATCTGCTCGCCGTTGTAGAATAGTTTCGCCTCAAGATCGTCAAGCCGCGTCTCGCCCTTTATCCACATGCTCACGGTCGGCGGGGGAGCATTCTTATCCTTCCAGTTGAGCCAAACGTAGCCGATCGGCAGGTTCCAGTCCTGATCGACAAAGAAATCGTGCTGGTTCTTGAACATTGGTATCGCCGGGCCCCATTTGAACTTGCCAACCTTGAATTTTCCCTGAAACAGCACGCTGCCGTCGCCTGAGTCGACGATCTTAACGCCGTAGAGGCCGGTCGCGATCGTCGCCTTGCCGTCATGCCTGTTGGGAATGCGATCGGTGATGATCTCGACCGTTTTGGCTGCGTTGTCGATACGATCTTGTTTTAACGTCTCGGTAAACCATGGCTTGCCGTCGGGCGTGAAGTATTCGGCATTGAGCCGCAGCTTTACCGTCCCGGCGTAGCGCACCTGAAACCGAACCTGCGGGAGCCAACTCGTGTAGTTCGATTCATTCGGCAGTTTCCAATACTTGTTCCATGTATCGCAGCGAATATCGAGCGAGGTCTTGAGCAACTCAGGCTTGTCTGTGGCCTGCGGCGGCTGGGCCGCGCCGTTGTTGGTCGGCACCATGGGGCCCTTGTTGGTCCCGATGGTCGGCGTCGGAACCGGCGCAGGCGTCGGCCGTGTCGGGATCTTCGGGAGCTTGATTATCTGCGCCGCTGCGGCGCAGGACGACACGAGTATTATCGAGATCACTGCCGAAAATCGTTTCATTTGTTTGGTCCTCTCTGGTCGATTATAGGTAGAGCTATTTCGGTATAGACGCGCGATAGGTGCGCTTGGTCGCAGATTTCTTTGCATTGGCTCGCCCACCCGCAGCTTTGCTGTATACTAGCCGCAAAATGCCCGCGCGTCCATCTGATATCCCAATGCCGAAGCTGATCAACGCCCTTCGCCGGTTCGATCTTTTGCCCGCGATCGTTTTTCTGCCGACGCGACGGCGTTGTGACGAGGCTGCCGCCGAGGTTGCGCGCGATAAATCGCAGCGGCGCGACCCTGATCGGCACCAACGCCGGGAAGCGATCTTTGCGGAGTTCATCGCTGAAAATCCCGAGATAGCTCACCACAAGCACGCAAAAGTGATCGTTGAAGCAGGCGTCGCAGCCCATCACGCGGGCCATATCCCGGCGTGGAAACTGCTGATCGAGCGAATGATGTCGGCCGGGCTGCTCAACGCCCTCTTTGCCACCTCGACCGTAGCGGCGGGCGTTGATTTCCCGGCGCGTACGGTTGTTATCTCAAATGCCGATACGCGCGGCAACGACGGTTGGCGGCCTCTTACGGCGAGCGAACTTCAGCAAATGACCGGTCGGGCAGGCCGCCGCGGGCGTGACAATGTCGGCTTTGTCGTCCTCGTGCCGGGGCAGTTTCAAAATCCTCGCAAGATCGCAGAGCTCTTAAGAGCACCGCCCGACAGGCTCGAGAGCCAGTTTCGCTCGACCTACATCAGCCTGCTCAATCTGCTCGACGCCTTTGGCAGTTTTGACCAGGTCCGCGAGATCGCGGGCAAGAGCTACGCCTTTCGCGGCGATCAAGGCAAGAATCGCCGTACGCTGGCAGAAATTTGGCGTCCGTTCGAGAAGAAGGCCCGCGTGCTCGCTCATTTCGGCTACATCGACCTCGATGCCGAAGCCGTGACCGACGCAGGCAAATGGCTCGCCGACCTTCGTATCGACCGTCCGTTGCTTGTCGGTGAGGCGCTGAAGTCCGGTATCCTGAGCGGCCTCTCGATCCCTCATATCGCAGGGATGATGGCGTCGGTGGCATCGGATGCAGACCGCAGCTACGGCGAGATGCGGACCTCGCGTCGGATGAACGAGTATCTCGGCGAGCTCGAAGAGGTCTCATTCGCTGTCGCGAGCGTTGAACTACGGAACGGTGTCGAGCCGGTCGAGGAACTGAATTACTCCGCCGCTGCCGCAGCCGAACGATGGGCCGGCGGCATGAGCTGGGACGAACTTGTAGATCGAACTCGCGCCGAAGAGGGCGATCTCGTCAGGCTGATCTCACGAACCGGCGAGGCCCTGAGGCAACTCGCCCATCTCCGGATATACGACGAATCGGTCGCGAACCTTGCCCGCGACGCATCCGAAACACTCCTGCGCGAGCCCGTAAGATAAGAAACTTTGCCGCGGATCACGCGGATAGGACGGATAAGAAAAGCCGGGAAGCATATCGGCCTTTCGCCCGCACTTTCTGGTTCTGATCCGCCTTATCCGCGGCCAATTTTCTGTGATGGGTGTCACAATAACACCTATAAATACAACAACTTACCTCCGCTTGATTCTCACCTCAATTTGAGCCAAGATTACCGTAGAGAGGCCATGAACATACAGATCGTAAAACTGAGCCTCGTCGGCTTGGCGATCGGAGCCGCAGTCGGCATCGGAATGTTCACTTTCGTCTATGCCAAAGGTTATTCGTATCTGAGCAACGACGCGGCCGCCTGCGCAAATTGCCACATAATGAACGACCAATACAGCGGCTGGCTCAAATCCTCTCATAAGAGCGTGGCCAGTTGTAACGATTGCCATACGCCGCCGGATTCGCTTCTCGGCAAGTATTACACAAAGGCGTCGAATGGCTTCTGGCATTCGTACTATTTCACTTTTAATAATTTTCACGAGCCGATCCAGATAACTGAGCGAAATCGCCAGGTCACCGAGGCCTCGTGCCGCCATTGCCATCAGGACCTGACCGCCTCGATCACTCCGCACCGTGCAGATCCTGACGACGATATCTCATGCATCCGTTGTCACCGCTCGGTCGGGCATATGCACTAGACAAAGCCATGGAAGACGAAAAAAAAGAGACCACTGCCGCACAGCCAAAACGCCGCCACAGTTTGCGTCTGATCGTGCTTGTCGCACTGATCGCCGCTGTCGCATCGATAGCCGGTGCGGCCCTGCTTACAAACATCTTTGAGCGCAAGCAGGAGGGGCGAAACCCCTTCTTTCGCGTCGTTGAGCTTACAGACGACACGGACGATCCAGCGATATGGGGCAAGAATTTCCCGCTGCAGTACGACGGCTATAAACGCACCGTAGATCAGGTCCGCACGCGTTACGGCGGCAGTGAGGCGATCGCCAAGACGCCAAAGGACTCGGATCCTCGCTCGATCGTCGCGCAGTCGCGGCTTGAGGAAGATCCACGCCTCAAGACCATGTGGGACGGCTACGCATTTGCTGTCGATTTTCGCGAAGAAAGGGGCCACGCTTTCATGCTCGAAGACCAGACGTTTACGCAGCGGCAGGATGTCGTTAGGCAGCCGGGCTCGTGCGTAAATTGCCACGCGTCCGCATACACGGCATACAAACGCCTCGGCAACGGCGACATTTTCAAAGGTTTTGATGCGCTCAACGCGCTTGGCTACGGCGTGGCCCGCCGCGAGGTCAGCCATCCCGTTTCGTGCCTCGATTGCCACGACGCAATGACGATGGCGCTTCGTGTTACGCGTCCGGCCCTAATGAACGGCCTCAAGGCGTTCAAGGCGTCTCAGGGCGTTAGCGATTACGACGTCAACCGCGACGCCACCCGGCAAGAGATGCGCACCTATGTGTGTGCCCAATGCCATGTAGAATATTACTTCAAGGGTGAAGGCAAGACGCTGACCTACCCGTGGCAGAACGGCCTCAAGATCGAGAACATCCTCGCCTATTACGACGAGGTCAAACACAAGGATTGGGTGCACAAACGCACCGGGGCCGACGTTTTGAAGGCCCAGCATCCTGAGTTTGAGATGTTTAGTCAGGGCGTCCATGCGCGCGCGGGCGTCTCATGCGCCGATTGCCATATGCCCTACAAGCGTGAGGGTTCGATGAAGATCAGCGATCATCACGTCCGAAGTCCGCTGCTCAACATCAACCAGGCCTGCCAGACGTGCCACAAAGGAGACGAGTCCGAGCTAAAATTCCGCGCCGAGGCCATCCAGACTCGCACGTATCAAATGCGCGACCTGGCGATGAATGCACTCATCGACCTGATCAACCAGATCGAGGCTGCTAAGAACAACGGCCGCCCGGAGAGCGATCTGCTACAGCCGCGCGAATACCAGCGAAAGGCACAGTTCTATCTCGACTTTGTCGAGGCCGAGAACTCAATGGGCTTTCACGCCCCGGCTGAAGCCGTGCGCATTCTGGGCGAATCAATTAACTTCACACGTCTCGGCCTAATGTCTTTGTCGGGCATCCAACCAGCCCACACCATCCCGACCGCCGCCAAGACCGGTTAGCCCGTCCCGCGTGTGTTTCTGTCGGAACGCGGGCACCTTGCCCGCGTGTGTCGCCTGCCGTTGCCTGATTGCTGTTGCCTTCAGGCAACGGTTGGCCGGAACAATGGAATCGGGCTTTAGCCCGTTGGCTAAAGCCAACGGCAATCCTGAGTTAGCTTTCTTGTGTCCCACTCAAATCAGAACCGGGAGCGGTAGCGACCGGATTCTTCAAACGCTGATCAGCTTAGGCCTGAAAGAATCCGGCCGCTACCGCTCCCGGTTCTGAACTTTTCCTTACGGAATATACGCCTTTGGCATCGGCGTGTCGGTCGGGGCACCGAACTGGACGCCTGTGTAGCCCTGCGTTGATCTGAGCATGTGCCAGATGCCGCCGCGATAGACCGCACGGTCGTATTTGTTGTCAGCGTCGTAGTCGCCCGGCACCGGAATATCACCTGTTGTGCCGAACGGCGTGAATTCGGCCTGGCCGTCAGAGCTTCTGCGCACGATCCATAGCCCGTCGCGGAACACTGCGATGTCGTCCTTGTTATCGCCGTCGTAGTCCGCCGGGACAGGAATATCGGTCGATAGCCCAAAGTTTGTCGTCGTGCTGCTGCCATCGTTGTTGCGAACGACCCAATCGCCGCTTGACGGACGGTAATACACAAGATTGGCCTTGCCGTCACCATCGGTGTCCATCGCATATGGCTTGTCGCCGTTCTGGCCGTGAGTGATAAAGGTGAATCCGCCATTGGCACCGCTGGAATTGACGATATACCAGGTCCCGTCCGATGGCCGCCATGCCATTACGTCTGTCTTCTTGTCGCCATCGTAATCGCCTGAGATGAAGATATCACCCGTATTGCCCCAGACAGGGAACTTAGCTGTATTCGTTGAGCTTTCAAGGTAGATGAGGTCCACGCCATCGGCCGTTGTAAACCTTGACACGCCAAAGTCGGTCTTATTGTCCGCATCAAAGTCACCTGCGATGGCAACATCACCCGTATTGCCAAACTGTATCCCGAAGAATCCGCCGTTTCCTGAATACTGCGTATAGAACGCACTCAGATTCGGTGCAAACGCCGTCGGCCTCCACATGGTCGTGTCCGTCTTATTGTCACCGTCATAGTCACCACGCGTATACAACGGCGTCGGTGATGGGCACGCTACAGGCTGCGTGAGGACGACGTCGTCGATCCCGATAAAGTCTGAGTTGGTTCCGAGAGGCCCGCCATTCGGCACATTGTAATTGAAAGCGAATCTGCCTGATGTCGTCCCGCCAAGGCCAAAGATCGTCACCGTAAACTGTGTCCAGTCGCTTGGATATCCGGTCGTCGTCAGGCTCTCGTTGATGCTGAGCAGAACGGTCGAAAAATCCGCAGAGGTGGTGCTCGCCCCGTTCGTGCTCAGCAGGAGCCGCATGCGGTCTGGAAATGCCGGGGTCGCGACCGTCCGCGTCCAGAACGTGATCGAATCGCCATTCTTGAACGTCACAACGGGACTCATCAGGTATGTATCGATCGCCGCCAGCCCCGAGCCGTTGCGAAAGTTCATCCCCGCGAACGTCATGCCCGCATGCGGCGGAAACACCGTTGCCTGACTGCCGAAAACGCCCACTTCACCAATCGGCGAGCTGTTGTTCAATGCGTGCCATGTGCCCGAAGCGAGCGTCAGCGATGAACCCGGCGGCGCGTGCGTCGGGAACGGCCCAGTCAACGGCAAGCCGCTCTCAAAGTCTTCACTAAAACCAGTCGGCGTGCACGACGGCGTCGGCGTCGGTCCCGTCTCGCCGGCGGCTGACCCTATGCCGATACCGCTCGCCGCATCGGCCGGTGAGTATGCAATAAGCCCTGAGCCGATCAGCATCGCCACGCCGAAAAGTGCAGTGAAAATTGAGTTTACGGTGAGTGACGGTCGAGAAAATAGCCGCGATATTTTCATCTTTAATGGTTGGTCACCAGATCGAATGGCCGAATGGGATGCGATCTGAGCTTGCGCTCTAGTATACCCCAGCCGCCCCCGGAGCGCGGGCATCCCTGCCCGCGTGTTCCATAAGTAAATTGGCCGCAGATAAAAACAGATCACGCAGATAAATACAGATCAATTCATATCTTCCTGATCCGCGTTAGCCGGGACAATGAGATCGGGCTTTAGCCCAACCGGCTGGTTGGGCTAAAGCCCGACGGTTGGTTGAACTGTTCACCGTTGGCTAAAGCCAACGGCAATTTTGCGGAAGTTTGTTTTGTCTCCGCGCCGGAGCGCGGGCACCCTGCCCGCGCGTGTCGTGAGCAAATTAGCCGCGGATAAAAAGGATAAATGGAGATAGATCTGGATGCGGCCCTTTTCCGATCCGGGCCATCCGCTTCATCCGCAGCCAGAATGAAGTTTGTTATCGCACGGGCAAGGTGCCCGCGTTCCGACGCGTTGGATCATTTGGCCTTGCGTTTCGGTCGTATGCCTGCGGTCCGACGGACGGTTTTTTTGGGCCTTGATTTGCAGCTAAAGGAAAATATCACATAACACCCAACGTGTTAAGTCTACAACTCGCTGCATGATGTCTTGATTCGTGCATTCGCGGCTAATTACAGAACGGCCGCTAATCCGCGAATTCGACCTTGACCTTGTGAGGAATTATACCGGCTTTGTGGCCTTCGTCGAGGAGGCGTTTGACGGCTTTGCGGCCGCGCTCGCCGTAGTCGAGCGTTAGGTCGTTGACCCACATCGCGACGAAGCGGTCGGCGAGCTCGGGCTGCATATCGCGGGCAAACTGCATAGCGTAGGCGAGGGCGTCCTCGCGGTTTTCCATCGAATACACGATCGATTCGTGCAGGTGTCTTGAGACCCTCTGCATTAGGTCTTTGCCGAGATCTCGGCGGATGACGTTGCCGCCCATAGGCAGCGGCAGCCCCGTTTTTTCGTGCCACCATTCGCCGAGATCGATCACCTTGTCGAGGCCGAGCTGGTTGTAGAATAGCTGGCCTTCGTGGATAAGCAGGCCTGCATCAACGATGCCGCTTTGCACGGCGTCGATGATCTCGTCAAACGGCACAACGATGTGCTGAAAATCCTTGTTAAAGATACGCAACGCGAGATATGCGCTGGTCAATTCGCCCGGCACCGCGATCTTCATTTGGCCGATCTCGCCGGCGTCGCGCGGCTCTTTTGACACGACGATCGGCCCATATTTGTCGCCGATCGACGCACCGTGCGGCAGCAACGCGTATTTATCGGCGACGTAAGCATAGGCGTGGAATGAGATCGCCGTAACGTCAAAGACGCCGTTGCGGGCGTCGTCGTTGAGCGATTGGATGTCCTTTAGCGTGTGCTCGAACTTGAGGCCGTCAGTCGCGAGTTTGCCCGTCGCAAGGCCATAGAACATGAACGCATCGTCAGAATCTGGCGAGTGTGCAACGGTGATTGTCTGAATGGAAGGAGTGTCGGTCGTGGTCATACTTTAGGTCGCAGAAACGAATACATTAGTGTCGTAGAAAATGCTTATTCTACCGTTTTCAGCGTGTTTGGCAAACAAAGACCGCAACTCGGTATCCATCGCCGAAAATGCCTTGTCATCCTCCGCCGGCATGTATGATGACGACAGCATTCGGCCGCGTAGGCCTTCGAGATCGAAGACCTGGACGTTTGCGAAGGTAGCCGTGAGATATTCACCGCCGAAAAATTCATTAAGCCGCAGGGCATCCGCATTCTCATGGCGCACCTTCGCGTAATCGGTAGCGTGCTTTAGCAGGAACGTCTCGTATTCGATCAGGAACGGCGTCGTGTCGAGTTGTCGCTCGTTCCAGATCAGGACGATCCGGCCGCCCGGCCGCAATATCCTCAACCATTCTCGTCGCGTCGGCTCAGGATCGAACCAATGGAAAGCCTGTGCTGCCACGACGAGATCGACCGATGCATCAGGTAGCTTGGTCGCATCCGCGGTGCCGTCTATCAGCTTAAACGCCGCGAAATCGCCTAGCTGTTCCATTGCAGCCGCACGCATAGCGGCATTTGGCTCGATGCCGTAAACGGTATTGCCATTCGCGAGAAAGAGCCGGGCTGAGATGCCCGTGCCGCAGCCTACATCCGCAATGATCGACGCGGGCGTCAGGCCCGCTTTATCAGCAAGGTGGGCGAGTATCTCGCGCGGGTATCCGGGCCGGTATTTGACGTAGTTCTCGACGCGGTTCGAGAAGCGTTCGACGGTATCGGTCATGAAACCTCTTCCCCGGTCCATTGCAGCTTCCTGGAGTGCGGTATCTCGAACTGGTCCAATATTCGAAAGCATAGATGTTCGACTAGGTCGTTTATCGTCTGTGGCCGGTGGTAAAACCCCGGGCTGGCCGGCAGAATGCGGGCGCCGGCACGGCTTAACCGGAGCATATTCTCGAGATGGATCGCATTATACGGCGTCTCGCGCGGCACAAGAACAAGCTTGCGGCCCTCCTTAAGGCAGACGTCCGCGGCCCGATGGATCAGGTTTGTACCGGTGCCTGAAGCAATTGCGCCAAGTGTCGCCATAGAGCAAGGGACGATCAGCATGCCCGCCTGCCGGTTTGAGCCGGACGACGGTTTCGCGGCGAGATTATCGAGTCGCCACAGCCTGATCAGCTTCGAATCAGGGGCGAGCCCAAGCCATTCGTTGATCCGCCCGGTATCGGCGTCCTTCAGGCTGATGCCCATTTCGACCTGCACAACTGTGGCCGCGGTCGATGAAAGGATCAGATTGATCGTTTTGACGGCCTCGCTGGCGGCGAGCAGCTGCAGCGTTCGATGAGCATAGATACTGCCCGATGCTCCAGTGATTGCAAAGGTGAGTTCCATCTAAGGATTGATGAGGACCAGCAGCCGGTCTGCCCACTCGGAGCGCGTATTGCGCAGTATCTCGTACTGCACCTGTGCCATGTCACGGTTGCCCAGCTTGAGATACGCTCGGCCGAGATTGTAGCGGGCCTTCTCAAGGTCAGGATTGTACCCAAGGGCGTTATTGAACGCCTCGACGCTCTCCTCGGCATTGCCCGCTTCGAGGTTGCTCTCGCCAAGGGCATTGTAGGTCTTTGCGTCGGGCCGATACGCCTTTAGCTGTTCAAAATAGGCTATGGATTCCGCATAGCGCCGTTGTTTGAACAGCGCGAGGCCGAGCTTCTCGATAGAATTTGCATGATCCGGCCGCAGGGCGATCGCCCGTCGATAGGCCAGTATCTCTTCGTCCGTGCGATTCAGCTTGCCGAGCGTCATGCCCAATGCATACTGCGTTTCAGCATTGCTCTCATCGAGCCTGACGGCCTGTCGATAGGCGTCGGCGGCCTCCTTGAATTGCCCGAGCGCATAGCTCGAAGCTCCAATATTCATATGCGCTTCGGCCCATTCGGGACGCAGCTTGGCGGCCTGCCTTGTCGCCCGCAAGGAGTCTTGATGACGCCCGAGCACACCATAGCAGTATCCGGCCTGATACCATGCTTCGGCATAGTTAGGATCGATCTCGACCGCTCTTTCAAAATAGCCGGCCGCACGGTTGTAGTCGTCGCGCGACAACTGCGCGAGGCCCTGCGAGTAGAGCCGCTCAGCCGCAGAGCGTTTGTTTTTCTGAGTCTCGGCGGCTAACGACGAGAAGCTCTGCACGTCATTGATGCGCAACTGAAGTATGCGCTCGGCGGGCACCGCAAAATTGAGATTCTGCCCTTCGGTCGCCTGCAGCGATGCAACGCCGATCACCTGGCCGCCCATATTTACGACAGGCGAGCCCGACGAGCCGGGCGAGATCGATGCGGTGATCTGGATGATCCTGCCATAACCGGAAACCTCTCTAATAGCCGACACGATACCGTTGGAGACCGAGCCTTCAAGGCCGTACGGATTGCCTATAACGACGATGGATTCGCCCTCCTGCGGGACGGCACGCACGATAGGCAGCGGCACGGCGAGCGCAGCCGGGACTTCTACCTTCAGAAGGGCGAGATCGCCTTCGCCATCGACGGCGATCACGCCGCGCACCGGAAACTTTTTGCCATCCAGCAGATGGACCTCGGCCCGCGATGAGCGTTCGATCACGTGTCGGTTCGTAATAATTCGATCCGGAGCGATAAAAAAACCGCTTCCGCGCGAGACTGTGTTGCCCTGCGGATCAAACGTCTCGATCGCGACGGCCGACGGCTTGATGCGTTTTACCAATTCCGGCAGAAAGTCCTGCGCGACTGTCGTGCCTGCGAAAAGCACGAAAGGCACAAGATAGGAGATCAGACCTCTGATAGAAAGCCTCGGCATCAACAGCCAGATTATATGTCCTTTGCTGCCGCAACCCAAGTTTTTGACACCAGAGAGCAGGCCGGATCTGCCAATTTGAGGTAAAATGGACTGATCCCGCATTTCGTTATGAAAATCGCACTTGCTGCCGACCACGCCGGTTACGAGGAAAAAGAAAAGGTCAAAACGACGCTCCGTGAACTCGGTGTCGATTATACCGACATGGGCACGGATTCGAGCGAATCGGTCGATTATCCTGATTACGCTCGGAAGGCCGCTGAGGCCGTCGCTAGGGGCGAATACGAGCAGGGCCTGTTGCTATGCGGCTCGGGGACCGGAATGGCCATCGCCGCCAACAAGATCCGCGGCATTCGCGCTGCCGTCGCCTGGAGCCCCGAGATCGCAGGCCTTGCCCGTGAGCATAACAACGCAAACGTGCTCGCATTGCCTGCAAGATTCCTCTCAGACGGCGAAGTCCGCGCGATCCTGACAGCCTGGTTCAATGCCCGTTTCGAAGGCGGCCGCCACGAACGTCGCGTTGAAAAGATCGAACCCGAATGATCACGCGGCACCGGTATTCATGTCCGTAGCCTTGTTTACTACGCGGGCTACTGACACAGGCCTACCCGCCGTGAGCGGCCTTTGCGCGTTCGTTAAGCTCTTCCGGCGTGAGGTCTTCGATGTGCGTCGCAAATCCCCACATATGGCCGAACGGGTCTTTGAGCCCACACGACCGGTCGCCGTAGAACTGGTCTGCGACAGGTTTCAGCACTTCTGCACCCTCAGCGATGGCCTTTTCCGCAAAAGCATCCACATCCTCGACATAGATGTACAAGCTCACCGGAGAGCCGCCGATGGTCTCGGGGCTCTGCGCCAACGGCGGGAATTCGTCTGCCAGCATAAAGATCGCGTTACCGATCTTCATCTCGGCATGGCCGATCATCTCGTCGGTGCCAATGCGAAAAAGCTCCTCGGCGCCAAACGCCCGTTTGTAAAAATCGATCGCGGCCGAGGCATTGTTGCAGATCAAATATGGCGTGATGCCTTCGTAGCCGTCAGGTATTGGTTTGACTGACATAAGCGTTTCTCCTTTGAAATGTATATTCACACTTTACCCGCTATCGTTGGGGAAGTCAACAAGAAATTACCCGCTAACAACGCGAATATTCACGAATAAACTCAGACGAAAGCACCCTGGAGCTTCTTATTCGTATTATTCGCGGGCAAATCGTCCTTTTGGTAAACTACTTCGCGGACAGGTTCTTTCAAACGCATGATCATTGCTATCGACGGCCCAAGCGGAGCGGGGAAATCCACGCTCGGTAAAATGCTCGCCAAAAAGCTCGGCCTGCTTTATCTCGACACGGGTGCGATGTATCGCGCCGTTGCGTTGGCCGTGCAGCGAGCGAATGTGCCGGCTCGCGATATCGACCGCATTGCCGAGATCGCTGACAGCGTAAGGATCGATCTTGTCGGCGAGCCTGACGCAATGAAGGTGCTCCTCGATGGCGAAGACGTATCGGTCGAGATACGAACGCTCGAGATCGCGCAAGCGGCTTCGGTCGTATCGACCGTTTCTGAGGTCCGGCGGATAATGGTCGAGCATCAGCGCGAGATAGGGCTGTCGGCGTCCTCGGGGTGCGTGCTCGAGGGCCGAGACATCGGCAGTGTTGTATTCCCAAATGCCGACATCAAATTCTTCCTTACCGCTACGCCCGAGGCCCGTGCCCGCCGCCGCTATATGGAGGACCAGGCGAAGGGCCGCATAACGACCTACGAGAACACGCTGGCCGAGATAAACGAACGCGACGAGCGCGACGTCTCGCGCGAAGATTCGCCCCTGACCATCGCCCCGGACGCCGTCGTGATCGATACCAGCGAACTCGATCTACACGAGGTCTTTGAGGCGATGCTTGCGAAGATAGGCAGCGATGCCCGGCCCGCGGCTTCGGTTTAGGGGGGCTTTCAAGCACAAAAGTCTTGACATCTGAGAACATTCGTGCTATCCTTGCAACACTCTTTTCGAGTGTCTGACATCGGTGCGTCCGCAAAGTTTTGCCACACGTGTGGCGCAGATCGCGTTTTTGCGCGAAAAAGTGAAACAGGCCGTAAATGTGGCTGTAAGTGCTAGTATTCGCAATGAGTTACGGTGTTTCAGACGGTCTGAAACACGCTGAAACAGACTGAAACACGCAGCGGATATATTTTTTGCGCGAAACACTGAAACAAGCCAAAAATATGCTCGTAAGTAATAGCAGTTACAATAGGTTACGGTGTTTCAGGCCGGTTGAAACAGGCTGAAACAACTGAAACGGGCTGAAACACGACGGATCGCCGCGGAACGCGCTCGGCCCCTCGGGCAGGGGCACTAAGTAATGGTTCAGTTCGAAATTGTGATCGTCTCTCCGATCTCTGCGCAACTCTCTGCGTTCTCCGCGTGGAATGTTTGCTGAGGTTTTTTCCACGCAGAGAACGCAGAGAATGAACCGCAGAGTTCGCGGTGAGGCGGCTTTTCAAACTGAACCACTACCGGGCACTAGAATTATTTGACTAAACATAGGGTGACCGATAAGATTAAAGATTGCTTTTTGGCATGCTCCCGTAGCTCAGCCGGATAGAGCAACAGCCTTCTAAGCTGTGGGTCGCAGGTTCGAGTCCTGCCGGGGGCGAATTTGAAATGTGGCGGCTATAGTTCAGTGGTTAGAGCGCCTGATTGTGGTTCAGGATGTCGAGGGTTCGAATCCCTCTAGCCGCCCCACCCGTTTCTGCTGTCTTTATACTCGGTTCCGGAGCACTGTTATGAATATGGAGCGTGCGATCGCGAACATTCGACGGATCATGCTGCCGATCAGCGCGGTCGTAGTGGTTTTTGTCGCTGGTGCTGCGGCCCAGAACGTGCCAAAGTTCGTTCCGGGCGAACTCCTCGTGAAATTTTCAGCGGGTGCAGATTCCAGATCTGCCGTCGCCGCCAATCGTTCGGTCGGGGCGACGACGCTGGAAACGCTCGGCGACCTCGGCTGGCAGCGGGTGAGGCTTCCGGCGGGCCTGTCGGTCGCGGATGGAGCCGCTCGGTATCTCGCGATCGAGGGTGTTGCCTACGCGCAGCCTAACTTTTACTATTCGCTCCTCGTAACACCAAATGACGCGCAGTTCAATGCGGCCGGCATGTATGGCCTGACAAAGATCTCCGCACCGTCAGCATGGGACCTTACAACCGGCAGCTCGGCAGTAGTGGTGGCGGACATTGATACGGGAACTCGCCTCACGCACGAAGACCTCGTTCCTAATTTGTGGATCAATCCGGGCGAGATACCGAATAACGGTATCGACGACGATGCGAGCGGCTACATCGATGATGTTTACGGAGCGGATTTCTTCTTTAATGACGGGAACCCCGCCGACGAGCACGGCCACGGAACGCATACCGCCGGAACGATCGGTGCCGTCGGCAACAATATCATCGGCGTGACCGGTATCAACTGGGCCGTCAAGATCATGACGATCAAGATCTATGACAACGATGGCTACGGCAGTACGTCCGCGATGCTCGTCAACGCCTACAACTACATTCGCATGATGAAGTTGCGCGGTGTCAATATTCGCGTGACAAACAATTCCTACGGCGGCTGCGACGAGGCCTGCGATTACGATCAGGCGACCAAGGACGGTATTGACGCAATGGGCTCCGCCGGGATCCTGAATGTGTTTGCTGCCGGCAATGACTCGCGCGATATCGAGGCAACGCCGTCATTTCCTGCGAGCTATACGAGCCCGAGCATCATCGCGGTGGCCTCCAGCACTCAGAGCGATAGTAAATCTGGATTCTCGAATTGGGGAGCCACAAGCGTAGATGTTGCAGCACCGGGATCGGGAATACTTAGTACGACCTGGGGATCAAATTCGAGCTACGGGACGATGAGCGGAACATCGATGGCGACGCCGCACGTGACCGGCGCTGCTGCACTGCTCTCGGCATATAACCCGGCCCTTTCACCTGCGTCGCTAAAGGCGACACTTATGAATACCGTTGACCAATTGAGCGGTTGGACATCGACGCCTATCAGGACAAACGGCCGGATCAATGTTGACAGGGCTCTGCGAAACCAGACCGTCTGCACATTTACTCCGGCGAGCGCAAAGATCGACGTGCCGACAAAAGGCGGCGTCTTCAAAGTGAATGTGACCGCGCCGACGAATTGCGACTATTCGGTCAAGAGCTCGTACGCGTGGCTAAAAGTCATGAGCAGCGATGCCGCGAGCGGATCGAGCGAGATCACGTTTAGGGTCACAGTCAACCCGACGATCGTTCGAACCGGCACGATTATGGTCGGCGGCCAGACGATCACCGTCCGGCAGGCGCGAAACTAAATTGGGTCAGTGGCAAGGTTTTTCAACCTTTTTCCTCGCAGGAACGTCTAAGCCACTAGATTTGAAAATGCAGTGAACCCTTGATTTTATTGGGTTTTGTGACGAGAATGCAGCAATAGCTTTTTGTTGCGCTAGTTCGATGGCACGTGGTATATTTTAGGATACTTGTCAGTCAAGGCACCGGTCAGGTTGCCACCCGTTTGATGAATGTTTCAAGAAGGATTATTACGATGAGAAAGTACATCACCAAAGGCGCTCACATTGCGGCTCTTTCGGTCTTTTCACTGCTGGCGACGCTTCCGGGTATTGCTCAGGTCTCGCTGAGAAAGGCGTTGGATTTTGATGCGGACAACAAGGCCGATTTTGTGGTCTTTCGTCCGAGCAACAGCGTCTGGTATATCAACAAGAGCGGTGGCGGCTTTACCGCAACGCAGTTCGGCAACGGAAGCACTGATTTTATGACGCCGGGCGATTATGACGGCGATGGGAAGGGCGACATTTCGGTTTGGCGCGATACGGATGGTGCCTGGTACCGCCTCAACAGCAGTAATGGGACATTTGTCGGTTACTCGTTCGGTGTGACCGGCGACGAACCGGTCGCCCGCGACTACGACGGTGACGGCAAGACCGATGTTGCGGTCGTGCGTCGGTCAAACGGACTGCTTTTTTGGTATATCTCGCGTAGTTCCGATGGCGGATTCACCGCGGCCCAGTGGGGCGTAGCTACCGACTACACAGCACCTGGCGACTATGACGGCGATAACAAGTTTGACCTCACCGTGCAGCGTCCGGGCGCGACACCGACCAGCCAGGCGACATTCTATGCCCTGCGCAGCTCGGATGGCGGCCTGATGCAGGTGCCTTGGGGCTTTAGCAACGATCTCGTCATTCCGGGCGATTATGACGGTGACGGCAAGACGGATGTAGCGGTCGTTCGCGAAGGAGCGACGCCGGCTTCTCAGCTTGTTTGGTATATCCTTCGGAGTTCGGACGGCCAGCCGCAGATCAACTTTTTTGGCACTACCGGAACCGATCTTAATGTTCAGGGAGATTACGACGGCGACGGCAAGACGGACGTTGCCGTGTGGCGTGACTCGGTTGGTTCGTTCTATTACCTCAAGAGTTCTGACGGCAGCTTCAACGCCGCGCAGTGGGGTTCGCCGAATGACTATCCGGTCGCGAGCTACGACACTCATTGATCGGTGGTTTCGGGTCTTTAGGAAGATGGTTGGAGGCCGGTGCCTTCAACCATTTTTGTTTAGCGGGGCAGGTTGTGGGTAGCATGATCGACGGGTTCGAAGGAAAAACGATCGTTATCCTCGGCGATCCGGTTGCTGACCAGTTCCTGGCCGGGAGGATATCGCGCGTCTCACGAGAGGCTCCGGTTTTCATTCTTAAACACGAATCAACGACGACGGTTCCCGGTGCGGCGGCAAACGCGGCCGCAAATGTAGCATCTTTGGGGGGAAAAGCCATCCTTATCGGGGCCGTGGGTACTGACATTAACGGAACTGTTCTTAGGGAACGCCTCAATGCGGTTGGCGTCATCACTGATCGGCTCGTGACGGTCGAAGGAATCACCACGACGACGAAGATCCGTGTTCTTGCGGCGCAAAACTATGCTCCGAGGCAACAAGTCCTCAGGATCGATTACGAAGGTGAGAACGCTCTCCCGGCTGATGCTGCCACGATGGTGGCCGAGAATCTGAGGGCCGCGATCTCAGGGGCCGACGCCATCGTCGTTTCCGATTACGGTTATGGATCGGTGTCTGGTGAGGCCTTTGAGGAGGCCATACGCATGGCTTCGGAGCGAGCTATTCCGGTGATCGTTGATTCACGATGCCGTCTGTCGCAGTTCGGCGGTGCGACGAGTGCAACGCCGAATCGCGAAGAGGTCGAGGCTATCGTCGGGCCGGATTTCAGTGACCAAGATTGCTCGGCCCTGTGCGATCGTCTTGGCATGCAGGCATTGCTTGTGACAAACGGGAATCAGGGAATGACGTTGTTTGAGAGCGGGGCTGCCCCGCAGCATATTGAAGCGGTCGGCTCAAAAGAGCCCGTCGACGTGACGGGCGCAGGCGATACGGTCATCGCGACATACGCGTTGGGCTTGGCGTCTGGCCTTAGCTTTCTTGAGTCGGCGAAGGTCGCTAATCATGCCGGTGGCTTGGTTGTGATGAAAAAAGGGACAGCGTGCATCTCTGCCGAGGAACTCGCCACCTCGCTCAGCAGCGCCGCTGGCTCGTTGGTGGCGAACTAGCTATGCCAAAGGAAGCTGCACCGATCATTGGCCTTGATGAGCTTCTGGAACGGACGAATGCCGCAAGGGCGTCCGGTGAGACGATCGTGCTTGCGAACGGCTGCTTTGATCTGCTCCACGTCGGCCACGTCAGGTATCTGAGCGGGGCAAAGGATTTGGGCGACCTCTTGGTCGTTGGAGTCAATTCCGATCGACAAGCGAGGCGGCTGAAGGGTGACGGACGGCCGTTCATGCCCGAGGCCGAGCGAGCCGAATTGATAGCTGCACTCAGATGTGTCGATCTAGTGACGGTCTTTGACCAGCCAACGGCAGAGACGCTGATACGTGCCATTCGTCCGGATATCCATGCGAAGGGCACGGATTATGATGCGGACAGCGTTCCGGAAAAGGACATTGTGCGGGAATGTGGCGGCCGTGTGGCGATAGTCGGCGACCCAAAAGATCATTCCTCTACAGACTTGATCTCGCGAACATGGAGTGGAAGGCCCGAAACAAAACCGACCTGATCATTGAGGTCTGGGAAAAACTCGATTGCGAGAGCGTTGGCGCCTCAGAGATCGAGGCGATCGAGGTCGTCGTGGCGGATCGATATGGACAGGCCGCAGTCGCTTCGCCAATGAGAACAGCCCGACTGTTGGCCGACGAGGGAGCCCATCTTCGACACGCTGAATTGATGAGGCTTCACACGAGTCGTTGCCGGGCTCCAGTTCATGATGCCGCCTTGCGAGGTTCGTTACAGTTCGACGATCTGAATTCGGCACTGGCCTCGATCAGGAGGCTTGAGAACCTAAGATCAAGGCTGAGCCGAGACGGCGACCGGCATGGAATACGAGCGATCCGCGATGCTGTTATTCGTGCTAGAGACGATGCAAAACGGGAGGCGGAGTCTCGGCGGGCCGATGATCTCACGAGGCTTATGAACGCTGAGATAGAGGAATGGCTGAGAATCTGGCTCCAAACGCCTGATGTATTTGAGAGTTGGGTAGCTCTGCGGCAGCGGTCGCCGCAATTCAAGGAAACATTCGGATACATGTGATGCGAAGGTTCTTTGCACCTGTTTCTAACTTTAGCGACGCCACAGTCACTCTCGGCGAAGATGAGACGCGCCACATGCGCGATGTGTTGCGATTGCGGATCGGTGAAGAGGTTTACGTTATTGATGGGGAAGGCCGTGAGATGCGTTGCCATATCGATTCTATAGAGAAAAAGCAGGCCGGCCTGACGATCATCGAGACGGCGGCTCCGCCGGCATCTGAGTCTCCGCTCGATCTGACGCTGGCTGTGGCAATACTGAAAGGTGACAACTTCGATCTCGTGATCCAGAAAGCAGTGGAGTTGGGCGTTACAGGGCTCGTGCCGCTGGAGACCGAACGCGGCGACGTAAAGGTAAGAGATGCTCGTAAGAAGATCGAGCGGTGGAACCGTATCATCCTTCAGGCAAGCAAGCAGTCGGGCCGAGCAACGTTTATGCGGATCGACGAGCCCCGATCTGTTGTCGACTTCCTTCAGAACAGGCAGGGAGCAGTCATTGTCTTTACCGACAATGGCGGTGGGGCCATGCCGAAAGAGGTGGTCGACAAAAGACTCACTGCGGTCGTCGGCCCCGCGGGCGGATGGTCGGCGTCCGAACTGGACCTGGCGAGGTCAACCGGTGCCGACTTGGTCACGCTCGGCGGGCGTGTTCTCCGGGCCGAGACGGCCGCAATCGCTGCCGCTGCCCTGCTACAGCACCGTTTTGGCGATCTAAATTAAAAGACAGCCCGCCGCTTCGGCCGATAATAGGCGTCGCCCCGCTGCGTCATCTTGGCTTTCGTGCCGAGGGCATTGATGAAAAGCAATAGATCGTCCTTTTCATCAAACTTGAAGTTAGCCGTTCCGGCGGCATCGATGTCAGGGTCATTGAAATTCAGCACAAGATACTTCGTCTTCTTGGTCATCAAACCAAAAAGCCCGGCTCCCGGCACAGGCAGACGACTGGCAACATTGCCGGTCCTTGTGATCCCTTCTTTCGAGTCAGGATACACCACGATCAACGAATCGTATGGTATGCCAAACATCTCGGGACCGCTCTTCTTGTAAAAAACGACACGGAGATTGGCGTCATCGAACTTCAACAGGCCGGTCTCCTTGCCGGCGGAACCAAAAATCCCACCTTCGTACCGTGCCTCAAATGAGGGCGGCAAGGCAGCCGCAGACGGAGCTTCCTTCTCAATCGGCTTCGGCTGTGCGATAAACGCAGTCGGCGCAAGCAACAGTGCGAAAACGATGGCCAAACTTCTCATGCCAAAATGGGCCGAGGCAAAACTCATGATACTTTATAGACGCCTCAGACGGGATTTTGGTTGTTATCCTTCCAATAACATGGCCTACAACTCCACCGGTCGACGGACCTCCCGAACGGAAGCGCCGGCAAGATGCGGGAGGCCCGCAAAGGACGCGTGTCGAAGCGGATCGCCCGTCTCTTCGTGGGCCTCGAGACGCTGAAGGGCGATCTCGACGTACTCGGACGAGATCTCAGAGCCGATCCAGTTGCGTTTGAGGTCCGAGCAAACCTTGGCCGTTGTCCCGCTTCCCATAAAGCAGTCATAGACAATGTCGCCCTCATTCGTCCACGTTGAGATCTGATCTTCTGCCAGCCGTTCGGGGAAGATCGCGGGATGTCGAAATGCTATACGATCCGTTGCCGATGACGTGCCTACATTGTAAGTGAAGATGTTGCTTGCCTTACGCTCGGCTTTGATCTCGCGTCCAATGTCCTCATCGGGGCAATTGCCGCGGCCGCCCTGCGTGATGCGAAAGGCCTTTATCTTCTTACCTGCCGACCTTGTCGGTTCCTTGATCGGATTGAACGTCTTTGGCGTTCCCTTTGAGAAGCAGAACATATACTCGAAGGACTGCCGGTAGCGCTTCCCGCAGTCGCTCGGTATCGGGTTGTTCTTCACATACAACATCGTGTCGTGCAAATTGAATCCACCGACCTCCACGAACTTGATCGCCTGCCTGAAACTGCTAAGCGATTCGCTGCCGTTCTGTGTCTTATCCCCAATGACCCAGACCACGACCCCGCCTGCTTTGGTCTTTTGATATAGCAGAGAAACGATCTGGTCCAATGGAAGCTCATACCCATTGTATGACCGAAGATCATCATATGGCGGCGAACAAAGCGTCATATCCAGAAAGTCATCAGGCATCCGCTCAAGCGTATCGATGCAGTTCTCTGTATAGATCCGGTTGAGTTCCATGCGGCTGTTTTCGGGATATTCCGGTCTGAGGACTTAAGCAACGCTCTTCCCTTAACCCATTTGTCAAAAAATGGCGCGTAAAGGGTTGCACTTAAGGAAGTTAAACATCCGCGCGCGCTTTTGTCAAATCTTTTTTTGGCAACCGTGATCACTGCCATTTCTCCAGAAATGCTGTGATAAAGGTTTTCTCCGGCTTCCGGGATTCGGCCTCAAGGAACTCTCGAAACAGTTCTTGCTCCTGAAAGTACTGTTCGTCTTCGAGCTTTCCGCAGAAACGCACGACCCTAAGCCAGACGAGGTACGTATTCAGCACGTCGATCTGATTGTATTCAACGATCTTTGTCAGGTTGCCCGCGAGCCACAGGTCTGTGACCTGATCGCCTTTTACGTCGATCTTGCCCGGGAAACCACACAGTTTGGCGAGTTCGTCGAGCCGTGGCGTCATGTCGCGTGATGAAAAAAGCTTCAACAGGTCGAGATGGTCTTCGTTATCCCATCGCCTAAAATAGTCGATACCTTCCCATGGCTTATCGGGGCGGCTGCAGATCGCGGGAGCGGTTATCTCATTGATCATGCCCCTCTGAATGAGCACCTGCATGTCGGATTCGGCTGAATTGTAGCCGACCAGCTGCGGCTTGCGTTTGCCGACGGAATAGAGAAAACGCTCGATGATCTCGGCCTCTGTCGGTGGTGTTTCGTCCAATGGAAGTGCCGGGAACGAGTTCAGGCCGAATTCGACCACGCGCTCGTTGTCCGTGTTGTAGTAGGCCTTTCGAGAGAGGAATGCGATCGAGACGACCCGTGAGAACATGTACTTCAAAAATGGCCGCGGGTTCTTGTCGGCGTCATAGTGTGATGAATGTTTCCATAGGGCCTGCATTGCATCGAGTTCGGTGACGTCGTCTGCAAGGTCGAAGAGCCGACGGGCGCCGTCCGCATCGGGCACCCATTCCATGTCGAAGAAAAGCGTCAGTTCGTGGATCGGATTCTTAAGCATCTGAGTTCACTCGGATCCTAGCATCTCAGTTGACCTGATGGCGTCGGTGACCTACCTTGGTGATACATGAAGCGTCATTCTCTTCTTGGGCAGGCATCTTGTCTGATCGCTATCGGGATCTGGACCTATTTTGCTGCCGCGTTCTACTTGGTCTTCTATGTTGACGGCACGAATCGAGTACTGACTGATCTCTTCATTCCCGAGTCTCGCGGCATGACCGACCTGGGCGGCATGGGAATGGCGATCGTGATCTACACCGTCATCTTCTTTTTCATTCCCGTGATCGGGCATCTCTTCGGGCTGATCCTTGGTGTCGTCGGCCTGCTCAGCCGGAGCCGAAAGAAGCTATTTCCCAGCCTGGGAGTAGCACTGAACCTGCTCCCGGTTTTCATCCTTACTGCCTTCTACATGATCGGCAGCTTATCGGTAAAATAGCCGCTTGTTTGTCCCACGATCCATATCGGTTCTGCTACGCCGTCAAAACACGTAAGTATTCGCCTCGATCAGCACGTCAGCGATATGCTGGCGGGCGGCGATCGTGTTGATCGGCGAATTGTTCTTGGTAAACCGCTTTAGCGCGACCAATAGGGTCCGGCCCTCGTCGCCTTCGGCGATGGCGGCGAGCGTGTTGCGGGCCTTCATCTCGATCCGCTGGATCGCGTCATTGCAAAAGACGGCTGCCATATCGACCTGCCGAGCGGCCATTTCTTCACCATTCGCATCGGCAAGTTTCTTCGCACGCAGGATCGCCGTTTCCATTTGATAGGCGTCCATTATGATGTCGGCACAATTGAGCAGGACCTCCTGCTGCTCGGCGAGGCCCATCATGTATTTCTGGGCCGCGGTGCCAAGAACCATCAAGGCGATCTTCTTCGCATTCGCGGCTAGCTTTGTCTCCGCCGCGAGCAGGCCTGTGTCCTCGTCAAACGACATCTGCGGATTCAGTATCTCGTCCTGCAGTGCACTCGCGGCTTGCAGCAGGCCGAGCTTTCCCTTCATGGCACGCTTCATCAACTGGCCCGGGATCAGCATCCGATTGATCTCGTTAGTGCCCTCGAATATGCGGTTTATGCGGCTGTCGCGATACGCCTTCTCTGCCGGGTAATCGGCCGAATAGCCATAGCCGCCGTAGATCTGCACCATTTCATCGACCACGTAATCGAGTGCCTCCGAGCAGGCGACCTTGTTGATCGACGACTCAACGGCGTACTCCTCGATCGACTGCATCTTTTTGGCGTTGTCGGCACCGTCGCCGATCAGGGCATCGATCATGCCGACGGTCCGGTAGGTGATCGATTCCGAGACCCACGTGCGGATCGCCATCTCGGCGAGTTTGTGCTTGATCGCACCAAAGCCGGAGATCGGCTTATTGAATTGCTGACGCTCGTTCGCATAACGAACGGCCTCGTGAATGGCGAGCTTCGCACCGCCCGTGACCGACGCTCCTAGCTTGAATCTGCCGACATTCAGGATGTTGAATGCGATCTTTGCGCCGTCGCCGATATTGCCGATCAGATTCGTCGCCGGAACCTTGCAATCGCTCAGGATGAGCGGCGTTGTCGAGGACGATTTGATGCCCATCTTGTGTTCCTCGGCACCGGGGCGGCAATTCTCGCTGCGTTCGACGACGAAGGCCGAGAACTTGTCCTTATCGCCATCTACCTTTGCAAAGACGATGTAAACGTCCGCAAAGCTGCCATTAGAGATGAACATCTTCTCGCCGTTGAGGATGTAATGCTGCCCGTCATCGGTCAGCTTCGCCGTTGTTTTCGCTGCCTGTGCATCCGAGCCCGATCCGCTCTCCGTGAGGCAGTATGCGGTCACGATCTCACCCGAAACGATCGGCGGTATCCAGCGTTTCTTAAGCTCTTCAGAGCCGAAATACAAGATGGGCAGCACGCCGATAGAGGTTTGAGCTCCGAAGGTGGTGCCAAAACCTCCGCCACGGCCCATCATCTCGGCGATGACGACGCCCGACGTTTGGTCGAGACCAAGGCCGCCGTATTCCTCGGGGATGGTCGCGCCGAGCAGCCCGAGTTCGCCGCCTTTCTTGACCAAGTCACGCGCGACCTCCCATGCATGCTGCTCCATTGCGGGCAGTTGCGGATAGACCTCGTTATCGACGAACTCTCGTGTTGTCTCGCCGATCATCCTCTGCTCTTCGCTGAGGTCCTCCGGCGTAAAGATATCAGTTGTCTCGGCGATCAAAAACTCGCCGCCTTTCATGTATTCCTTTTCCATTTGTGCTTCCATGTTGATCTCAAACAGGATATACAGGATGAACAAGATAGGATCAAAACAACCCCGTAAACCTAGCCCGTTCTATCCTGTTTATCCTGTGCATCCTGTTAAATTCTTCGTCAAATTCGTTCAAATATTCCTGCCGCGCCCATGCCGCCGCCGACGCACATGGTGACCATGCCGTAGCGCGCCGATCGGCGTTTCATCTCTTGTAATATCGTCGCGGTCAGCTTTGCGCCGGTGCAGCCGAGCGGATGGCCGAGGGCGACGGCGCCGCCGTTGACGTTTACGCGCCCCGCGTCCATTTCGAGGAGCTTCATCACCGACAGGCCCTGGACGGCGAATGCCTCGTTGAGTTCGATAACGTCGATCTGATCGAGCGTCAATCCCGCCATTTTGAGTGCCTTCGGGATCGCGTAGACCGGGCCGATGCCCATTTCCTCAGGCAAACAGCCGGCGGTGGCGAACGATACAAATCTCGCAAGCGGTGTGATCCCCAGTTCGGCGGCCTTGTCAGCCGCCATCACGACGGCGGCGGCGGCCCCGTCGGACATCTGCGACGAGTTACCGGCGGTAACTGTTCCGGCGGCGTGAAACGCAGGCTTCAATTTTGCCAACCCTTCCATCGAGGTGTCGGCTCGAACACCTTCGTCCTGCTCGAAAACCACCTCTTTTCTCCGCACGCGGCCTTTCTCGTCAAACTCATCGACAAAGACATTCACGGGCACGATCTCATCCTTGAAATTGCCCGATTCAATCGCCGCGGCGGCCTTGTGGTGCGACTGCATCGAGAATTCGTCCGCCTGTTCACGAGTGATCTCGTATTTGCGTGCAAGATTTTCCGCCGTCAGGCCCATGTTGAGGTAATAGTCGGGATACGTGTCGGTGAGAGCAGGATTCGGCCGGAACGTGTTTCCGCCCATTGGGATCGCCGTCATCGACTCGAGCCCGCCCGCAACGATCACGTCGGCTCCGCCCGTCGCGATCCTGTCAGCCGCAAGCGCGATCGTCTGCAGGCCGGATGAGCAATAACGATTCACCGTCATCGCACTTGTCTCGATGGGCAGCCCGGCTAGGATCGAAGCTGTCCGAGCGACATTCATGCCTTGTTCCGCCTCCGGAAACGCGCAGCCCATGATCACGTCATCGATCAGTGATGGGTCAACTCCTGCCCGCGCGACGGATTCCTTGATCGCTACCGCGCCCAATTCATCCGAACGCGTATTCTTCAGCGTGCCCTTTGGTGCTTTTCCCACGGCCGTTCGGACGGCTGATACGATTACTGCTTCTTTCATAACGATCTCCCACGAAACACACGAAAAACACGAAACAAAGAAACAGCGCTTTTTAGTGGCTTTCGTGTTTTTCGTGCGTGAATTACTTCAGTTTGCCTCAGACTGTCCCACGAGTGTCCCACGGCCGAGTGGGACAGGGAAGTCATTCTATTTATTGTACTTACCTCGTTTTCCACAGGCATTCTTTCCGTTTTTGAAAAAAAAACTTGTTTCAGTCTGTTTCAGAGCGGCTGAAACACCGTAACCGACTGTATTTACATAAGTTATCGGTGTTTTTTCGCCTTGTTTCAGTATTTCGCGCAAAAAAACATCCTGTCGTACCATCTCAATATTTGATGTTGCAAACATAGCACACATTTGCATTAAAAGTCAAGCAATTTCCTTATGACGGAAGCAGCTCACCAGATGGTCATTGACCATTCCCGTCGCCTGCATATGGGCGTAAATGATGGTCGAGCCGACGAATGAGAAGCCGCGTTTCTTGAGGTCGGCGCTGATGCGGTCGGACATTTCTGTCTTTGCTGCGATGTCGGTATCTACCTTGCAGCGGTTGACGATCGGTTTGCCGCCGATGAACGCCCAGATGTATTTGGCGAATGAGCCGAATTCCTTTTGTATCGCGATGAATGCCTTTGCATTTTTGACTGCCGCAGCGACCTTTTGCCGGTTGCGGATTATGCCGGGGTCGAGAAGCAGCTTTTCGATCCGTTTGTCGGTGTATCTCGCGACCTTCTGCACATCAAAGCCGTCGAACGCCTTGCGATAGTTCTCACGCTTTCGCAGGATCGTGTCCCAGCTCAGGCCCGCCTGCGCACCTTCGAGAATGATGAATTCAAAGAGCTTCGCGTCGTCATGACACGGCACGCCCCATTCTTCGTCGTGATACTTGATCGCGAGGTCATTTTTGGGCCATGTGCAGCGTTCGTCCATTTCCACCTCCTTTCTTCCTTTGCGGTCTTTGCGGCTTTGCGGGAAATAAAGAGGTTCCCGCAAAGTCGCAAAGTCGCAGAGAAGACTAATTGCGCAGCGGCTTGCCGGTCTTGAGCATCGCCGCAATGCGTTCCTGCGTCTTTCGTTCGCCGCACAAGGAGACGAATGCTTCGCGTTCGAGATCGAGCAGGTAACGCTCTGTAACCTGTGTCCGGTGATTGATCGTGCCGCCTGCCATGATGTGAGCGAGCTTTCGGCCGATCAGTTCGTCATGGTCAGAGATGTAGCCGCCGCGTTTCATCATATGCAGGGCGAGTTTCATTGCGGACTCGAGCGCTTCGCCCAGCACCATGATGTCAGTCCGCTCGACGGGGGCGACCCAGCCTGCTGCGTCAAGATTCAGCACCTCCTGTTTCGCGTCCTGAATAAGCCGGTCGCCGTTCATCGAGATCGCATCGCTGTCGCGGAGAAAGCCGAATGCACGGCCCTCCTGAGCACTCGTCGCGACCTTGCCCATGCCGATGGTCTCGAACGTCTTTTTGAGAAACTGCAGCGGATCGGAATCCGGAGCTTTCGCCCACGCGTCCATCGTCCGCAGGGTCATCTCTTTTGTCCCGCCGCCGGCCGGAATGACTCCGACGCCGACCTCGACGAGGCCGATATAGGTTTCCGCCGCCGCGCGAGCCTTATTGCCGTGCATCGCGATCTCACAGCCGCCGCCGAGCGTCAGGCCATATGGGGCGGTAACTACAGGCTTTTGCGAATAGCGCAGCCGCATCACGGCATTTTGAAGCGCCGCGACCATCATGTTGATGTCGTCCCATTCCTCTTCCTGGGCGGCAAGCAGGAGCATCATGATGTTGGCACCTGCCGAGAAATTCCCGCCCTGATTGCCGACCACGAGGCCGGTAAAATTCCGCTCGACCTCGTCGATAGCGAAATTCATCATCTGCACCGTATCGCCGCCGATCGAATTCATTTTTGAATGAAACTCGAGACACGCAACGCCGTCGCCAAGGTCGATCAGCGACGCTCCGGGATTTGTCTTGATCGTGTCGGTGCGGTCCTTGACGTCCTTAAGAATGGTCACGCCGGGCCGTTTTGGCACCGGCTTGTAGCCGCCATTGACGAGGTCGTAAAAGCTGGTCTCGCCGTTCTCGCGTTTGTAAAAGGAGGTCGCACCTGATGCGAGCATCTTATCGATACTGGCCGGCACGGCTTGGCCCTCGGCCTTCATTCGCTCGACGGATCGTTCGATACCGACGGCGTCCCATGATTCAAAAACGCCGATCGTCCAGCCAAAGCCCCACTTGATCGCATTGTCGATCTCGACGATGGTGTCGGCGATCTCGGGAATACGGTTGGCCGAGTAGCGAAACGTGCGGGACATCGTCTTCCAAAGAAAATCCGCTACGCGGTCGTCGCCCCAGACAAGTGTATTGATACGCTTGTCGGTGTCCTCGATGACCTTTGCCGCATCGAGCGATGGGAATTTGCTCTTTTGCTGCGGCTTGTATTCGAATGTTGCAAGATCGAGTTCGAGGATCTGGCGATTGCCTCCAGCATCCTTTGATTTCTTGTAGAATCCGCCGCCTGTCTTGTCGCCGAGCAGCTTCTTCTCAAGCATCGTGTTGATGACATCGGGCACGAGAAATACGTCACGGTCCTCATCGTCGGGCACTGCCGGATACAGGTTCTTATTGACGTGGGCGAGCACGTCGAGCCCAACGAGGTCGCTTGTGCGAAAAGTCGCGGAAGATGCGTGACCTATGGCCTTGCCCGTGATCTGGTCGATCTCGGTCGGTGTGAAGCCCTGCTCGAGCATTTCGTGGACCGTCGCCATCATGCCGAATGTGCCGACGCGGTTGGCGATAAAGTTCGGCCTGTCCTTCGCCGGGACGACGCCCTTGCCAAGCCGCTGGTCGAGAAAGCCCGACACTTTGCATGCGATCTCGCCGCTGGTCTCGGTGCCGGGAATGACCTCGACGAGCTTCATATATCGCGGCGGATTGAAGAAGTGAATGCCGACGAAATGCTGCTTAAAATCGTCGGAGAACGGCTCGGCGATGGCATCGATCGGAATGCCGCTGGTATTTGACGCGATCACCGCTCCCGGCTTGCGATTCTTTTCGACCTCGGCAAAGAGCTTGTGCTTGATGTCCAGATTCTCGACGACTGCCTCGATGACGAGGTCGCATTCCTTGAGCCTTGCGATGTCGTCAGAGAAATTTCCGGTCGTGATAAGCCGCGCATTTTCCGCGAGCATGAACGGTGCGGGCTTAAGTTTTTTTGCCGCGTCGAAGAGTGAATTTACGATGGCATTCTTGTCCGCAGCATCAGGTTCCTGCGGCGCAATATCGAGCAATAGCGTCGGGATACCGGCGTTGGCCAGATGGGCCGCGATGCCGGCACCCATCGTGCCGGCCCCGAGCACCGCTGCTCTTGCAATGTTCAACTTCGTTCCGCCGGCCTTCTCGCTACCGTCGCGTGCCGCCGCATTCCCGGTGTTTGTCATAAGATCTTCGTTCACTAACAGAGCTTTGGAAACGAGAAAATTATAACTGAATGAATGTTCATTCAGCAAATGCCGAATGAACACGGGCGGTCAGATGAGTGTTTTTGTGCGATCAATGTAGATCCATTGTGACGCCGCGCGGAACATTTGGGCATTGAGATCGCAAGGTGATACGCAACGCTCTTTCTTGACATGTTGCCGGAATAGGATGATACTTTTTTCACAAAGTAAGTTCGGGTTCATTTCGAGTTCTGGAGTTTGTCGCCACAGCGCGCGAGCTTCTGCAAATTGTTTGAATTAAGGAGATCGATCGCGATGCTGAGAAGACTATTTTTTACGGGCGTTGCTTCTATTCTATTCGTATCGGCGGTGTTGGCCCAGGGTGGCTCGTCCACCGGCAGCAGTGGTGCAAAGACCTCAACTGAGACAGCCGCCAAAACGGCGGCGTTTCGTCCGACCAAGGACCAGGTGATGCAGGGGCAGAAGTTTCTCAAGGAGCAAAACCTCTACAACGGCGAAGCGACGGGCATTTACAACAACGAGACCCGCGCCGCGATCAAGAGCTATCAGAAGGCGAATGGGCTGGCACTCACAGGGAACTTTAATCAGGCGACGCTGGCCAAGATGAACATTGCCTTTACTGACAAACAGAAAGCGGCCGCGACAGGGATCGTCATGCCGGTCGAATCAACAGCAAGCAAGACCGGAGCCGTTACGCCGACAGATTCCAAGGCAGGCAAGACGGGCGCCGTTACGCCGACCGATTCCAAAGCCGACACCATTGTCGGCCACGAAACGGTAAGCAACCCGTCCGCTACCGCTGATCCGAAGCGTCCGGCACCGTTCCGTGCGAACGACGACCAGATCAAGGCGGCGCAGAAGATACTCCGCGACGGCAAGATGCTAACCGGTGGCGAGGACGGCAAGCTTGACGATCTGACACGAGCGGGGCTTGGCGCGTTTCAGGAGGCAAAGGGCATGAAGGTAACGAAAACGCTCAACGCTGCAACGCTTGATAAAATGGGGATAGCTCTCACCGATAAACAGAAGGAGCAGGTTGCCGCGCAGGCGGCCTATGACGCGGCCAAAGCGGCTGCTAAGGACCAGTGATGCGGATAAGCCGTGACAAAGGGGCCGGGGCATTCTGCCGCCGGCCATTTTTTGTGATGATCGCGGCAGTGGCTTTGCTCGCGCTGTCGAGCTCCGTAGCTGCTCAGAGCAGTGCCGCTGCCAGAGCGATCCGTAAGGTGATGGACGAGCAGGTCGTTGCATGGAACAAGGGTGACCTCGAGGGGTTTATGCAGGGTTACTGGTGGTCTGACAAGCTCAAGTTCGTGTCACGCGACCGGATAACGTATGGCTGGCAGCCGACGCTCGACAACTATCGCAAGACATACGGCTCGTCGGGCATGATGGGCAAGCTGACATTTTCGGATCTCGAGATCACGGTACTCTCACGAAGCGCGGCATTCGTGGTCGGCAGTTGGTCGCTGGCACGCGAAAAGGACAACCCGAAGGGAAAATTCACGCTCCTGTTTCGCAAGTTCAAGCAAGGCTGGCGTATCGTTACCGACCATTCCAGTTGACCGCCGTCCGATGGACGGAACCTTCCTCGACGAGCGTGTTCCATTCACCGCGATCGGGCACTGCCCCAGCCACTTACGCGACTGCGAGCCGCAGGTCCGACACGCCCAGACTGTTGCACGGGCAGGATGCCCGCGTTCCGATGCGGTGACACAACAAACTTCCGCACAATTGCCGTTGGCTTTAGCCAACGGTTGACGGTTCAAGCAACTGTCGGGCTTTAGCCCAATCGGCTCATTGGCTAAAGCCCGATCTCATTGTCCCGGCCAACCGTTGCCTGAAGGCAACGGCAATAGTGTAACGGCAATAAGGCAATGGCAATAAGGCAACGGCAATGAGGCAACGGCAACGAAGCACTAAGATCACGCATTCAGGAGGCGCACGCGGGCAGGGATGCCCGCGCTCCGGTGCGGTGGCTCTCTTTCTTAGCGTCGGCTGTAGGACGAGCGTGAGGACTCGGGGCGTTCGAGTAAGGGTGCGAGGTATTCGAGGGTCTTGTTGACGGCGCCGCGGTTGGCGGTCATGGCGGCGAGGGCTTTTTGGCCGAGGGCCGTGCGGCGGCCGGTGTCGGCAAGAAGTGAACGAAGCTCCTCGGCGAGCTTTGTCGAGACATTCTTATCAGTGGTTTCGGCGAGTTGGACCAGAGCGTCTTTGCTTAGGAATTCAGCGACGGCGGCGGCGAAGTTAGTGGTGTATGGGCCGGTGATGATGGCGCGGCCTGCGGCGGCGGGCTCAAAGATGCTCTGGCCGCCGTGCGGGATGAGGCTGCCGCCGACGAAGACGATCTCGGCAAGCGGGTAGGCCGCGCGAAGCTCGCCGATAGAATCCAGCAAGATGACCTCGGCCGTGTGGTCGCGGCCTGAGGATTTTTCTGAACGGCGGACCCATGCGAATCCACTCTCCTTGATCACTTCAGCGACCTCGCCGAAGCGTTCGGGATGTCGCGGAGCGATCATCAGCCGTGGCAGATGGCCGCTCGATGATCTCCATATCTCACGAAAAGCCTCGATGATCCATTTCTCTTCGGGCGAATGCGTGCTCGCGGCGATGATGACCGGGGCGTCGGCCGTGATGGCAAAGCGGTCCCGCAGTTCAGCGATCAAGGCAGATTCCTCGTCACCGAGATCATGGTCGAATTTCAGATTGCCGGTCACGCGGACCTTGCTGCCGCGTGCTCCGAGGGCCATCATCCGCGTGGCGTCGGCCTTGTCCTGCATCAAGGCGAGTTCAAGGTAGTTGAGGACGCGCTTCATAAAGCGTTTGATCTTTGTGTATCGGTTGAACGAACGCTCCGAAAGACGTCCGTTGACGATAGCAACGCGTGCCCCCGATTTATACGCCTCGCGAAAGAAGTTGAACCAAATTTCCGTCTCCATTACGAGCACGACCGACGGCCTGATACGCCGCAGGGCGCGGCGGACCGTATTGCGCCAGTCGAAAGGGAAGTAAAAGACAAGATCGGCGACCGAGCCAAACGCTTCCTTCGCGACGGCCTGGCCCGTCTTTGTCGTGGTCGATACGACGAGCGAATATCCGGGAAACCGCCCTTTTATCTTCGCCGTCAGCACGCGCGCCGCATTTGCCTCGCCAACTGAGACGCAGTGCAGCCAAACGACCTTTTTACCTTTCGCGTCGAATGCGGGCAGAAAACCGAAACGCTGTTTGAATCCTGAGGCGTATTTCCCGCTCCGCAGCACAAACACCGGCAACATCAGCACGAAACCGAGCGTATAGATGATGCCGTAAAGGACGTACATAAGTCGAAAAGTGAGAGAGTGAAAAAGTGAAAAAGCTGAGGTTTTCCTCATACTCCTTCACTTTTTCACTCTTTCACCTTTTCACTTGCTATTTGACGCGTTCCATATACCGCGATTCGGCGGGATTGACGCGGATCTTTTCGCCTTCGACGATAAAGGGCGGCACCTGGAGCGTTACCCCGTTCTCGAGGGTTGCGGGCTTGTTGGAATTCGATGCTGTCGCACCTTTCATTACAGGTTCGGTCTCGGTGACGGTCAACTCCATCGAGGCGGGCAGAGCGACGCCGATGGGCGTGCCGTCGTAGAATTCGACCTCGATCGTGAGGTTCGGGATAAGCCACTGGGCGGCGTCGCCGAGCTCGTCGTCGGTGAGGGCCACCTGCTCGAAGGTCTCGTTGTTCATAAAATGATGATGCGAGCCGTCCGAATACATGTAGTCCATCTTGTGCTGTTCGAGCGTCACTTTTTCGAGCGTGTCGTTCGAGCGAAAACGGAATTCGAATGAGTTTCCCGTGAGCAGATTCCTGAGCCGTGCCTGCACCATTGCCCGCAGGTTGCCGGGCGTATGATGGTGAAATTCCATGACCTTCACGGGCGAACCCTCGTGAAGGATCACCATGCCTCTGCGTATGTCGTTTGCCGAAATTGCCATAAATATTAATCCTATGCGGCGGCCCGCAAGCCGCGCGCAAAAGAGCTAGTCTAGCGCACCGTTACCCTGAACCGAAATCGCCCCTTCCACGGGTCGGCCTTTTGGCATTCCTGTACCGTCAGGATGTAATCGCCGCGTGCCGCCGGAAAGACCTCGCGGCGGGCGTGGCACGACAGATCGAGGTCGTCGCCAAATGAACTGCCGTCCGGCGAGGTGATCCAGATCGAAACGGGATTTGCGTCGCCGATCGGCTCGGTCGTCAGTCGTTGGCCCTTGCGAACGCGAATAGCGTATTTGCGCACGGATCTATAGCTCGACATCGTGCCGCTGACCACCGCCGAGCGGGCACCCGGCTTGAAGGTAACGCGAGTCGGCCGTTGCGCTGACGCCGGCACGGTGAAGATGCCGGCGACGAGAGCGGTGAGCAATAGCGGTAACCACCTTTTCATCTGCTTATTTTCCTTTAGTGAACGGCAGCGGCGGCGGCTCTTCGCCCTCGGCGGGGTAGCTGCGGTTGATCGATGAGTAGATCTGAATGATGCGGTCAACCCATTCTTTTGCGTCGCCATTTGTCGGGTCGTGCTTGAGCGTGCGGCGATAATCGCCGAGGGCCGAGGCGTATTGGCGGGCACCGGTCAGGGCGTCGGCACGAGCGAGATATGCCTCGGCGAGGGCCTTTTTCGCTACCGCATCGGACGGTTTACCGCTCAGGGCCTTTTCGGCCTTCGCAATAGCGGCATCGAACCTTGCGGTGTCGATCGCGTCGCCGCTCTGCGTCCATTTCGACGGAGCGCCGGTCGAATTCGCAGCGGGCGGCTGTTTCTCGTTCGGGCCATGGGCCACGGACGTCTGCGGACGCTCGTTGGTCGGTGCGGCGGAATTCGAATTTTGAACAACTGGCTGAGGCGTGTTCATACACGCGGTCAGCAAGAGCGTAACGGGGATGAGGATGAGTTTCTTCATAGAATTCTACCTGTCGATGTAGGGCCGCGACTGGACGACGTAGATGCGATTGCCGATCATGCCCCACTCGATGTCCTGCTCGCGTTTGCCGCCAAATGCGCGTTTGATGCTGCCGGCGACGCGGGCGAGGCTGCGGGCCTGAGCATCGGTGAGGACGCGTTTCCGGGCTCCCGCGCATTTATCGACAGTCTTTAGATCGCCCTTTGGGTCAAAGGCAAGCGCGCTTTCCTGCTGTGACAAGGTCATCAGGACGACGGCGTTCGACTTCGGATTGTAGAGTATCTGCTCGGGAATGCCCGCGTTGTCGACCACCTTAGAATTATGCCCGCAGACGGCAGAGATATACACGGAGTCCTTGCTCTTCGGGTCAAACGGGTCTTTTGTTATCATCACGCCGCCGCGCTCCATATCGACGCCGATCTGGATAAGGGCCGACATATAAACGTCCGTCTGGCTGACGTAATTGCGCACACGCGCCTCGTAGGCCTCAAATTTCCACAGGCTGGCCCAGACCTTCTTTACTGCCTCGATCAGTTTGTCCTCGGCGATGACATTCGGGACGCTGGAATAAAGGCCGGCACCCGAAAAATTAGGCAGGTCCTCGCTATTTGACGAGCTGCGGACGAATACGGGCTTTGAGCCAAGCTGAGTCTTCCATTTGGCGATGATCGCGGCCCGCAGCTCGTCGTCAAATTTGCCGTTCTGTATCGCGCTGCGAAACTCCTCGAGCTTTTGCCTGCGTACTCGCGGATTGTGGACGAAATCATTGTTGTCCATCAATTCCTCGATGCCCTTGTTCAGATCGTTGTCGCGCATGAACTTGTCATACCAATAGAACGGGACCGAAAAGCCGTCCGGAATAATGACGCCCGCGACGCGAGAATTCATCATCTCGCCGAGGTTCGCGGATTTTGAGCCGTACTTGATGCTGTCGCCCTTGCGCATATTCTTTAGCCCGGCAAGGCCGGTCGTCTTGAGATCGACGGGCGGTATCTGCTGGTCGGGCGACGAGAAGCGCTGCTTGATATCGTCGGACGATGCCATGTCGAACTTGTAATCAGTCAGGCTCGCCTCGAGCCGCATCACATACGTGTCAAACTGGCGAAACAGCTTGTCGGCGTCCTTGATATAGACATTTGGGATATTCCAGCCCTTTGCGAGGATGTTGATGTGCGACAAGGGCGATGAGGGCTTTGCGACGATGACGCCGCGGACCGGCGGCAGCGTGATCGGCAGCTCGCGCAGGACGACGATCTCGTTGTCGCCGATCTCTACGGTGTCATCAAGCTTGTCGATGATGTGAATCCGGCCGACTGCCGTGCCTGTGTTGAGCGCGAGATAGGCCTGGTTGCGATTGAGTTCGTCCTGCGAAATGCGCTCGATACCGAGGTTGGCAGAGGCGTCCTCCTGTCGGATCGAGTTGGGCTTGTAGGCGACCTTTTCGTAGAAGTGCGCGTTGATCACTTCGTTAGCCGTCTTGATGATCTCGCCGGACGCCAGATCACCTTCCCACAGTTCCCATGTGAAACGCTCGACCGGCGACTGCCAGGCGATGGTGCCGACAATAAATCGCCTATCTTGATCGATATAAACGGGCTTGAATATCTCGGTGCCGCGAGGGATGAGATACGTCGCCAGCAAAAAATCTTTGTGAAAACGAAACTTTTGCGAGTTGATGAAATAGACCTTATTGCCCGAGCGGCGGTCTATCACGAACATCGCGTGCGGCATCGCGTATGGCGTGTCTTGATGATAAATGCGGGCGATGGAGTTAAAGGCGTTTCGCGATTCGATCCGCGGAAGGGAATTCGCCTTTGAGTCGGGCCTCTTTGCCATGGCGCCGGCCGGCTCGCGCGTGGGCGTCGGCTTGCGCGACATCTGGGCGTTGGCCACTAATGCGGCCACCAGTAAGATCAACAGAATGTTAAGCTGCCTGTAATGCATCATATCGGGCCTTGCCCGTCTATTTGTGGAAAAGCTCTGCTTTTCCGGTCAGTCTTCACAACTAATCGCGGCTTTGCCGCCGCTCTCATATCGCACGCATTGCGGCGGCGGAGCCGCGGCAAGAGGTTATCGCGAAGCGGAAAAGCAGAGCTTTTCCGCAAATAGGACGGCAAGCCGCCGGAAGCTAATTTGATGCCGCGTCGGCATCGGTGCGTTTGTCGGTAAAGAGAAACCGCGTGCGCAGGCCGCGAAGCTCCGCCTCATTCTCTATCGAGATATCGAGATCGCGGATGAGGCCGTCGGCGAGGCCATAGATCCATCCGTGGATCGCGAGCGGCTGGCCGCGCTCCCATGCGTCGAGCACGATCGTCGTCTCGCCGACATTTACCACCTGCTCGGCAACATTGAGTTCACAGAGCTTGTTGTTGCGCTCGATCGCGTCGGGAATGGCGTTGAGGCGGGCGGCGTGCAGATGTGCCGTGTCGCGAATATGCCGCAGCCAGTTATCGATCAGGCCATGGCGTTCGCTGTCCATGGCGGCCACAATACCGCCACAGCCGTAATGGCCGCACACAATGATGTGCTCGACCTGCAGCACCTCGACGGCAAACTGTATCACCGACAGGCAGTTCATATCGGTGTGATTCACGAGGTTTGCGACATTGCGGTGAACGAACACCTCGCCCGGTGCGAGATCGACGATCACATTTGCCGAGACGCGGCTGTCCGAACAGCCGATCCAGAGATAATCGGGATTTTGCTGGTCAGCGAGTCGCGCAAAGAAGCGCGTGTCTTGTTCGCGCGACCTCTCGGCCCATTGCTTGTTATTCGCGAGCAGATGCTCGATGTTGCTCATTTATCGACTATTTTAACGGCTTAGCGACGGTGAACAAAATCATGTTTCGTCTGCGTCGCGTCCGGCCATGCGGGCCTTGACCTGGAACCGGATGCTCACGAAGAAACAGACTGCGCCGAGAACGGCCGCTATGAAGAGGCCGTCTGTGTTGCCGAGCCAGAAAAGCACGCCCGCGGCGGCGGCTAGGACGACGGCGAGAATTTGGAATAGGCGTTCCACGCGTCAGTTTGCCTTGCGTGCGACATCGGCAAAGCTCTCGCCACGGAAAAAGGCAGCGACGGCGCGGAAGAGCTTTCTGACGGCCCGCATCACCTTTGGGAAGAACCAGATAAAGAACAGCAGAAAGAGTATCAGCACTGTCGCGATGGCCATTGGGGCGAACACCGCCAGGACCACGCCAATAAGGACGATGCCGTCCTCGACGAATGAAAGTGCCCAATTCGAAACGGGCTCAGGCAAAAAATTGGCCCCGACGCGTGCCGCCGCCTTCGTTCCGTGCGATGCAAACGCCAGCCCGCCGCCAACCAGCGCCGCCGGGATCGTTATGCTCTCATCGAGTTGATTTGTCGCCGCATACGCCACGACCGCACCGGCCGGAATACGGATGAACGTGTGAACAACGTCCCAAACGCTGTCCACATAAGGGATCTTGTCCGCAAAAAACTCGACCAGATACAGCCCGCCCGCAAAACCGATGATCCACCAGTTATCCAGCACGTCGAGCCCGCCCGGCAGTTTGGTCGCGCCGAATTTTTGCAGCAGGCCGAGCGCGGTTACGGTTGCGTAAAGGTTTATTCCAGAAGTCCAGGCACTTCCTAACGCGAGACTAAGTGTCGAAAACCATTCCATATCAGCCCCCAAGTTTTACCGACTCTGGCAGATTGCCAAGCGAAAAAAAGACGTTGTGCTGTGTCCACGAAGGGAAATTGCCCAAAGTGACTTCGCGTGTGAATTCAAATTCAATTGAAAGGTCACGATCCCGCGAAATTACGTCCTTCGGAACCGCGAATGTGATTCCCCGTCCTGGCCCGAGTTGGTTTGACGAACATACGTGGCAAGATTTCGAGTCACCAAGGATCTCTCCGGTCCGTGAATTGGTGAGATTGTAGTACAAAGAAGCGTCGCCAAGGTCCGGTGACGCTCCTGACATATCAATGATTATCGGAACACAGGCATTGTTGGTTAGCCTGAATACGAGATAGTCTTTCGCTTTCTGCTCATTTTGGATCGACGTTTCTCGAACAAACGTCAGGAATACGATCGGCTTAACCGAGTTTAAGACTGGCCGAATCGTTCTGCATTTCAAGCCGCCAGGAGGTGACTTTGCAAATACCCGCTGCTGACCAGATTGAGCGGAATTTGTGCTTACGAGTGCCCCAATCCCGAATAAAAGAAGAAGGAGTGTCTGAAGCTTCCTAGGTGTCTTCCCCATCCGTTTCCTTCTCTTCATCTCCGTCCTTCTTGAATCCAAATTTCTCTAACCGATATTGTAGCGTCCTGAAGGTCAATCCTAACAGTTTCGCTGACTTTGTAATGTTGTTGTCCGTCCGTGACATTGCCTGCATTATCAGGCTGCGTTCGACGTCTTCGAAGTTGATGCCTTCAGCCGGCAGGCTGAACAAGTCGCCGCCGGTAGAGGCGGTCGAACGACTTCCGCCGGAGGTCATTTCGGGCGGCAGGTCGTCGGTGGTTACTTTGTCATCCTCGCAGAGGAGAATTGCGCGCTCCAGCGCGGATTCGAGTTGGCGGACGTTGCCGGGATAAGCGTAATCCTCGAGTAATTTGCGGGCATCGGTGGCAATGGTGATCTTTCGCTGTGTGCCGCGAGTGTGTTTCTTGACGAAATAGTCGATCAGCACGGGAATGTCAGTGCGGCGTTCGCGCAATGCGGGCAGCTCGATCGAGAGGACGTTGAGGCGGTAATAGAGGTCCTCGCGAAAGCGTTTCTCCTCGACCATGTGCAGCAGGTCGCGGTTGGTCGCGGCGACGACGCGCACATCGACGTTAAGCTCGCGAGTGCCGCCGACGCGGCGGATCTGTTTTTCCTGAAGCGCTCGTAATATTTTGGCTTGCAGCGATATGTCGAGTTCGCCGATCTCGTCAAGAAAAAGCGTTCCGCCGTGGGCTATCTCAAAGAGTCCTTTTTTGTCCGAGACGGCCCCGGTGAACGAGCCTTTTTCGTGTCCGAATAACTCGCTTTCGAGCAGGTTTTCGTTGATCGCGGCGCAGTTTACGGCCTGGAACGTCTCGTTCGAACGCGGGCTGTTTGCGTGGATCGAGCGGGCGATCAGTTCCTTTCCCGTGCCTGATTCGCCGCGGATGAGCACGGTCGAATTGGACTTTGCGATCTTAAGGATCAGCTTTTTGACCTTGTCCATCTCGGGCGAGACAGAGATGATCTCGGCGTCGAGCGTCGTGAGTTTTTTTAACGCTCGCGATACGGTATTGAGCAGCTTTTCGCTGTCGTAGGGCTTTTGGAGATATTCGAACGCCCCAAGGCGCATCGCATCAACCGCCGAATCGACCGAGCCGTGGGCAGTGAGCAGGATGACGATGATCGATTTGTCGTAATCGGTGAGCGATTTGAGCAGGTCAAGCCCGCTCATCCCCGTCATCTTGAGGTCGGTCAGGACGAGGTCAAAGTGGCGGTCGGCGACAAATTTCATCGCCGCCTCGCCCGACGATGCGGTCGTCACGTCGTAACCCTCGCCCGAGAGGATCGTCTCGAGTATTTCCCGCTGATTTTTCTCGTCATCGACGACGAGTATTGATTTACGTGCCATAAGAAAACAGGGACAAGGGACAAGTGACGAGGGCTCAATGGTTCCCGGTTGCGGCACGCGCAAGTAGTGAGCGTCGCAACGAGTTGAGCATCTTGCGCACCTCTAGCATAAGCCCAAGACAATCGCGTGTGGCGGTTTTGTCAGCATAATTAAGATCAATTGCGATGATGAGTTGAGTATCTAATTTCGCGAGTGAACCTTCAGCAGTGGAAACGAATCGAACATAGTCACCTGTTGTTCGGCGTGCCTGTCCCTCAGCAATATTCGAAGGAATGGATACTGCGGCCTTACGCATCTGTGAGGTCAATCCAAATTTTTCGTCGGCTGGGCATTTGGCCGTGATCTGGTAGATCAACTTTACGGGCGCGATACATCTTTGCCACACGATCAGTGATTTGTAATCCCCGCCCTCGTTCATAATATATGAGCCCTAGTCCCTCGTCCCTTGTCCCTAAGAACTTATCGGTAATCTTACCGTAAATCTTGTCCCTTCACCCTCGACCGATTCAACCTCGATCGTGCCGTGGTGGACCTCAACGATCTTTTGGACGATGGCGAGGCCCAAACCGGTGCCTGTTTCTTTTGTCGAGAAATAGGGCTCAAATATTTTTGAGACGTTCTCGGGGCTGATGCCGCCGCCGGTATCGGCGACCTCGAACGCTACGCTGCGGCCGTCGACGGAGGGCGATATCTTGATGTTCAGGTGTCCGCCGCCGGATTCCATCGACTGGATGGCGTTGATAAAGAGGTTGTTAAATACCGAACGCAAAAACTCGGCGTCGGCCATTACCTGCGGCACGTTCTCGTGCTCAACGATGCCGATCTTGATGCCTTTTTCGGCGGCCTGCGGCTCGACGATGCGGAGACTTTCTTCGATGATGCTGCGCGCATTGGTCGGCTGAAGATCAGCCTTTGCTGGCCGTGAATAATTCAAGAAATCTGATATCTGCTGGTCGATGCGGGCGACCTCGGCCTTTAGCTGCGATGTCAGTTTTTCAAAGATCGCCTTGTCCTTGTCATCGCCCGGGGCAAACTTCAGCCGCATATGATCGAGCGTCAGATTGATGTAATTGAGCGGATTGCGTATCTCGTGAGCGATGGCAGAGCCAAGGCGGCCGACGACGGCGCTCTTTTCGGCCTGCTGGAGCTGGGCCTCAAGCTCGCGCTTCTTCTCGAGCTCGGCAGCCATCTCGTTAAAGTTTTGAGCGAGACGGCCCATTTCGTCATTTCGCCTTGCGTCAGGTACGCGGACGCCGAGATTGCCGCTGGCGACCTCGCGGGCGGCGTTTGACAGATCGGTTATCGGGCGGCCGAATCGCCAAACGAGCAGAAACGTGATGATCGATGAGACGAGTAAAACGCCGAGCGTATAGACCAGCGGCCGTGCGGCACGCCAGGCGGCCTGCGTGCGGTCATTTTTTAGCAGCACCATCACATACCATCGGCCCTGGCTGGTCTCGATGGGAATGGCATGTGCCTCATCGGTCTGATTCCTGTTCTCGGCGGTCAGCGGATTTGGAAAATACTTCAGATCTTCACCGATACGCGAGCTCTCCATGAGCGGCGGCAGGCCCCGAATATCGCCGATCTTTTTGAAGACGAGTTCGTCATTACTATCCGTCGTCGGCAGGTAATCGGGATTGAGGCTGTCGATGATCTGAAAGTCGCTGTCGATGATAATAATGTCCTTGATCCGCTCTTTCGTGGCTACGTCAAAATATGACTGATCGGTCTCATCAACGAGGTCCTGCACGCGCTTGTCCTTCATCGGTATCGACGTAAATCCGAGCGTAATACCGGCGACCAGGGCCTGTGCTTGTGCTTCGAGCAGCTCGTTGTTCTCCTCCTGTGTCAGCAGATTTAGGTAGTACTGCACACCTAGCGTGGCTATCAGCAGCAGAGCAAGGATGAGCAGTAGGCGGCCCCGAAAGGTATTGAAGAAGGTCATTCGGTTCAGTAAGCGTTGATTATGGCATCTATAAAAAGCGCTTGCCTCGTCAATTATTGGATGCTATAGTTTACGATAGTTTTTCCGGAAAACGCCTGAGACGGCTAAGCTTATCGGTTCCCGGCGGTCTCAAATAATCAAGATAAAACTCTTCCGATCTGAGGTAAAGCATGAAATTTATGTTCCCGAGAGTGTCTCTTGCCGCATTTTTCCTGGCTCTCGTCAGCCTGTTGTTCGCCTCCGGCTCAACCACGGCCCAGTCGCGAAAGGCCCGGGACGACAGGAAAAAGGCAACGGCTGCGAAGACCGCCAAGAACGCGAGAGATACTAAGAAGGAACGCGAACGCGCCCGGCAGTCCGCGAAGAACGTTCGGGACGATAAGGACAAGAGGCAGACCTCCAGGGAAAAGCGTCAGAAAGAGAAGGAGCGGCTGGCGGACGCAAAGGCCAAGAAGGATACCAAGGGCAAGCTCTCGCGTGCCGAACAGCGAAAGGCCGAAGCAGAGCGCCGCAGAAAGGAAGCCGAACGCCGTGCCGCGATCGAGGCTGAACGCCGCCGCCGCGAGCAAGCCCGCCGTGAAGCGATCGCGCGGGCGATAGCCTTTGAAAAAGGACTGCGGACCGAGACGGTCGCAAATATTGCCAAGGACGTCACCGAGGGCGAAGACCTTAATGTTCGCAATGCCGCGGTGACTGCGCTTGGCGAGCACGCCGGCTCAGTCGTCGTGATGGAGGCCCAAACCGGCAAGGTCGTGACCATCGTCAATCAGGATTGGGCCGTTCGCAGCGGGATCAAGCCGTGCTCGACGATCAAACTCGTCACAGGCGTCGCCGCGCTGAATGAGGGCGTTATAGATAAGGAGACGGGAGCGCTCAAGACACCGTCGCGGCTCGGCCTCGACGACGCACTGGCTTTCTCCAACAACGGATATTTCCAGCGAGCGGGCGTGAGCTTTGGCAACGAGAAGATGATCACGTATGCCAAAGAGCTCGGACTCGGCGAGCCGACGGGCATCAATCTCGATGGCGAGGTCGCAGGAAAGCTGCCCTACGGCAACAACAATCCGCGGATCTATTCGCACGGCGACGATTTTGAGGTGACGGGCGTTCAGCTTGCCGTGATGGTGTCGGCGATCTCGAATGGCGGCCACCGCGTGCTGCCGCGCGTGCCGCGAAACACGGTTGAGAAGGCGAATTTCAAGACCTTTTATCGAGACAATGTGGACGTCCCGACAAAGAGCGTTCGCCGTGTCATTCCGGGGATGATGGGTGCGGCGGAATACGGAACGGCGCGCCGGAACATGGACCAGACCCTCGGCGTCGCGGGCAAGACCGGCTCGTGCATCAGCAAGGGCACGTGGGTCGGCCTTTTTGCCTCGGTCGCACCTGTCGAGCAGCCAAAATACGCCGTCGTCGTCATCACCCGCGGCCGCAGCGAACGCGGACGCAAGGCTGCCGCGGTCGCGGCACAGATCTATCGAGCTCTCGGCAGCAGCATTGTCCGAACAAACCGCAACCTCGCGCTGACCGAATTCAATATCCAGCCTAAACGCGGGCTTGATCCGATGACGGCAAAACTGACCGATGAGGAAGACGACGACGCGGATGGCGAGATTGACGTGACCGGCTCACCGGCCGGCAAGATCATTGTAGTGCCGAGCGTAGCGCGTGATGCGGCACCAAAGAAACTGGTGACCAAGACGGCCGATTCGAAGCCCATTTTTCCGCCGGTCGTAATTACTTACGATAAAGAAAAGCCGCAGGCCGGCCCGCAGAAGCCATAAGCAAACGATTATTTGCGTGCGGCTATGCCGCCTTATTTGCGGAGGAGCTTGCTCCTCCGAGCGTTCTATCGACTATGCGGCTTGCCGCCGCTGGGCGTTCGGCGGCGGCAAGCCGCGAATGTCAGTGCGTTAACGGTGCAGCAAGCTGCTCCGCAAATAGATCGGCAAGCCGTAAGAGATCGGTGTTTCGGCTTGACAGGATAGGGGCCTTACGGGATTATATTAGCTTTTCAAAAGTTTTCTTTTGATTGGAAATTTTATGTAGGTATGGCTTGTGCTCTGCCGAACCATAGCAACTTTTTTGACAGGGCAAACATCTGATTGGCGCGGAAACGGAGGAGCGATCCTCTCCGCCGATCAGTCAGAATTTTTTGGGATCCACCCGAGGAAAGAAGTAGATGAAAACGATCTTTAGATACGCGAATGTTGGCCTGCTGACGGCCGTTTTATTTACAGTTGGAGCTGTCACCGGCTTCGCTCAGGATGTATGTGGTGACGCAGAGGCTGAGGCCAGGAACGCCGCGGGCGACAAGGTCAGACAGGATTTCGGGGCCTATGGGGCCGCGTCGCTGGACGACAAGGGCCGCATCATCGACGGTGCGAAGGCATTCGTGGAGAAGTACGGCAGCTGCGAGACGACGAAGGACCTCACGGAATATCTGAACAAATATATTCCGGGAATGGAAACTGCCCTTCGCAAGGCTCGCGAAGATGACCGAAAGGCCAAGCTCTACAAACGCTTCAACGACAGCGTAAAGGCATCTAATTTTGATGAGACTTACGCGGTTGGTAAGGAGATCCTTGCGGGTGAGCCCGAACAGCTTGACGTGACCATCCTTCTGGGTTCGATCGGATACGACGAATCGTACAAGGCCAATTTTAAGTTCAACAACGAAACACTCAGGTATGCTCGTCAGGCGATAGCGGCGATCGAGGCCGGCAAGACGTCTAAGGAATTCGGCCTCTTTGGGTGGCGCTATAAGAATAAGGAGAATGCCCTCGGCTGGCTGAACCTTACGATCGGCTACATCACCCAGGTTGCTAACAAGGACAAGAAGGGAGCGCTCCCGCACCTTTACAAGGCGAGCCAGGCGGTATCAGAGACGGCAAAGAACCCGATCCCGTACGAACTTGTCGGCGGATACTACTTTGACCAGCTAAATGCCCTCGTCGAGGAGATCAATGCCCTCAAGGCCAAGCAGGACAAGCCGGGCATTACCGAGGAAGAGATCAAACAGCTCCTCGATGAGATCAAGGCGAAGGTTGCCATGACAAATGGGACCGCCGAACGTGCGATCGATGCTTTTGGCCGTGCAGAGAAGCTCGGCCAGGCTGCGGCATACAAAGCAAAGATGAAGGCTAATGTCGAGGCGGCATATAAGGTCCGCTTTGGCAACACGACGGGAATGGATCAGTGGGTCGCGACCGCGGTGGCTAAGCCCTTTGTTAACCCGCAGACGCCGATCACGCCGATCAGCGACCCTGAGCCGGCTACGACAACGACAACTCCGGCAACGACTACAACGACGATGACGAGCTCGCCGGCCGGGACAAAGCCGGTGGTGAGTCCGGCGGCCAAGCCTGCGGTCACGCCGGCGACCAAGTCCACGACCGTGACAAAGCCGCAGGCGACGGTGAAGAAGCCGGTCGCCAAGACGAAGCGCAAGGCGTAGTTCACGCGGGGTCAGATCGATCTCATCTATGCCGGACGGCCTGACGGGCGTCCGGCTTTCCTTTTCGGCTGATAGTCTTTAGAATTAGCACTCGATGCAGGCGCGGCTCGCCAGGCTTGAGAATAAGCTCGGATATAGTTTTAAGGACATTGCTCTTTTAGAACGTGCCCTGACGCATCGGTCGTGGGCAGTTGAAAATTTGCCGGGTGCGAGCGAGGGTGAGGTTCGCTCGCTCGAGAACGAGTCGATGGAATTTCTCGGCGATTCAGTGCTCGGATCGGTGATCGCAGAACAGCTTTACACGTCGCGCCTGAACGCAACCGAGGGCGAGTTGACGCTGATGAAGCACCACCTCGTCAGTACTGCGACGCTTGCGGTGGTCGCCGATCGGCTGAAACTTGGCGATTTTGTCCGATTTGGGCGCGGCGAAGAAAAGACGGGCGGGCGAAAGAAGCAGGCCCTGCTGGCAAACACGCTCGAAGCCGTGATCGCGGCGATATTCCTCGACGGAGGCTATGTTCCGGCGAGGCATTTTATCGCGACACTGTTCGCACGAGAGCTAAAGGCCGCGACGCCAAAAACGTCGCTCGACCATAAGACGACGCTGCAGGAGGCGATCCAGGCGAACGGAGGAGCTGCACCTCGTTATGAATTGTTGAAGACCGAAGGGCCGCCGCATTCGCGGACTTTCTTTGTCCGCGTTGCGTGGAACTCGGGGACGGCCGACGGCGAGGGCACGTCGATAAAATTGGCCGAAATGATGGCTGCCGCCGAGGCGTTGAAGTTGCTCGGGGCGGCGACGAAGGAAAAACTTAAGAAGTAAACGCATCGTATCTCAACTCATGACCGAACCGAAGCCGGAAGCACCGTCAGTAAAAGAAGTAAAGCCTAAAGGGCCGCCGAAATCGACCATTCGCGAATATTTCGAATCGTTCGTGATCACGCTGATCATGGCGATATTCGGGATGACGTTCATCTTGCAGGCCGTGACCGTGCCGACGGGCTCGATGCAGAATACGATCCTGGTCGGCGATTACCTGCTGGTCAATAAGTTCATCTTTACGCCCGGCGGCTACGAATTGCCGTTCCTGCCGCAGCGCGAGATCGAGCGGGGCGACATCATCGTTTTCAAGTATCCCGGAAACAAGGTCTGCCGCGAGAATGATGATTCGCGTAACCTGATACCGTATCAGATCAACTATGTGAAACGCGTGATCGGCCTGCCGGGCGAGACGGTCGAATTCAAGGATAATCAGGTCTATATCAACGGCAAACTGCTGCCCGAGCATCGCATGATGGGTGACGCCTCTGATAACCTGTCCGCATTGAAAACTGCCGAATTTGAACAAGCCCACGATGGTGAAAAGTACACGGTCTTTTATTCCAGCGAGTCGATGAACGCCGTGCGCGAAGGGATGAAAGTGACACGCGGCCGTGGCGATAATCCATGTCGCGGGTATCAGTTCGGCGTTGAGGGCAAGCCGTCAGTCGTGCCGCCCAACAGCTTTTTTGTAATGGGCGACAGCCGCGACAACAGCGAAGACAGCCGCTATTGGGGCTTTGTGCCGCGCGAGCTGATAATAGGCCGTGCGATGTTCGTGTACTGGTCATGCGACCGCGGCGCGTCGAATGGCGATTTCTTTGGCTGCGTGACGCATCCGAGGCTGAACCGGATAGGGAAGTTTGTTAAGTAGACTTCGATGAGTTGCCTCCACCTTCAGGTGGAGGTTTACGTGCAAAAAAAGTGCGGGCTTTAGCCCAATTTCGGCTAAAGCCGGAGATGTTGAGTGGTCTAACCCCCGGCTGAAGCCGGGGGCAATTCATTTCAGCGACCAGATGGATTTTACTTTCACTGAAGAAGTGCGTAACGCCCTCCGCGACAAGAGGCCGATCGTAGCTCTCGAATCAACCGTCATCGCCCACGGCCTGCCGTTTCCTAAGAACATCGAAACAGCCAGGGCGTGTGAGGCCGCGGTGCGTGAGAGCGGTGCGGTGCCGGCAACGATTGCCGTATTTGACGGGGAATTTCATGTCGGGCTGTCGGCGGAACAGATCGAGCGGTTGGCGAGCGAGAAGGGCGTGAGAAAGATCTCGCGACGAGATCTGCCGGTCGCTGTCGGTAAGCGCTTGACATGTGCGACGACGGTGGCGACGACGGCTTTTATCGCTCATCGAGCGGGAATTCGAGTGTTTGCGACCGGCGGTATCGGCGGCGTGCATCGTGGATATGCGGCGGACATATCGGCTGACCTGCCGGAGCTTGCCCAGACGCCGATAACGGTGGTTTGTTCGGGGGCCAAGGCGATACTTGATCTGCCAGCGACGCGCGAATGGCTTGAGACGCACGGGATTACGGTGCTCGGCTGGCAATGCGACGGCATGCCCGCCTTCTATAGCCGCGAGAGCGGCTTGCCGGTCGATCAGCGAGTGGACACGGCGGGCCAGGCGGCGGCGATCATCAAAGCGCGTGATGACCTGAAAATGGCGAATGCTATTCTCGTGACCGTGCCGGTGCCGGCCGAATTTGCGATCCCGTCGGACGAGCTTGAACGGATCGTCGCAGACGCGCTGCGGCGGGCCGAGGCTGAGAATGTTAGAGGCAAAGCCATCACGCCGTTCCTGCTCGGCGAAATGTCGCGGGCGACGGCCGGACGCACGCTGGCGGCGAATATTGCTTTGCTTGAGAACAACGCACGAGTGGCGGCCGCGATAGCGGCGGAGCTGTCTATTTCCCCATCTTCAGTTTAAGTGTTTCGAGACGCTTGGTTGCCTCGGTGAATTGCGATGAGGCTGCAAACCGCGTTGTTATCTCTTTCCAGCTTGCGCCGTCGTAATGGTATTGCCGGGTCGCGGGATCGAAGAGGAATATGATCCCGAGCTTGCGATAGCGGTCGAGGTAACTGAAGTTCAGATAATAGCTGTGCATCGGTGCGGCAGATGCGGCCATTTCACGACGGACGAGGCGGCTCGCCGCCTCTTTTGAGAGCTTCGCGGCGGCTTCCTCGAGAAGGTCGCCATAGAAGAGCAGCAGTGCCGGTTTCGCCGTCGAATCGGGATAGAGCGCAAAGAATTGTTGGGCGATCTCGATCTGGTCAAAACCGGTCGAGGCCTGGACGAGCTTTGACAGGCGATCCTCGTCAGTTGAGCGAAACTTGCCAAAAACTGCGTCAGCCTGGACCCAGCCATAGTTCTTTGGCGGCACCGTGACCTTGTAGAATTTCACCCCATCGGCCTCGGTGACGCCGAGGATCTGAACCTTTCGGCCCCGGCCCATGCGGTGGACGGATTCGGAAAAGAGGCTCGGAGATTTTCTCAAGACCGACAATGTTTCGTCGATAACGATCGCCGTTTGGCCGATCTCGGGAGCTCGTGCGGCCGCTACGCGAGATTTTGAGCCGACGGCAACGGGTTTTCTTTGCGCGATGACGGTAACGCTCAGCCCTGCCATCACAAGAATTATTAGGCCAATGTTTTTCATCGTGTCGCCGTCAATCGGCCGATCGGGCCGCAGTGGTGAAAGTGACAGATCGCTATCGCCAGGGCGTCAGAAGCGTCGAGCGGCTTTGGCGGTTCCTTCATTCCCAACAGCGCTTTGACCATTTGCTGGACCTGCTGTTTTTCAGCGTTGCCGTAGCCGACGACCGTTTGTTTGACGAGCCTCGGGGCGTACTCGGCGATCTCAATGCCCCATTGCTCGGCGAGCAACAGCATCGTGCCGCGGACCTGGCCGAGTTTTAGCGCCACGCCGACATTTACCGCGTAAAACGTGTCCTCGACCGACAGCACGTCGGGCGAGTGGCGTTCGATGACGTCGGCAACGCCGTTGTAGATGTTCAAAAGGCGTTTTGAGAAAGCCTCTTTCGGGTTCGAGCACACGGTGCCAAAATCGACAAGCGTGTATTTGGTACCACTGCCGTCAACGACGCCCCAGCCGAGCGTTTCGCTGCCCGGATCGATCCCTAAAACGCGCATTTGCTATTAAGTAACTGCCCAAAAAGATACTTCAGATGTGAGCGGTTAAGCAAGTTGGCTGGCGCGTCCGCGGCCTTTGTGAAAATCTCTGCGTTCTCTGCGTGGAAAGCCGGTTCCACGCAGAGGCCGCAGAGATGTCCGCAGAGGTTCGCAGAGAATCGGTTGAATCTCGCCTGTAATACTCTTATCATCGACATTTATCGCCGCCTTCGATGGATCATTTTTCGCAACCGGCAGTTCTTACATCCGTCCGAGCCTTGATGGCGGATGCGATCGATTACGCGGGGCTGTTTCCGCCGTCGTCGGTTTCGATGTCTGAGGCGGTCATTAACTACGCGATGTATCGCAACAGCAACTACGCATGGATGCTGGGGCGATTCGTGGTAACGGCGGCTCGGCTGGACGAATTTTACGAGAGTGCGAAGGATTTTATCTCGCGCGATGGCGGCAACGCATGGCGGGTCGCGGTCGTCGCCGGCGATGACGTGACAAAGACGATCGATCAGGTCAAGAATTTTAACGCGGCGAACAGTCCGAGTATCGTATGCGATGTCTTGGAAATAAGGGCCGATTCGGCTGGCGTGATCGAGAATGCGGCCCTGTCTGTCCCCGACGACATTACCGCGTATTTTGAACTGCCTCTCGACGCGACTTTGCCCGATCTGGTCTCGACGCTCGCCGTTCGCGGGCAGCGGGCAAAGATACGCACCGGCGGCGTTACGCCCGAGGCGTTCCCGTCAACGCAGGCGATCATTCGGTTCGTCAAGACATGTTTGGCGGCGAATATTAGATTTAAGGCGACCGCCGGGCTGCATCATCCGATACGGTGCTTTCGGCCGCTGACGTATCAGGCAGACAGCGTAAAGGGCACGATGCACGGCTTTCTGAACCTGTTCCTGATGACAGGCTTCGCCCGCGAAGGCTATCGCCCGTCGCTGCTTGAGGACGTGATGGAAGAGGAGTTTGAGGAGGTCTTTGCGTTCGACGACCAGTGCGCCATCTGGCGCGACGAGTACGTGTTAAGTACCTGGCAGATCGAGCGAATGCGCGAATACGGCCTGCAATCGTTCGGCTCGTGCTCATTCGACGAGCCTGTGGCTGACCTGCAGAAGCTGGGGATTTTATAGCCCACGAAATACACGAAGGGCACGAAAATGGGCCTCTTTTTAGTGTGTTTCGTGTATTTCGTGGGAAATTTCTTATGTACGAAATAAACGAGACACATGACCCGGAGTTGAGGAGTTGGGTCGAGAGCGCTAACGATCCGGGGACGGATTTTCCGATACAGAATTTGCCGTTCTGCCATTTTTTGGGGGAATCCCCTGACTATCTAGGTGTTCTAATCGGCGACCAAGTCCTAAGCCTCAGGCGGGCGGTAGAGAGAGACCTGCTTGGACCAGCGCCTCGTGGGGCGGAAGATCCAAATGTACTTTGGGTCAATACTGTGGATGCAGTGATGGGCCTCAACGCCGCAAACCTCTTTCGGAAACGCGTTTCAAGCCTGTTAAATCTAGGGGTGCCAGAAGAAATCCGCAAGGAAGTCGCGGACTGTTTAATACCGCAATCTCAGGTCGAGTTTAGACTTCCTCTTCAGTACATCGGCGACTACACCGACTTCTACTGCTCGATCTTTCACGCGACCAATGTCGGGTCGATGTTTCGGCCGGACAATCCTTTGCTGCCGAATTATAAGTACGTGCCGATCGGGTATCATGGGCGGGCTTCGTCGATCGTGGTTTCAGGGACGGACATTAAGCGGCCGCATGGGCAGAATCGGTCGGATGCTGAGAAGCCGCCGGTGTTTATTCCGGCAAAGAGTCTCGATTACGAGATGGAACTGGGCGTTTTTGTCGGAAGGGGAAATGAGATGGGTTCGCCGATACCGATAGCCGAGGCCGAGGAGCATATCTTTGGGATGTGTCTGGTCAACGACTGGTCGGCGAGGGACGTACAGGCTTGGGAATACCAGCCGCTGGGGCCGTTTTTGGCGAAGAATTTCGCCACGACGATCTCGCCGTTCGTTGTGACGATGGAGGCACTTGCGCCGTTCAGGACGCCGGCATTCGAGCGGGATGCTGACGATCCGCAGCCGCTGGATTATCTGAATGACGAGCAAAATCAGAAATTCGGCGGGCTCGACATCAATCTTGAGGTCTATATCCAGACCGAGAAGATGCGGAACGAGAATATCGCGCCGCATCGATTGAGCAAGTCTAACACCAAAGACCTCTACTGGACCGTCGGTCAGATGCTGACGCATCACGCGTCGAACGGCTGCAACCTGCAGACCGGCGACCTGATCGCCTCGGGCACGGTCAGCGGCCCGAGCAAAGAGGAACGCGGCTGCATGCTCGAACTCACATGGCGAGGCACCGAACCGATAGAATTGCCGTCGGGCGAGCAGCGTCGATTCCTCGAGGATGGCGACGAGGTCATCATGAAAGGCTACTGCGAACGCGACGGCTTTCGCCGCATCGGCTTTGGCGAATGCCGCGGGCGTGTGTTGCCTGCCGATCAATAGCGATGCTTTGGCCTGCCCTGAGAGATCTTCACGATTCGGTGCTGGTCGTTACCGCAGACGGTTTTGACGATCGACAGGAGAATGTAAGTCGCGAGCTGGGCGACGGCAATTTTGAATTCGTCTATGGTGTAAATAAGGCAACTACGTCTTTCGAGGAGATGATCGCGAGGGGCATCTACGACGAGCGGCGGGCGATAGAGCTTGACCGAAACGGGAAGAGGATGCCCCTGGGCCAGATATGCTGCTCGATCGGCCACCGCATGGCTTATGAGCAGTTTCTCGAGACTGACGGCCAACGTTGTCTGATCCTGGAGGACGATGTGCGGCTGGGCGAGTTTTCGGGCGATGAGATCAGTCGGATCGTGGCCGATGTCCCGCACGACGCTGACCTGATCTATTGGGGTTACAATTTGGGAGGGCGTCGTTCCGCAGGCGGTATCGCGAAGCAGGCTTTCTACCACGTGATCCACAGTCTGGGCATACTGAAATACGACCATACGATGATCCAAAACATGTATGACAGACCGTATAACGATCATTTTGATATCGCGGGGAAACACCTGCTAGCTCATGCCTATACGTTGTCGCGCCGAGGGGCCGAGACATTGGTAAAATGGAATACGCCCATCGCGCTTAACGCGGACACGAACCTGATGTATGTAGTTATGAAGAATGATGTCCGCGGATACGTCTCAAAAGAACAGATCATTTGGCAACGAAGCATTGACGCGTCAGACGCGATGAGTACAAGGCAGTGACGTGTTGATTCGGACCCCTTATAGGCCCAGACGGTCGCCAGACCTTGAAAAGGACAAATGCTTGCCGAATCGTTAAGAAAAATCCACGACAAGGCGTACGTTATCACGTACCCCGCCGCTAAGGAACGCCAACTATCGGTAACCGAGCAGCTCGGTAATGGAGCATTTGAATTCGTTTATGGTGTTGATAAGCGCGACTTCACAATCGAAGGCTTGATCGCAGACGGCACCTATGACGAAGGCCTCGCGATGCTGACCGATCCGAAAGGCCGAAAACTCACGCTTGGGCACATCTGCTGCTCGATAGGTCATCGGCGCGCCTATCGAAAGATGCTCGATGACGGATGCGAACGGGCACTTATCTTCGAGGACGACGTCGTAACACTTCCGGTCGATGAGGCGGAGATCGAGACGATCCTCGCCAACCTCCCGCCGGATGCCGACCTGATCCAATGGGGTTGGATGGGGGGGCGATTTCGGCCGCCTCTCGGTGCGCTTCAGCAGGCGATTTTCCATATCAAGTATGCTTTCGGCCGCTACAAGCTCGATCATAGAATGATCCGCAATCTGTATATGCGGCCTTACAACGATCACTTTCATATCGCATCGGTCAATTTTCTTACGCATGCCTATACGGTTACTCGACGAGCTGCAGAAGAGTTCATCCGCTGGAACACCCCGATAAATCTGAATGCCGACCACGTTTTGATCCTCGCGACCCTCGCCGGCGATGTGAGGGGCTATGTTCCGAAGGTGCAGCTCTTCGGACAGCGCAGTATTGACCCGAACGACCCGCTCGAATCTCTTACCCAGAAGTACTACTGAGCGGCCGCGTGGCGATTCTATCCGTGTTTGCTAAACTTGCCCCTGTGGGGACATCTTCGGCATTATCCGAGGCGGCAGTGCGCCGTGTGTCGACCGAGTCGGATGAGAGTGTTTTGACCGACGTGCTTGCGGTGGAAGAACCGCTCGAGATACGGCTCGGATTTGCCGACAATACGCACAGGGCGATCTCGATCACAATGCGCACGCCCGGCGATGACGGCGAACTGGCGGCGGGATTTTTGTTTACCGAAGGGATCCTCTCGTCGGCCGAACAGATCCGGCAGATCAGGCACTGCGGCCTGAAGATCAGAACGGGAAAGGGCGTGATCGACCGCGCCGCAGCACTCAATTCGAACACAATTCGCGTCGATCTGGTGGATGATGTTGAGATCGACCTCAAACGGCTGGAGCGGCATTTTTACACGTCATCAAGCTGCGGCGTCTGCGGCAAATCGTCAATAGAGGCGCTGAGGACAGGCGTTAAACCATTGTCGGAGAATCGTTTGATGGCCAGCAGCGAAATGATCCATTCTCTTCCATCGCAGTTGCGCGAGACGCAGTTGGTGTTTGACGAGACCGGTGGGCTTCACGCATCTGCCCTGTTTACGGCCGACGGAATGCTCGATATCGTTCGCGAAGACGTCGGACGGCACAACGCGCTCGACAAAGTCATTGGACGCAATTTTTTGGACGGCACGGTGCCGTTATCTGATCGCATATTGCTCGTCAGCGGCCGGGCGAGCTTTGAACTCGTGCAAAAGGCCCTGATGGCCGGAATCCCAATAATGGCGGCCGTCGGTGCGCCGTCGAGCCTCGCTGTAGAGCTCGCAAGCGCATACGGCATGACGCTGATCGGATTTGTCCGGGATGGACGGTTCAATGTGTACACGGGAGCCGAGCGCGTGGCGGTAAGCGAGGCGGAAACACGACCGGTAGGGAGTATGTCTCTTGAGCGATGAGCCGCGTGGGGCACCCTCCCTACAGGTCGGGTTTCCGCCTGTCTGACGGATGAAAAACAGTAAGCTAAAAGTAACTCCGCCGCCGACCGCTTCCGCCGGCATTCACGCCGTGACGAATGCGCTCAGGCACGTCTTTGGCAAGATGGGTGTGGTGCGTGGGACGCGGGGGATGATTAAGCTGAACCAGAAGGGCGGTGTCGATTGCCAGTCGTGCGCATGGCCAGACCCTGACCACCGGACGATCAATGAGTTTTGTGAGAACGGTGCTAAGGCGTTGGCCGATGAGGGCACGAAGCGGCGGATCGGGCGCGAGTTCTTTGCAGAGCACTCTGTCGCAGATCTTTCCGAGCAAACCGATTTTTGGCTCAATCAACAGGGCCGCCTGACCGAGCCGCTCGTTCTGCATGAGGGCGCGGTGCATTATCAGCCTATCTCGTGGGATGAGGCGTTTTCGCTGATCGCTGAAGAGATCAATTCGCTCGCGTCGCCCGACGAGGCCGTATTTTACACATCGGGACGCACGTCAAACGAGGCGGCGTTCCTCTATCAACTTTTTGTGCGGCAATTTGGGACAAACAACCTGCCCGACTGCTCGAACATGTGTCACGAATCGACGAGCGTCGCGCTCGCCGAATCTATCGGACTCGGCAAGGCGACGATCAGGCTCGAAGATTTTGAGCGGACCGATCTTGTCATCGTCATTGGCCAAAATCCGGGCACGAACGCGCCTCGGATGCTTTCGTCGCTCGCCGCCGCGAAGGCCGCGGGTGCGAGGATGATCGCGATCAATCCGCTTGAGGAGGTCGGGCTGACGAGCTTTGTCGATCCAAATCCGCAGCACGGCAATCCATTTTCAGTTTTAGGTTTACGGCCCGCAAAGCTTGCCGATCTGCATCTGCCGGTGCGCATCGGCGGCGACATGGCGGTCGTCAAAGGGCTGATGAAGTCGCTCTTGGAACGCGAACGGGCAGCTCAGGGGACAGTGTTCGATCACGACTTCATTACCGCGAAGACCGACGGCTGCGACGAGTTGATCGAGCAGCTAGACGCGACGTCGTGGGATGACATTATCTCGGCCAGCGGTCTCAGTCGTGCCAAGATCGATGAGGCGGCGGCGACGATCGCCGAGTCGCGATCGTTCATCACCTGCTGGGCGATGGGCGTGACGCAGCACAGCGATGCAGTTGCGACGATCCAGGACATCGTGAATCTGCACCTGCTTCGCGGAGCGATCGGGCGGCCGGGAGCGGGGCTGTGTCCTGTGCGCGGCCATTCAAACGTGCAGGGCGACCGGACGATGGGCATTTGGGAGAAAATGAATCCCGTGTTTCGCGAGAACCTCGAACGCGAGTTTAGCTTCGAGACGCCCGAGCGTGACGGGTTTGATACCGTTCAATCCATTGCCGCGATGCGCGATGGGCGGGCGAAAGTCTTTTTCGCGATGGGCGGCAATTTTGTCGCTGCGTCGCCGGACACTGAAACGGTCGCGGCGGCCGTAGCGAATTGCGACCTGACCGTTCAGGTCATCACAAAGCTCAACCGCACAGCGCTGACGCCGGGGAAGACATCGCTTATCCTGCCATGCCTCGGCCGCACCGAGATCGATCCGCAGGCGTCGGGCGAGCAGTTCGTCTCAACAGAGAGCACGATGCTGAATGTGCAGATGTCGAAAGGGATCTTTGAGCCGGGATCGCCATATTTGAGAAGCGAGGTTTGGATCGTTGCTCAGATGGCGAAGGCCGTGCTCGGTAATAAGTCGAGCGTAGATTGGGACGCGATGTGCGGCGATTACGATCTCATTCGCGATGCGATCTCGCGGGTCGTGCCGGGCTGTGAGGATTATAACCGGCGCATTCGCGTGCCGGGCGGCTTTTACATGCCAAACCCGCCAAATGAGGGCCGCTTTCCGACACCGTCCGGAAAAGCACTCTTCCGGACGAGTGAGCTTTCAAAGATCGACCTGCCGCCGGGCCGCTTGCTGTTGACGACGATACGCTCGCACGATCAGTTCAATACGACGATCTACGGCCTCGACGACCGCTATCGCGGCATCGACGGTGGCCGGCATGTGCTGTTCATAGGCGAAGCCGATATCGCGAAACACGGCCTGACCGCGGGGCAAAAGGTCGATATCACGAGCCATTTTGACGATGGTGAACGGACGATCTTCGGCTTCACGGTAGTTTCGTATCGGATGCCGCCTGATTGCGTCGCGGCGTATTTTCCCGAGGCAAATCCGCTAATTCCGCTCGGCAGCACGGCGAAACGCAGCGGGACGCCGACGTCAAAATGCGTGATCGTTTCCGTCACGCCAAGCGTATGATCGATCTCGAAAGTTTCATCCTGATCGGCGGCCGCTCGTCGCGGCTTGGCGTTGATAAGGCGTTTGTCGAGCTTGGCGGTGTGACGCTGGCGGAGCGAGCGGCTAGGACCGCTGAAACAGCCTTTCCGGATCGTCGCGTGACGTTCGTCGCTGGTGCGGAGGCTCAGTTCGCGGTCGATGCTGTTGTGGGTCTTCGGCGGCCGATGATCGCCGACCTGCGTCCGGGCTTTGGTGCGTGGAGTGGGCTGCACGCCGCATTAGTGTATGCCCGAACGGAGTGGGCGTTAGTGCTGGCGTGCGATTATCCGTTTGTGTCGGACGAGTTCTTGCGATTTCTCGCTGGGTGCGCGCCCGAGGGCCAGTCGGCCATCGTTCCGGTTCAGCCGGATGGACGGCTGCAGCCGCTCGGTGCCTTTTATCGTGTTGAGCCGATGCTCGCCGAGATCGAACTCCTGTTGGAGACGAGCCCTTCGATGCCGCCGCTGGTCGAATTCCTTGATAGGGAGCAAACGCGTCGTGTCGAGGCAGGTGAATATTCGACGGTCGCAGATGCCGACAGGCTTTTTCTAAATATCAACACACCTGACGACCTCGCGCGTGCGCGTGTGGCAAAATAGGATCGTGGATATCTGGCCCGACAAGTTTCGCGAGGAGTGTGGCATATTCGGCATCTATGGCCATACGGAGGCTTCCACGCTTACGCAACTCGGACTGTTTGCGTTGCAGCATCGCGGGCAGGAGGCGTGCGGAATCGTTTCGGCTGACGGCGACGACCTGATCCAGCAGCGGGGCATCGGACTGATCGCCGATGTGCTCGATCCGGACGTACTGACCAAATTGCCCGGCACGGCCGCGATCGGACATACGCGATATTCGACGGCAGGCAAGAATACGATCAAGGAAGTTCAGCCATTTCGAGTCAAATGCCAGCATGGGCTGATCGCCGTCTGTCATAACGGCAACCTGCCGTTTGCTGAGGCCCGCCGGCGCGAACTCGAACGCGACGGAGCGATATTCTCATCCACATCCGATACGGAAACGATCCTGCACGGCATCGCCCGAACTAAGGCTGCGAACGCCGTGGAGGCGATAAAGAAGGTCCTTGCCGAAACTGAAGGCGCATTCTCACTGCTGTTTTTGACGACCGATGCGATGATCGCGGTGCGTGATGCACGCGGATTCAGGCCGCTGGTGCTGGGCAAATATCAGGACGCCTGGTGCGTGGCCAGCGAGACGTGCGCGTTTGACCTGATCGATGCGGAGTACGTCCGCGAGGTCGAGCCGGGCGAGATGGTCATCATCGATAAACGCGGGCTGCATTCATCGATGCCGTTCGGGCCGAAGCAGCACGCAGTATGCACCTTTGAGCATGTGTATTTTTCGCGGCCCGACTCGATCATATTCGGCCGCTCGGTCAACCAGTCGCGGCATATGATGGGCAGGCATCTCGCCGTCGAACATCCCGCCGAGGCTGACATCGTTGTGCCTGTGCCGGATTCGGGCGTGGCTGCGGCTATTGGTTATTCGGCGCAGTCGGGCATACCGTTTCGGCAGGCGATCATTCGCAACCATTATGTCGGCCGCACCTTTATCGAACCGACTCAGAACATCCGCTCGTTTGGCGTCAGGCTCAAGCTCAATCCGATCAAGGACCTCATCAGCGGCCGCCGCGTGGTGCTGGTGGATGATTCTATAGTGCGCGGAACGACCTCGAAAAAGATCGTCCAGATGGTTCGCGAGGCCGGCGCGGCGGAGGTGCACATGCGCATTTCGTGCCCGCCGACCACGCATTCCTGCTACTACGGCGTCGATACGCCCGATCGCAAACAGCTGATCGCCGCCAATATGCCCGTCGAAGAGATCTGCCGCCAGATCGGCGCCGACAGCCTTGGTTATCTCTCGCACGAAGGCATGCTCGAATCTATAGGCCTCGACCCGGCAACGACATGCTCGGCGTGCTGGACGGGGAAATATCCGACCCTGATCGCAAACAGCGAAAGCGCCGCTAGCTAAGCCGGCGTTCCTATTCCTTGAGGTATGGGGCGAGCAGCTTGAGCCATGAGCGCTCGGCACGTCTGTGTTCCTCGCTGCAGCGCACGGCACGATTCTCCGGCAGGATATCAGGCTTGACCATCCACGCATTTTTCTTTTCGTTGCTCCCGTAAACGAGGCAGATCATGTCATAGAATCGCGTCTTGCTGAATGAATGCTCGTCCCAATAGGCCATATCATTCGGGTCCTGGTCGCGGCTCGCTATGTCGAACTCGAGCGCCGCGTGGATCGTGCTTTGCTGGCCCTCGTCCGTGCCGTCGAGCATCAGGATAGTAGCCAGTTGATCGACCGCATCCTCTTCACGGCCGGTCGCCGGCAGTTCCCATACGTCGATCAGGCAATGGCCGAGCTCGTGAAAAAGCGTCTGCACGAGCGTGTCCTCGACCATCGAGTCAACCTTTTCCTGGTCCTTTTCGATCGTCTTGAACTCTGCCTCGTATTGGTCCAGCAGTTCGTAGCAAAATGTGATCTCTGACGAATCAGGACTGTAGAACGCATTCGGCTCGCCGCAGGCATCCATGTTGATATAGACGTCCTTTGGCATCGCGAGCAGGGCATTCAGCTCGTCAGCGATACCCTTAAAGACATCCTTCACCTCCTTCGGCATGTCCTTCTTGGGGTCCTTTGCCTTGGTCTTTGGCGAGAATCCGACCTTAAAATCGCCCTTGTCGAGCGGATGCTTGACCGGCGGCTTGGCCGGCGAAGGCTTTGTCCCCGGCTGGCCTGCGGCCATGCCGACGCCGATAAAGGTGAAAAAAGCTATAGCTGCGAATACGCGCGTGATCGTCGTTTTCATTGTGAGGACTCTCCCGTTGAATGTGTTTTTCCGAGCGAGTATAAGCCAGTTTTACGCACAAACCTAATTCTAATGACGAGAGGCCGACGTTAATCGATCTCGAGGACGAGCGGCGTGGCTGCGCCTGAGCGTTTTGAGCGGATGTTTATCACAAACAGGTCGCCGGGCAGGTTTGAGAATGAGATGTCGCCATTGAGGCGAATACGGGCATAACGCCGTTCGAGCGTTGTCGGGTGGATCAGCTCGACGAGCGTGGCTGCATATCGGCTGGCCGGAGAGCCGGGCACAAAGCCGCTCAGGATAAATGTGCCAGTCGCCGTGCCGCTGGACGCATTGGTGTCGTGGGCGCCCACATCGATATTTGTGTTAAACGGATTTCTGCGAAAACGTCGCTGGTCGAGCCGTCCGTTTGGGACCGGAACGCCGGGAAGCGTCGGGCAGTCGCTTGTTCTGACGCAGCCATTGCCATTCAGTATTGCCGGGCTGCCGGCGAGAGGCATAAACGTGTTCGTCTGGCCGCCGTTGTCCGCTAGCGCTCCCAACATCGGGTCGATTATGTCGTTGTTGCTCACCTGATCGCCGTTGACGCCGTTCGTAAAACCGGTGCTGCCATTCGCCGCAGTGACGATGTTGCTGCCGCCCGAGACAAACGTCCCTTGCAGGCTGTTGCCGAGGGCCGAGTCGCGGCCGATGATCGAGTTAATGACGCGAACGGTGCCGTTTGCTCCGCTCAGGATACTGTTGACGGCCTGCGTGCCGGTGTTTTCCGAGAAGGTATCGTTGGCGAGCATCAGTATGCCTTCGTTGTAGATCGCGCCCGCCGATGAGGCAACATTTCCGGTGATGGTGGAATTGGCGATGGCCATCTCGTGAGTGCTGCCGGTATTTGCGATGCCGCCGCCTGTGACGCTGCCGGAATTCTCATTGATCAGGCAGCGAATTACGGTTAGCCGGCCCGAAGAAGATATCCCGCCGCCGATCTGAGCGGTATTGCCGGTCACCGCCGAGTCATACAGCCCGAGCACACTGCCGGTCTCGACAAAGATCCCACCGCCAAACAGACCGTTGCCGTTTTGGATAGTAAGGCCGCGAATATTTACCGAAGCCTGTGTTTGCGGGATGTGAAAGATGCGAGAATTCGGCGCTCCGGCAGCTCGCCGCACCGTCAGCCGCCGGGCTCCGGGGCCGACAATGTCGAGATTCTGGTTGATAAGCAATTCGCCAAGCGTCAGGTCGATAGTTGACGGATTCGGCAGGTCAAAGATGATCGCGTCGCGCGTCGAATTGGCGTTCGTTTCCTCGATGGCAGCCCGCAAAGTACACTGGCCGCCCGCATCCACACAAACACGGTCGCCCGGCTGGGCGTCATTGCTGTCGGCGTTGCTGCTGACGATCAGCAGCAGGCCCGTGATATCCTGCGCCCGGGCCGACACGCAGCCGAACACAAGGGTAGCCAACCCAAGCGTGAGGAGAGATCTGACTGTGACCGCCGTATGGATCATCTCAGACAATAGTTGATTCCGTTATACCACGAGCGTCAAGTCAGAACCGGTGAGCGGTAGCGGCCGGATTCTCTTGAGCCCCGAAGAATGCGAAAGGCCGATCGTCATTTTTCACTTGCGTCCGCGTTCAACTTAGCGGAATCCGGTCGCTACCGCTCCCGGGTCCGAATTGACGCCAACGCAAACGTTTCAATTCTCATCAAATTATCGTAAACTGTCCTTCCTCGTGGGGGCGACAGGCTTCGACAGGGGCTTGTATAGATCTTTGAATGCACGTCGGGCTTGTGTGGTCAGCTCGTTAAAACGACTATACGAACACAAATGCTAATCAAGAATTAGCTCTCGCTGCCTAACATTAGTTAGATCAAGCGATGTCTCGTCGGAAGTTCGCCTCATGCGACCGGCCGAGGCATAACTTAGTTGAGGCTCGGGCACGTTCGCCACCTGAGAACGCGTCTTAAATCTTCAGGTTAGCCGCAGATGAGGTCTTGTTCGTTCATCTGCTCATCAGCGGCGAAACTCAAGTGAACGAACTAAACGTGTAGATTTCACTGGTCGCAACCTTTGGATGCGGGTTCGATTCCCGCCGCCTCCACCATTTCCTTTGATGTTGAGTTTTAGCTCACGCGGAGCCCTTACTTACGTGCGGGCTACGGACAGGTTCGATTTCCGCCGCCTCCACCATTCAACAATTTACGTTTTGCCTTGCCACGCGGCAGCCGAGGTTCTGGAATCGGGGGTCGTCGCGGAGCGCGTCGAATGTCGGATCGGCAAAGAACATCGCCAAGTCAAAATCACGTTTTTCATAGGCTTCTTCTAGTGAGGCAAGTGCGTTTCGGCTATCTCCGAGCCTTGCATAGTGCTGTGCGCGCCGAGACGGTGTGCTGTTGTTGATCGCAATGTGGGCGTTCCAATATTCGTGGATCCCGCCGTTCCGAAAAGCCGCACGCAGCCGGTTGAGATCGGCCGGAGACCATGGCGAACTGTTCGCTTGGGCGTATCGATAGTAGCTCTCGACGGCCTCCGAATATAGTCCTGCGGCGTTGTAGATGTCATAGAGCAGCGCGTGGGCATTCGCGTTATTCGGATCGCGTTCGATCACCTTGCGACACTGGGCGATCGCTTCGTCGTATCTCTTCGAAAGGTAGAGTATCTGACAGAGATCGGCATTGATCGGAACGGAATCTGGCACAAGCGTGAGTGCGCGAGTGACCTCCGCCAAGGCAGCACCGCCGTGGCCTGTCGCCGCGAGATTGAGGGCAAACCATTGTCGTGCAGTTGCGTAGTCGGGGCTGAGTGCGACGGCCCGTTTGAACTCGGCCTCAGCGTCGCGCAAGCGCCATTCCCAAAACATTCGAATAAAGCCTAATGTCGCGTGCGGTTCGCCCAGATCTGGGTCGAGGCGAATGGCCTCGTTCGCGGTTGCCTCAGCCTTTTTCCGGTTTTGGTAGTCAAAGGCGTAAGCATCGGCCAAAGCAGCGTGGGCGAGAGCAAAATTCGGATCCTTTGCAACGGCCTGTTCCAGCAGCAGCGTCGCCTTATGCAGGTCGGCGGCATTTCTCGTCTGCCAGAGTGCCCGGCCGTTCGTGTAGAGTTCGAACGCTTCCGCGTCGCTCGTGCCGCGCATTTCCACAACCGATGAGCTGTTCACGGCTGAGTTGCGCGGGATGCCGAGCCACACGATACCGGCGAGGGCGACTATAAGCAGGCCGGCGATAGCGAATCGAGACGTCGTCCAAAATCCCTCGGTCGTTTCTTCGGTGATGATGACCTTTGAACGGGATGCGGATTCGATCGTTACGGTGTCGCCTTGCTCGACGATCTCCCGGACGTCGGCGGTGAAGCGATAGCCGCGCTTTGGAATTGTCTTGATGAACCGCTGTTCCTTTGGATCGTCGCCGAGTAGTTTGCGCAGGGTCGAGACGTGACGGTTGAGATTGCCTTCCTCGACAAACGTGTCTTCCCAAACCGTTTCCATCAGGTCGTTCTTATCGACGGTATTGCCGGCATTTTGAATAAGAGCGAGCAGAATATCGAGGTCGCGCGACGCAAGCGCGACGGGCAGTCCGTTCTGCAACAGCCTACGCTCCTCGACCTCGACACGAAACTCGTCAAACTCAAAAAAATGCTTTGCCGCTCCGTTCGCCGACATGATTTCGGAAAAATTCGGAAATTTACGGGACATTTCTGCCCTGTTCCGTCTATCGTCACAAAATAAGTGGAAACGGCGTCATTCTAGAACGGTTCCCGCCACAAAGCAAGATGAAAAAGACTGTGAGAACGATGGAGGTCACTTTGGAAAGAAATACGCGCCTCGCAGTTGATCGCAATCGATCAGACGAGTCTGCAAAAGATCAAGAGGAGGTTCCGACCGAAGCTAACGTCCCAACCGACACCCAGATCGACCGACGGTTAGTGGAAAAAAAAGAAGGAGGACGGAAAGTGGAACAAGACTATGAACAAAGTTAAGCATAAGTATCCGCCTTATACGACGCCGACCGGCGCTGAGGTAACCGAAATGCTGGTGGATGGCGCGGGATGCGGGTGGACTAAAGACAAAGCGGGTGAGTGGCATTGCAGACCAAAAAAGGGCGGCGATTGCGACCGCCGAGAATGGAAGGATGACGGTTGTCGTGTTGAGCTGAAGATCTTCGGCAAACGGAAGAAATTCACAATTGTTTATAAATGCATGTGCCAAAACTCAATAGAGGACGCTCTTGACTGATGGAGGTGATTCATGAAAAACAAAAGCCGATTTGGCATTCTACAATTCATTTCGATCTCTCTCTTTCTGTCGGGATGTTGCGCCCATCTATCAACGCAGGCTCTTGCACAAAACCCACAGCCAAGTGTCACTTACCGCGGCATCTGGTTTCGCTGTCTGCAGGAAAAGTGGCCTGGAATACAGTTGGACGCGGACGCAAATCGCGCCTTCATCCCGCAGACAGGTCAGAATCTCGCATGGGATGCCGGCAAAAATATGTGGATCGATGTCAAAACCGGAGAAGTCGTTAAAGGAGCCTGTAATATTCCGCGAGGCGCGACTTTCAAATACTGCATGCAAAAGCAGTTTCCAGAAATACAGCTTGACGCCGACTCCGACAGAGCATTCGATCCGGAAAGCAAACGAAACTTCGCTTGGGACAAGGAAAAGCAGGCATGGATCGATGTCAAGACCGGGGAATGTGTATGTCCGAAAGGTTGCCCACCGGCGAAGGTTAAGCAAGTATCGCAGGCTTCAAAGAACGAAGCGACGATCCTGGTCAACCTTATCCGCGAGGACGCCAGTCCGGGTTTTAACACCTACGGTTTTAACGCCGGCGCGACGCATTACTTTAACTCGACGTTCGGCGTGACGGGCGACTTTAACGCTAACTTTAAAAGCGAGGGCAATACGGACCTAAAGAAGATATCGATCCTCGGCGGAGTTACGTTCATACCGTTTGAGGGCGTTAAACGTGACGATAAGGTGACGATCTCGCTGCACACGCTGTTTGGCGTCTCGCATTTTAGCTCGGACAACGGGACCATGCATTTCACCGACAATGCGTTCACTATGAAACTCGGCGGCGCGGTCGATGTCAACGTCACACCGCAGTTCTTTATCCGGCCGGTGCAGGTCGATTATGCCCCGACGTTCTTCGGCCATAACACACAGCATAATTTTCAATTCGGCGCCGGCGCGGGGTTCAGGTTCTAAAGTCGGTAATTGGTAGAAAATTCATCCACCGTGTTAAATTCGTAATTCGATACGGTGGAACGAAATCACCTTCCAATAGGAATCTTTGACTCAGGCGTAGGCGGGCTGACGGTTTACCGCGCCTTGCATGACCGGTTGCCGAATGAGCACTTTGTTTATCTCGGCGATACGGCTCGCGTGCCGTATGGGACGAAATCGCTGGCGACGGTCGAGCGGTATGCGCTCGAGAATTCGCAGTTTCTCGCGTCTCTGGGCATTAAGCTGCTTGTCGTGGCGTGCAACACGGCGTCGGCGCTTGCTTTGCCGGCGATTAGGGAAAAGATCGGCCTCGATGTCGTCGGTGTTATCGGCCCAGGCGGGCGACGGGCGGTCGAGATGACGCGTGACAAAGAAAGCCCGCGCATCGGAGTGATCGCGACCGAAGCGACAGTTGCGAGCGAGGCATACCTCGAAGCGATACGACGAGCGTCAGAAAGTGCGGACGTGCTGCAGGCCGGTTGCCCGCTCTTTGTTCCGCTGGCGGAAGAGAACTGGACCCGCGAACCTGAGACATATTCGATCGCTACAAAGTACCTTGCCGGGATGCGAGCGTTCGCTCCCGACGCGCTCGTGCTCGGATGCACACACTATCCGATACTGCGGGATGTGATCCGGCAGGTGGTCGGCGAGGATGTTATCCTTGTAGATTCGGGTGAGGCGACGGCGGATGAGGTCGCAGTTTTGTTAAAGGAAAAAGGCCTCGAGAATCCCGAAGCGGTGAGAGGCGAGCGCCGTCTCTGCGATGACCTTGACCATTTCTATGTGACCGATGCGGCTGACAGGTTTGGCCGTGTTGCGGAGCGATTCCTGGGCGTCAAGCCGTCGAAGCTCGAGGCGATAGAAGTTTATGGCGGCGATCAGCTAGAGAATTAAACAGGATGAACAGGATAAACGGGATATAAGAAATCCATTGTTCCTTTTATCCTTTCATCTTGTGCATCCTGTTTCGAAATAGGTCCTAATAAATGGCTTACGAGAGAATCGATAAGAGAACCTACGACCAGATCCGGGCGACCAAGATCACACCCAATATCTCGCCATACGCCGAAGGGTCGGCTCTGATCGAGGTGGGCGGAACGAAGGTTATCTGCACCGCGAGCGTCGAGGATCGCGTACCGATGTTTATGCGCAACAAGGGCCTCGGTTGGGTGACGGCGGAGTACGCGATGCTGCCGCGGGCGACGAATACGCGGACGCAGCGTGAGACGCAGAAACCATCGGGCCGCACGGCGGAGATCCAACGACTGATAGGCCGCAGCATGCGGGCGATCGTCGATACGAAGCTACTCGGCGAGCGGCAAATATATCTCGACTGCGACGTGATACAAGCCGATGGCAGTACGCGATGCGCTTCGATCACGGGAGCGTATGTCGCTCTCGCACTTGCCTGCCGAAAGCTCGTAAAAACAGGCGTGATCAAGACAAATCCGATCCTTAGCGAGGTTGCCGCCGTAAGTGTCGGCATCATCGAGGGCACGCCGATACTCGACCTCGCATACGCCGAAGACAGCGAGGCCGAGGTCGATATGAACATCGTCTGCACCGGTGAGGGTAAATTCATCGAGCTGCAAGGAACGGCCGAACGCGAGCCTTTCTCACGCGAGCAGATGGACGCGATGCTGGTGTTGGCCGAGAAGGGAATTCATGAGCTGTTCGCGATACAGCGCTATGCGCTGAACGCATAGGAATTATCTTTGGTGTAAAATCGACCTGAGGTTTTATATGCTGACAGCTATTGAACGTACGGGAACCAATAATGCTAACTCTCAGATCGTCTTGGATGAAGATCTTCCTGAAAATGCGCCCGCTCGCGTTCGTGTCATTGTTCTATACGATGAGAATGGTAAGAACGGACCTTCAACGCTACGCCGAAAGGCTGGAAGCGCCGAAGGTCAATTGACGATTCCGGCCGATTTCGACGAGCCACTGGAAGACCTTGAGGAATACCAACCGTGACGGGGGACGCCGACATCAATTGTGTCCTCACCGACACAAACGCCTTTCTATATTTTATTAACAACGATTTGGTGCTGACCGCTGCCGCGCGTGAAGTTTTTGAATCGGCCGCCCGTATTCAAATGAGTTCGGTGAGCATTTGGGAGATCGCGATCAAGGTCAGCATTGGAAAGCTCCCTTTACCCGATTCATTTGGCAACTTTGTTCCGTATCACGTCGAGCAAAACGATATTCAGATCGTATCGCCCCGTCTTGAGGATTACAAGCAGGTAGCAAGTTTACCCTTCCATCACAAAGACCCCTTTGATCGCTTGATAATCGCTCAAGCCCTGATCGCCAAACTACCGGTGGTGAGTGCGGATAAGAACTTTGATCTCTACGGGATCAAGCGCATATGGTGAAACTATGAGCGAAAATCAGTTTGACGGAAAGGCCGCGATCGTTACCGGCGGCACGCGCGGGATCGGAAAGGCGATCGTGCTGGAACTAGCGCGGCGTGGGGCGAACGTCGCGTTCAACTATTCAAAGAGCGCGGATGAGGCTGAGGTCTTGAGGGCTGAGGTCGAGAAGCTCGGTGTGAAGGCTATCGCGGCCAAGTGTGATGTCGCGAATACCGAGGCGGCGGCGGAATTTGTCGGGCAGGTGAAGGAAGAGTTTGGGACGGTCGATTATCTCGTCAATAACGCGGGAATCACGCGCGACACGTTGATCCTGCGAATGAAAGAGGAAGATTGGGACGCCGTTATCGATACAAATCTCAAGGGCGCGTGGAATTTCTCTAAAGCCGTCCTGAGGCCGATGATGCGGAATGAGGGCGGCGGATCGATATTGAATATCACTTCGATCTCGGGTGTCGTCGGGATGCTCGGGCAGTCGAACTATTCGGCGTCAAAGGCAGGAATGATCGGCCTGACAAAATCGCTTGCCAAAGAGGTGGCCAGCCGCAAGATCACCGTAAACGCCCTCGCGCTCGGCCTTATCGAGACCGACATGGCAGCCGAGATGAACGAGGAATACCGCGAAAAATACCTGACGATGATCCCGCTCGGACGGCTCGGTAATGTGCAGGAAGTGGCTGAGATCGCCTGCTTCCTTCTGTCGCCGGCGTCGTCGTATATCACGGGCCAGGTAATTCAGGCCGACGGCGGCTTGGCAATGTGACGCCCCGCACGCGATGTCATTCACATATCAGCAAGAGGAACAGCCTCGCCCGGACGAGCCGGCCGATGAGGAATTTGTGGAGGCGTACCAGCCGACGCCGATCTACACGACGGTGCTGATCGTCGCGATCCTGGGCGTGGCAGCTGTTCAGTTCATTGCGGGCCTTGAGCCGTCGATCATGGCGGCGGGCTTTGATAAGCCGGCGTTTCTGATCGGCCATGAATACTGGCGGATCCTCACCGGCGCTACGGTCCACGGCGGCGTAATGCACGTCGCGATGAACTGTTACGCGTTCTATAGCTTTGGCAAGATCGTCGAGATGCTCTCGAATCGCGCCCACCTCGCCATCGTCTTCCTTTTGTCGGCTATCGGCGGCGGTATCCTGAGCCTCATTTTTGTTCCCGACGGACTATCGGTCGGCGCTTCGGGCGGCATTGTCGGGCTGGTCAGCTATCTGCTAGTCTATGCATTTCGCCGCCGGAGGTTCATCTCGGCGGAATTTCGAAAGAGCCTGCTTATTAATATCGGTTTTATCGTCATTTTCGGCCTTGTCCTATTTCAGGTGATCGACAATTTTGGACACATTGGCGGCCTTATCACGGGTGCCGCATATGGCATTGTGCAGATACCGTCCGACGAATACACTGACCCTCGGGAGGCCGGAGCATTGGTTTCGATGGCCGGGATTGTGGCTATGGGCATTTACCTCGCCGGGTGCTTGATGAGCGTGCTGCTGATCCTGAGGGTTGTCTAGTCCAATGGGCCGAGTCCGAGTTCATCAACACGTCAATCCTCTCGCGCCGTATTTTCGACGTTGTCCGGAGCCGATCGAGCTTGCGTCGGTTTTTGGCGATCCGATGAGGCCGATCTTTCTTGACCTCGGATGTGCGCGGGGCCGTTTTTTGCTTCAAATGGCTCAGGCCGAGCCGAGCTGGAACTATTTGGGCATCGAGATCCGTGAAGCACTGGTCACGGAAGCCAACAGGCTTGCCGCTGAGGCCGGACTGACAAATCTCCATTACGTCTTTTGCAACGCGATGCTTTGGCTCGATAAGTTACTGCAAGAGATACCGGCCGGCCTGCTTCGGACCGTGGCGATCCAGTTTCCTGATCCATGGTTCAAAAAGAAACACGCAAAACGGCGGATGGTGAATGCCGAAATGACAGGAGCGATTGTCCGCCGTCTGGCCCCGGGCGGAACTGTTTTTGTCCAAACGGATATCGAGTTCCTGGCCGATGAGATCTTCGACCTGTTTCGGGCAAGCGGTTGTCTTGCGGAGACAGGGATAGACGTGAATCCCTTTCCGATACAGACAGAGCGTGAGCGAGCCGTGCTCGAAAAGGGGCTTGCGGTGTATCGCAGGTCATTTGAGAAGGGAAAGTGAGGGCCGGGGTGAGACCGGCCCCTTGAGGTAATTACCAGTTGATATCCACGTCGTAGTCGTCAGCTCCGCCATTCGGATCAAAGATCTGGACGATCGCCGTGAAATCATTCTCCCACGACGGCTGCTGGAGAATATTTACTGTTCCTCGACCATCACGCCGGCGAACGGTGACCGAGCCGGGCCGTCGGGCAAGGTAACCGTTGATATCAAACCTGACATTCGAGAGGCCCGTGCCGGCCGTGTCCTGCGACTGCACATCGTTGCCAGAGATGATGATGTTCACGCTCTGGTCCACCCGGCCGCGCCATCGGACGCTTCCTGAGCGGTAGGGCTCCTCGACGTTTTGGGCTGTGCCGGACCAACTGATCTCGACACCGTAAGTATCAGAGCCGCCATTGCGGTCATATATTTGCACGATCGCCGTGTAGTCGTTGCCCCGATTCGGCTGCTGAATAACCGAGACCGTGCCTCGCCCGTCGCGCCTGATCGCAGAGACCGTCGTCGCCCTGCGCGGCAGCACGCCGTTCATATTCTGAGAGTGCACGCTAGCTGGATTGCCGCTGATCGTCTGCGTTCTGAGCGTTGCTCCCTGAATGACCAGATTCACGCGATCATCTACGCGGCCACGCCATGATGCGGTCCCCGTCGATCCGCCCGGCGTCGGATAGCCCGGATTGTTATCGATCGGGACATCATATTGGCGAGGACGATTATTGAAGCCGTCGTCATAGCCTTTCTGATAGTAGAGACCGATGCTTGCATCGTATCGTCCGCTGACACCGCTCTCGCCGCCCCGCGAATAACGGCGGTCATTCTGTCCCTGTTCGTAGCCGGCGTCGTAGGCGTTGCGCTGGGCACCGGTCCATCTTACCCTCGGCCTTACGCTGTCGTAGCCGGCAGAATAGCCTCGGCGATAGAAGTCTTCGTATTGGTTTGCGCTTGAATACTTATTTCGATACCGGCGATAATCGTCGCTGCGATTGGCCCGGCCGTCGTCAACGCCGTCCTGATATCCTTCGTCATAGAATCCGCATCTGATCGGCGACGCCGTATTCCGGTCGCATTGGGCCGCGGCCGTAATACCGCCAAACGCCACAAGGCAGCCCATCACTGCCATAAAAAATATGTTCTTCATTTTGATTCCTCCATTTCTAATATGTCTAAACGACCGGACGCACCATTCGGTGGGCGATCCACCCGCTAAGATGAAGAGTATGTCGGTGGCCGATGCCATCGATTATTCCCATCGCTTCTCTTTCTTGAATCTCTTTATCACCATATCGCGCCGCAGCTTGGCTAGATGATCGATGAACAATCGCCCGTCACAATGGTCGGTCTCGTGCATAAAGGCCCGTGCTGCATAGCCCTCGGCTTCGCGTTCAAACCAATTGCCGCTCGCGTCTTGGGCCTTGAGAGTTGCCCGCAGCGGCCTGACGACAACGGCCGGCACCTTCCCGACCGACAGGCAGCCTTCCTGGCCGGACTGCTCTCCGTCCACTGCAATGATCTCCGGATTTGCGGCGATCAGTTTCACACCCTCGCAATCCATTACGAACAACCTCAGCCCCAAACCGATCTGCGGTGCCGCGAGGCCGACGCCTTCGGCGTCGTACATCGTGTCAAACATATCGCGGCACAACTCTGCCAACTCCGGGCCAAATTCGGTCACGGGCTCGCCGCGGCTGGCCAGAACGTCTGCCGGGTATTCAGTGATCGGTCGGATGGCCATCTATCTGGGAATAACGCCCCAACGTGAGTCCCGACGGAAGTCAGGTTTCGCAAAGAATCCTTTTTCCTCGCGGGCGAGGCAGCGCCAGCAAACGATGTACGGCCTATTCGAGGCTGAGAGAAATGTGTTGTAATACTCGACCTCGGTGTCGCATTCCGAGCATCGCGCAAGAGGTTTCTTCGTGGTTTTGGGATCGATCATGGCGTTCTTCTACGCAAGAGAAAGAGTTTCTCGAGATAAAATTCCTTTTCGATAACAATAGTGTAATTTGCCATTACGAAATTATCCAATGGGACGCAGGCCTGCGTCGTCTGACAGGCCTCGCCGGTCGCGAGCCATACATCAGCGGCGTCGTCCGGTATTTGCGAGATGACATGATCGATCTCTTTCACGGCGCTTGCCGCCGAGCCTATTGATGCTCCAGTGGCAAATTCGAAGAAATTCTCGGCCGGCAGTATCTGATTCTGGCCGCGATAGTGGTATGGCAGGGCCATTGCGGCAAATATCGGAAAGACCACTATCGGCTGGCCCGGACGTTCGTTTTCCTGGATGAAGGCGCCGATTCGGGCCCAATCGCCCTGTTTGACACCGGCGGGATACAGATTCAACAGCGAGTATGAGAATGACGCCAGCACGAGGAGGCCCGCAGCGAGGGACACGAGCCTCGTAGTTCGCTCGGTGGTCATCTTGAATAAGTCGGTCAGGAGTGATGCGAAAAAGAAGAGCACCGGGACAAACAGGAACGCGACCTCGCTCGGTGTCCTAAACGGCCCAAGGGCGAAGTGCATCGCTAGTAATATGGCCGCCGAGACGCCCGTGACGGAGCCAAGGGCGGCCGTTAGGCGAGAGATCGAATCCCAACAACGAACTGCGCCAAGAATGACCGCGCCGAAGCAGGCCACGACTATCCATGCACGTGCGGCCGAGACCGTCGTGATCGCAACCGACGAAAACAGCCCGGCGGGCAGAATGAATGTTAACAGCCCTTGCCAGAGGACCTGTACGCCGTCGATCAGAGAGCCGGCCGATCGGGAATTGCCGCCGCCGACCTTCGTCTTCACGATGAATATCAGAGGAATGCACGCAATGGCCGCGACTGCTGCAATTAGCAGGTACCGCTTCGCCTGCTCCCATTTGCCGGCAATGAAAAAGGCGGCAAGGAAGCCGGCAAACAGGTAAAGCAGATGGTAGCTAGTGTAGGCCGCCACGACCGCCGTGAATGCAAGCCATAGCCAGCGTGCGTTTCGCCGGCCATTACTTTCCAGGAATATGTCGAGGAAGAGCCTGACCGAGATCACCGACAGCAGCACCACAAGCGAATAGGAGCGTATCTCAGTGCTCGCCCAGACGAGCACCGGATGAAGGGCAAAGAAGGCCGTCGCGAGAAGCGTTGCTTCGCGTGTGAACACGCGCCGGGCCGTGCCGGCAAACACGCGGATCGCCACTATGCTGCAAATGATTGAAAATAGGCGTGCAAAGAATATCGATCCGTCGATCGACCTCCACAGGCTCATGACCCAGAAGTATAGCGGCGGCTGACGCTCGTCTATTGCCGCGTGACGGATGGCTGAGAGCAATCCATGCTGTGTTGAAAAGAGTGTTGACGCCTCCTCTGCCCAGATATTGAGCGAAAAAGCGAGTGGAAGAGCAATCAGCAAATGGAGCAGTATGAGAAGAAATGCACCCGTGCCTGCTCTAGCGGTTCTGTCCGGCATTTTAGGTCAATGATAATCCAATCAGGGACGAGCGGTCAGGTGCGATAAGATGAATTCGCCCGGCTTTTTGCAAACCGCGAGACGTGTTTCACTATATACTGCAACGAAGCCTCTAATGATAAGCCTCTCCTCGAAACTGTTTACATGGCGGCAGGTCGCCGGTATCGGCGCCATTTTTTTGGCAATCACTGTCGCCATTCAGCGGTCGCTGCGTTATGTTTGCACCGATCTGATCGCCTTTGATTGCTCGTACTACTGGCCGATCAGCATCATGAACATCCGCATGCCGACGATGCGCGATGTCGTCGTAGCCGCAGCGGTTGCGGCTGTCTTTTTCATAGTCCTGCGACTACTTGAGGCCCGTCGCTACGAACTGCGGATCGTTATCGCATCCGCCGTCCTGTTGATCGCGGGGCTGAGTTTTATTCACGGTGTTGCGGTCGGGTTCTATGCACCCATTGCGGGTGATGCGCAGACGGGCGTCCTGGTGCCGTATTCGCTCGAAGGACAGGAATACTATCACGACGCGATCAAGCTCACCGGAGTGATGGACTTTCTCGCACGCTTTAATGACCTGCAGCCGACGCTCCATCGGCATAGCCACACACATCCGCCGGGAGCGGTGCTCACTTTTTACGCGTTAGACAGTATCCTCGGCGATCCCGCTCTTATCGCGATCACAATAATGCTGATCGCCCTTCCCGTGAGCCTGTATTTTGTCCACCGCTTGATGGCTGCCGCGGTCGATGACAATACGGCCCGTTATGTGACCGCGATCTTTGCCTTTCTTCCTGTCATCCAGATCTATTATCTTGCGACGCTGGACGCCCTGATCGCGTCGATATTGATCGCGGCGCTGTATTTCTTTTGCTTTGGCCGATCGCGCGGCTCGATAGCTGCAGCAACGGCGTTGGTATCGACCTCGTTCTTTATGACGTTTGTCAGCCTGTTCATTCTTCCGGTATTGGTTGGTTTTGAACTGCTCGTAAAACGCAGCCTGAAGCGTTCAGCCGTTCTGGTCTGCGGCGTTATTGCATTCCACGTTTTGTTGTATTGGTTCACCGGCTATGACGCAGTGCGGGCATTTAGGACGGCGTCGGCCTTTGAGAATCCGCGTGGGTTCATGCTCCTTGTCGAGCCTGTGAACTATCTCTTCACTCGGATCGAGGACATAGCCGAGATAGTCTTTTTCCTCGGGCCGCTTCTTCTGATCCTATTCTTTCGAGGTCTTACAAACTTGCGCGAACGGCCTCACCTCATCCTCACACTTCTAGGATGCGGGACGTTTGGGGCAATGCTCGCGTCGGGGGCGTTTCGGACGGGCGAGACGGCCCGGGCGTGCATGTTCCTATATCCTTTTTTGCTGTTCCCGGTCGCTTATTATCTTCAGGACTCGGATGCAGGTGCGCAGGAGCGCAGGCAGCTCGCAACGCTCATTTTTGCTCAGGCCCTCGGCATGCAGCTATTTGGAAACTATCACTGGTGAGTTTGCGGCAGCTGATAGACCTTGTAGGTGTCGGTCCGAAATGCGACCGGGAAGGAATAGTCCGTAGTGCTAACGAGATACGCCGTCGCATACTTTTGCTGCAATTCCTCGATCTGCGCGGCCGATAGATTGGCAAATGCCGTTTCGATCTCCTTGCTCGAACTCGCCCGGTCGGTGATCGGTGCGTTTGCGATCAGGTCAGCGATCCGTGCCCGCCATTCTGACAAGCGGTCATACCTTGGGTACATGTACGAGACGGGCTGCGAGCGTTGTGAAAGATACCAGAATTCCCGGCCCAGCGGAGCCGCGAGAATGACCGTATCGGGCGGCGTGTTGGCTGCGATCCACTTCAATGAGACATCGAGGTCGGTGGGTTTGGCGATCCAACTCGCCTTTAACTCGCGTAGTCGTCCGATTCCCTCATCAAACGGCTCGAGAAGGCCGAGAATGACGAGGACACAAGCGAGGGCGACGGCTTTCTTCGCCAGGCCATTCAGCTTCCGAACAAAATAGACCGCCGAGAAGATAAAGAATAGCGGCGTCAGTATCGGAAACAGCCGCATCGGCATGAGACTCAGCAATGGGTAGAATTCGAATGCCCTCAATAGGATCCCAAGGAAAAAGAAGCCTGCAATTGCGATCTGAAAACTGCGCAGGAAACGCAATTCGAACCTTTCAGAACCTCGCAGCGCAATAATGTTGAAGATCAGCATTAGCCCCAAAACGGCCATTCCTAGCGTCGAGAAATAGAACGGGTCGAAATGAAAGGGCATGTGCTTGAGGACGATGAACTGCCAATCTGCGTAGCTCGCAGGCTGCGCTTCCAGTCGGTCACCGATCAGTGGGATGATGCCGGGCAATGCGAAGAGCAGCGTGAGGCCGGCCACCTTGGCTGCGTCGCGCAATGCCACACGTTCGGCAAGCAGAGCGATGCCGACCGCCGGAATGACCCAGAGGCCGACTGCGGGATGGAAACTGAATGAGAGTCCAAGCAGTATCGATCCGCGCGTCAGCTTTCTACCTGCAATATCGTTCAGGGCGAACAGCAGGCATGCGTAAGCGACCGTCTTAGCTTCAAAGCTGCCGATCATCCACTCCGCATTGACGACGGCCTGGCCTATGGCCAACCAAAACGAGACCGCAAAGGCGATCGACCAATATGGGACCTTCCAGTTCTGACCGAGCCGGATCAGTCCTGTGAGGCAGAGTATCCAGACGAGGATCCGTCCGGCCCAGCCCATGACTTCGAGCGGGACGAGCTTTGCCGGGATACTGAAAATGAAGTTAAAGAGCCAATGTTCGTTCGCGGCGTGGGCAAATGACCAGTCGTTCGCCGGCGCGTAGGGCGCCAGCCGCATTAGATAAATGAACTCGTTGCCAAATGGAACGGGCCGCGCGTGAAACGAGGCGGTTACAAGAAAGAGAAAGCCGAGGCAGAGGAGGAAACCGGTCGTCGAGTACCGGTCGGCGCGAAGGAGGTTTGAAAGGCGTTCCATTTCAAACACAACCGAACCTTACAGCACAACCTCGGTCTGCGGAACCGCGGCGAGAGCGTTCTTGCGAAAGCAGTCGGCGTGCTCGCGCATATTGACAATTTCGAACTTCGCTGCGTAAGACGCGATCACGCTATCCATGAGTTCGAGTTTTCGGTTCGTTGGCACGTTCATTCCGGGAAAGAACTTGAGTTCCGGAACGTCATCGCCGCTCAGAAAATCGAGCGGGTGCAGCAGCATCGATGGCTGAACGTCGGTCAGATTGCATGCGGCAAGAGCCGATCTCCAATATGCTTTCGCTAGCGGACCGGAGAACGCGGAAAGGTAGTGTAGATACGTCGCGTGGACGGGCGTTTTAACTACGGGAAATGTGGTGACCGGTATCTCGACCATGTTTCGTCCTGCCGCCCCGACAAGGTGCGGCTTCAGCGTCTGAAAGCCGTCTGAGAACTTGCCAAACAGTTTCTTGAGCTTTTCGCGTTCGTCGGCGCTCATCGACGGAGACCTCAGAAAGTAAATGGCACGAGCGACCGGAGCAAAATAGGTCGGCAGAGTCGAGCAGTCATACTCATATCCGCGAGTTCCGAGAACGTCAATGACAGTTGGAGACAGGCTAAAGCCTGGCCCGCGAAATCCCACCGGCCGCGCACCGCAAACACTCTCCAAGGCCGCCTCTGTTTTATCGAACTCCTCAACCAGTTGGTCCCGAGAATAAAGATGCAGCCATGGCTCGTGATTAAAGCTGTGATTCGCGATCTCATGCCCGGCGTCGGCGATCGCACGGATCATCGCGCGGTTCTTCTCTAGTGCGGCGTCCTGACCGATTATAAAGAAAGTGATCGTAAGACCGCGTTCTTTCAGGAACGCGAGAATTCGCGGCACCGCAATATCGAGATATGATGGGAACGATTCCCAGCCCGCATCGCCGTGCGTTTTCATGTACGACCATTGATTGTCGAGGTCGAGTGATAGGCTCGCGATCTGCTTCATTGGTTCAGGTTAGTGTCGTCGCGGAAAAAACGCTCGGCGAGTTGCACTGTCTCATTGATATTCAGCGTTCCATTGACGATATGCGACGAATTCACGATGTGCACGCCGTCCACCGATGACTTCATTTCAGCCAACCGTGTCGAATAATCAACGACCGGGATCGGGAAGACCTGACGAACACGTGAGATCTTGAAGGCAACGACGTCCGAACGGTCAAAGTGCGGATACATCTGCCCAAGCGCGTCGAGGAAATACTCCTCGATCTCGTCGTCGGTCCTGTCAAACAACTCGTGGTCAGGCGCGATATACCTCGGCAGGTAGACGAGCGCGTTACGGTTGAATTCTTCTTTATCGACGATCGCGGACATCTCGATAATGCCCGTGAACGGCGTGTCGTCGGTAATATTGGTAACATAATAGTCCGATAGCGAACGCTTCAGCATTACCGAAGCGCAGACGATGCCCTGATATCGGATGCTGCGAAGTTTGCGCCTTTCCACAGGGTCGAGGCCCTCGAGCACCTTTTCGGCGGTGTTTGACGGGCAGGTCATGATGACGCGGTCATATTCCGTGACCGAACGATCATCGGGAAAGCGCACGACCGCGCCGATGTTCATCTGCGGTTCCGCGATAAACGCCCCTGAGAATCCGGGAGCGACAGCCGCTGCGGCCTGGAAATTTGCATATTTTGTCGGCTGCCGGACGATATTGGGCTTTACGTCGCCATTACGCCGGGCGGCTTTTGTTGAAATGCGAACCTTGCCGCTTGCGAGCCGTTCTATCGATTCGACGCGCGAGTTAAGCCGTATCTCGACACCCTTATCGAGCAGGACTTCGCCAAAGCGCTCGAGCACGCGGGCATAGCCGCCGCGAACGTAACCGAACATTTCGCGCTTCATGCCCGAGTTGCGGGCTGAGTACATTCGCTGGATCGATGCCCAGATGAATGATGCGGCTGTTTCCTTGTAAGCGTCGCCGAGCTTGGCTTTGAGGAGCGGCTTCCAGATCTTTTCGAACGTCTTACGGCCCGACCAGCGTGTCAGCCACTTCTCGACCGATAGTCTCTCAAGCCGTCGCCAATTCTTTACTTTCGACGCATAAAAGATCGTTGCCCCGAGGCGCAGCCTGTCGATCAGGCCGATAGCGGGAAATGTGAGAAACTCCTTCGTGTTCGACATTGACAGCAGTTTGCCGTCGGTATAGAAACCTGTTTTCGTCTCGATCCATCGCAGTTCATCGCCGAGCCCGATCTCTTCGATAAGGTTTCGCGTGTGCCGGTCAGACGCAAGGATTACGTGATAGTGCTTGTCCCAGACGATGTCGCCGATCTCCCAAACCGAGGCGAGGCCGCCGATCTCGGGCGCCGATTCAAAGAGCGTGACGTGTGCTCCCGCATCGGCGTAACGCATGGCGAGCGTCATGCCGAGGAAGCCGGAGCCGACGATTGCGATCCTTTTTTGCATTTTTGAGTAAGCCGGATCTGATGGAGGCCGTCGCGGTGTGGACCGCATATCAAAACGATATGCCGGCTTACCCCGTTCGATCGGCACATCTGCCGGAGTTTTTATTTGCGGAGCTTGTCCGAGGCCGGGCTTAGCTCTGCTGGGGTTAAAGAAGGTTCAATCGGAGCGGATTTCCCAAAGATGCGGAGCATTGCAAGCCGAGAAAGCAGCTTGACGGTGCCGACGATCGTTTTGAGCGTGTTCATTTTCGAGGCACCAAAGAGCCGAACGGCCAGAACGGTGGGAAATTCAACGATCTTGCCGCCTTCCAGATCGAGCAGCCCGAGCATCTCGGGAACGCCGTGAAAGCCCGGGGCCGTTGGATTTACGTTGACCATCGCACTGCGGCGATATACGCGGAAACAGGCTGTGTAGGAGGCGATCTTGGTGCGCAGTACGCGGCGGTAGAGAACGGATGCACCCTTTGAGAGCAGAAGCCGCCAGCCGGGCACGTTCTGTACGCCGCCGTCCTTGTGATACGGCGAGGCCGTCACCATATCGACGTCGTCCGTCATCAGCGGGATCATCCGGGCGAGTTCGTGCGGGTCAAATGTGCAATCGCAGTCGATCGAGCAGACGAATTCGGTCTTGGCCGCGCGGATGCCCGTCATGATGCCGCCGGCGACGCCCTTATTGGTCTCGTGCTGAACGATCGTGACATTCTCCCGCTCTCCAAAGAGCGAATGCATTACGTTGACCGTGTCGTCCTGGCTGTTGTCATCGACAAAGATCAGCTCCGACCTAAATCCGATCTTATTCAGCCGCTTTTCGACAGACGTGAGCGTTTTTGCAAGGTAGGGCAAGGATTCCTGCTCGTTGTAGCACGGAATGACGATCGAAACGGGTCTCAGTTCGCGCGGTGCGCACACCTCAGCTTCGACGGCTGTTGTCGGCGAGGCCGTGGGCACTGTCGTCGAACGAATGTCTTCCTTGACGCCAAGATAGTCAGCTACGCCGCTGCAATCATAAAGGGCGAGATTTTCTGCGACTATCCATTCCATCTTGTCGAGCTTGCGATAATGGCGGATGCGGTTGAGTCTTGTCGCTGCCGATATCCGAGGCTGTTCAGGGTCGAGCTCCCATACATGGAAATAAAAGACAAACGGGTCATCCTGACTGTTGTGCCAGTTCCTGACCGCTTTGCGCATAAGCGTGTAAGGCAGTTGCCTGAGGTAGTTGCCGCCTGAGATCGGCAACATCCCGACACCAAGGTCGGCGGCTGAATAGGGAAACTCCCATATCGTGCCATCGCCTGTGTCGATCTGATGGGCGAAGCGCTTCGCTTTTTCGGTCTTGGATGTGGGCAGGAATGACGCGTCGTAAATAAATCCTTCGCTGGCCAGCGTGTCGAGCACCCAGCCGCTCTTATCGAATGCGAGTTTCTCAGCGGCGCGGTAGCCGATCACTTTCTGGCCGGTTGCGTCCTCGATGATCTGGTTTGTTCGTCGCAGGTCCTCGCGAAACTCGTTTGGTGTCAAATTTCTCGGGCTGCGATGATAGTAGCCGCGGCTGGCGACCTCGTGGCCGCGGTCTGCGATCTCGCGCACAAGCGCGGGGTTATGCTCTGCGATCCAGCCGAGCACAAAGAATGTGGCCTGCGTATCGTACCTGTCGAGCAGGTCGAGCGTTTTCAGCGTGTTTTGCTCGTATCGCGGCTCAAAATTCTGCCAATTGCGCTGCTGGATGAGATTCTCAAACGCCCCCACATGGAAATAGTCTTCCACCAGGACGGTGAGCAGGTGCTTCCTCGGCTGCATCGGAGATGACATTTTCTGCGGTTAAAAAAGTGAGCCCTGAGTAACGACGCCGGTCGATCTGGAGGCAAGTTTTTCCTCGATGATCTTTACGATCCGCTGGGCCGAACGCCCGTCGCCAAACGGGTTGGCGACCTCCTTGACCGATCTGATCCAGCTGTCCACTGCGTGATTCTCATCGAGCATTTGCTTTAGCGTTCCGGGGCTTGTGCCTGCCAGCTTCGCGACGCCCGCCCGTATTGCCTCGGGCCTTTCGGTATTTTCGCGAAGCACGAGCAGCGGCTTGCCTAGGCTCGGAGCTTCCTCCTGAACGCCGCCTGAGTCTGAAACGATCAGCCAGGAGGCCTTCATTATTGCTAGAAAGTCCGAATAGTCGAGCGGCTCCAGCAGATGGATGCGCTCGCGGCGGCCGAGTATCTCTTTGGCGACGCCTTTTACGTTGGGATTTGGGTGGACGGGAAATAGGAGGCACACATCCTTGTGCTTATCGACGAAATCGCGGAGGACCTTAAGATTTGCGGTCATTGTCTCGCCAAAGCTCTCGCGGCGGTGCGTGGTGAGAAGCAGGCGTTTCAGGCCCTTGGTCTGATCGATGAGGCCCGTGATCTCCGGCGATACCTGGAGATATTTGAGCATATGCTTGAGGGCATCGACGACAGGATTGCCGGTGACAAATATCTTCTCGGTCGTCACTCCCTCTTCGAGCAGGTTCCGCCGGTTCTTTTCGGTTGCGGCAAAATGGAACGCCGCGATCTGTGATACGACGCGCCGGTTCATTTCCTCAGGAAACGGGCTCATCAGGTTGCCCGATCTTAATCCCGCCTCGACATGGCCCACCGGTATCCGGCGGTAAAATCCCGCAAGCGCCCCGGCCAGCGTCGTCGTAGTATCGCCCTGAACGAGGATCACGTCCGGCTGTTCCGCAGCGATGATCTTGTCGAGCTTTGCCATTACGCGCGAGCATACTTCGGTCGGCGTCTGGTTGCGCTTCATCACGCCAAGGTCAAAGTCGACATCGATCGCGAGGCTCTCGAGGAATGGCTGCAGCAGCCCTTTGTGCTGGCTAGAGCACACAACGATCGTCTGGAAGAATTTCCAGCGCAGGGCGTGTATGACCGGGGCCAGCTTGATCGCCTCGGGCCTCGTCCCAAACAGGACGAGCACCTTCATTCGCCAGTCGACGTTTGTTTGCGGCCGGGCGCCGGTGGTGTTAGTTGTCGTATCGAACATAGCCATTCGACCCAGAGAACTGCCAGGTTGACGCGATAACTATACATCTAAACACTCTCGTGTTCCGTTTTGCAATGTTTTTATTCGAAACGATAGGCGATACGGGCCTGCGGCGGACCAAGTTTCGCCACGGGTCGTTTCGAGTCTATTCAGGCGGCCCCGAGCATTTGGGGCCCATCAGGGCCGGAACCTTGGTCGAGATGATCGGATAATTCTCGGCCTCGGCATTCTTATCGAGCCATTCGGCGTATTCGGGCGGATAGGACATATCCGAGAATATCGCTTCAACGGGGCATTCGGGAAGGCAGGCGTCGCAATCGATGCAGTTATCGGGATTGATAAGCAGGCGGTCCGGCGTCTCATGAAAGGCCTCGACCGGGCACACGGCGGCGCAGTCAGTGTATTTGCAGTCGATGCAGGGCGTGGTGACGATGTAGGTCATTAGGGCGTCCTCTCGAGGAGTTACGATAAAGTAAAACCGTAATATTCCGGTGCGGCGGTTGTCAAATCGCGTTGCAGAAGCCAGCGCGTAAGCAAGGGCTTGACTTTCAACGTGAGTGTTAAGCCCTTGGTCACGCGCGGGCTTCTGCAACGTGCTGACAAATGGTAAACTGCCCCTTGTTAGCTCAAAAATTCGAGAATTTCGACCTGAACGGAGTGCGATGAAAACCATCAAAGCTGAACGAGACCTTTCCCTTGATTTTCTGCGTGTAACTGAGGCCGCCGCCATCGAATCGGCCAAGACGATGGGCCAAGGCGACCGCAAGTATTCTGACCACGTCGCCGTCGAGGCCATGCGCGAGGTGATGGACACGGTGCCGATGCGCGGCCGCATCGTCATTGGCGAGGGCGAACGCGACGAGGCCCCGATGCTCTATATCGGTGAAGAGGTCGGCGGCGGCATCTTCTCGGATGATGCCAAGGCTGAGTTTCCCGAGGTCGATATCGCTGTCGATCCGCTCGAGGGCACCAATCTCTGCGCGCTGGGTGCAAATAATGCTATCGCGGTCCTCGCCGCAGCCGAACGCGGCGGCCTGCTCTACGCGCCGGACATCTACATGGACAAGATCGTCGTCGGCCCCTCTTGCCGCGGGGCTGTCGATATCGAAGCACCGGTGGAGGACAATCTCAAGAACATCGCCCGCCGTCTCGGTCGCGATATTGATGACCTGACCGTAATAGTGCTCGATAGGTCGCGGCATAAGCAGCTTATCGATGAGGTGCGCGGTTCAGGGGCCCGAATCCGGCTTATATCCGACGGCGATCTTTCAGCGGGCATCTCGGCGGCCGTTGCAGGCACAAATATTCACGCGCTGATGGGCATCGGCGGAGCTCCCGAGGGCGTGATCACGGCGGCGGCAATGAAATGTCTGAACGGCGAGATCCAGGCCAAGCTCGTATTCGATCCCGACCGCCTCGGCGTTGATCGGTCAAAGGTCCCGCCGGTCGAGCAGGTCATGTCCCGGCTCCGGGAAATGGGCATTACCGATCCCAACAAGGTCTATGACACCGACGACCTGGCACCCGGCAAGAAGGTCATCTTCGCGGCAACGGGCGTAACCGACGGAGCACTGCTGCGTGGCGTGCGGTTCTTTGGCTCGGGCAAGCGGACGCATTCGGTCGTGATGACGACCGACAGTAAGAGCATTCGATTCGTTGATACGGTGCACGTCGAGGGCGGGCCGGATGCAGTGATACGTTTTTAGCAAGGTTTTTCGGGGGCAATATGGGTGACCACGTTAATGGCAATACCATTGCCAATAGCGAGGCAGCGAAGGGCAATGGAACGGCTGCGGACGGCGGCAAACTGATCGTCCTCACGGCCCCGCTCACTGAGGCGATAGACCATGCCGGGTATTTCATACAGATGGCTATGGCATCGCTGCCGGTCTGGCTCGAAGGGATCATAAACCGTAAATATCCCAAATGGCGCGAGGTCGAGCATTATCCGGACGGCTCAGCAAAACACATGCCGGCGGGCGTCCGGCTTGTCGAAAGGTCACTCGAACGAGTGTATTCAAAGGACGACATCGTCGCATGTTATCCGGACGATCTCGATAAGTTTGTCGGACCTAACACTCGAGTAATAGGTGTCTCAACCCACAATCCGCTGGGTGTAACATTCGCTGCAGGCGTTTATACCTCGATCTTTGGCTCGTCAAAGATGCCAATAAATTCGCACTATTCGCGACAGCTGTTCGCAAAGATCAAGGCGAGTGAGTATCGCAACAATTTCAAGGTCATCGTCGGCGGCTCGGGCGGCTGGCAGATCATTCAGACGAACCTCTACGACGAATTCGGCATTGATTGCATCGTCGAGGGCCGCAGCGAATCGCAGGACACGCTCGACCTGTTTGCCCGAGCGATCGATGGCGAAGAACTGCCGAAAGAGATAACGGTCGTGCATCCGACAGATCGCGATGCGATACTCTTTCCCGACACGCGGACCACATTTGGCGTCGTCGAGATGACCACGGGCTGCGGCCGTCGGTGCAAATTTTGCCTGCCCGACCTGAATCCGCAGATCGACCTCCCCAAGGACAAGATCATGAACGCTGTGCGCGCGAATGTTCGCGAGGGCAACAAACAGATCAGCCTGGCGACGGAGGATATGTTCATATGGGGACAGGTACATACGGAGACGCCGTTCTATTTTCCAAACCGCGAAGCTTTGCTCGACCTCTACGGCGACATTATCAATACGCCGGGCGTGGAGCAGCATGTGCTAAGTCATTCGACGATCGCCCCGGCCGTGGTCGATCCTGTTTTGATCAAAGAGCTTTCACGGATCTTGCTGCCCAAAAGCCCGATCCATTTCCCGTATCTCAGCTCGCATCCGGAGAAAAAGGCCCTCGCCCCGTTGATCGGCCTCGAAACCGGCTCAGTCCGAATGGCAAAAAAGATAATGTCGAGTAAGGGCGTTCCATTTGCCATCGACGATTGGCCGAGCGTCGTCCTTGAAGGCCTGAAGGTTCTTAATGAAAATAATTGGTTCCCGGTGATGACCTTGATCGTCGGGAATCCGGAGGAGACGGACGAGGACAACATGGCCACGCTCGACCTTATCTATGAAATGGAACGCCGCGGGCTTTTTGCGTTTTTAATACCGTCGATCTTCACGCCGCTGCATGACACGCGTATGGAGATGGAACGTGGCGTCACGCATACGCGGCAGCTTACGCCGCTACAGTGGCAGTTGATGATGAAGTGCTGGAAAATGAACCTGCGTCCCGGCCAGTATAGTTGGTGGGGCCCAACGGCGTGGCGGATCGGGTCGATCGGAATGTGGCTCTTCAAGCTGCGTCGTCTCAATGGCCCCGATTTCACATATCCGCTGATGATGTTTTCCGGCGTGATGAGCGAAAAGCGGTTGGAAAAGATGGGCAAGATCTACGTCGGCAAGCCGATGCAGACGAAAGGCCGGCAGGAACTGATCGCAACGCTCAGGCCGAAGCAGATGCGATTTATCCGCGAGGATACCGGCGATCTCCCGGAAGAATATTATGCCGCAAAAGCTGAATTTGCCGCAGTCGCGGCCTGACAATATGGCTCAAGAGAGACCCTACGTCCTGGACCTTACTGAAGTGAGCGCTGACGATGTCGCGCTTGTCGGCGGCAAGTGTGCGAGCCTCGGCGAATTGTTTCGCGAGTTGACGACGCAGGGTGTGCGGGCCGTTGACGGCTTTTCGACGACGAGCCACGCTTACAACCTGTTGCTCGAGACCGACAATTTGCGAAAAAGGCTGAAAGCTCTTCTAAAAGGCCTCGATATCAATGACCTCGATGAGCTTGCTCGCGTCGGCAGCGAGGCCCGTAGGCTGATGCTGGAAACGCCGTTTCCAAAGGACGTCGAGGCCGCGATCATCGACGCTTACCACCGTTTGGGACAGAGGTTTGGCAAGAAGAATTGCGAGGTGGCCGTCCGTTCGTCAGCAACGGCCGAGGACTTGCCCGATGCGTCCTTTGCAGGCCAGCAGGACACGATCCTGAACGTCCGCGGCGAGGCCCGCCTGATCGAGGCGTGCCACCAATGTTACGCGAGCCTGTGGACCGACCGTGCGATCTCGTATCGGACGGCGAAGGGCTTTGACCACTTTGATGTCGCGCTGTCGATCGGGATTCAGCCGATGGTGCGTTCTGACGCCGCGTGTTCGGGCGTGATGTTCACGCTCGATACTGAGAGTGGATTTCGCGATGCGGTCGTGATAAACGGTGCATGGGGCTTGGGTGAAGCGGTCGTGCAAGGCATGGCGACGCCGGACGAATGGATCGTCTTCAAGCCGACGCTCAAGCTCGGGTTTCGTCCGATCGTGACGCGAAAGTTGGGCGTAAAAGAGGTCAAGATGGTCTTTAACGACGACGGCGTTGGCACACAGGTGCGCGACGTTGTCGAGACGCAGCGAAACAGAATGTGCCTCGCCGGCTTTGAAGTGCTGCAGCTCGCGCAGTGGGCTTGCGCCATTGAGGACCATTATTCAAAGCGTGCGGGCCACTCGCAGCCGATGGATATAGAGTGGGCGAAGGACGGCATTACGGGCGAACTGTTTATACTTCAGGCCCGCCCTGAAACTGTCCATGCTCAACGCAAGGATAATTTTATCGAGAAATATAAGCTTACGGGCACCCACGGAGCACCTCTGGCATCAGGCGTTGCGGTTGGCGAAAAGATCGGCCACGGGGCCGCGCACGTCCTGCTCGATCCGTCAAAGCTGAACACTTTCCAGGAAGGCGAGATACTCGTGACGTCGATGACCGATCCTGCGTGGGAACCTATCATGAAGCGAGCGTCGGCTATCGTTACCGATCGCGGCGGCCGCACGTGTCACAGCGCGATCATCAGCCGGGAACTCGGAATTCCGTGTATCGTCGGCACCGGCAATGCGACGGAGCATATCAAGAACGGCGCGCCGATAACGGTCTCATGTGCCGAGGGCGAGCGCGGCAATATCTATTACGGCAAGATCGATTTTAAGGTCGAAAAACAAAGGATCGACGACACCGTTCGCCCGCGGACGCAGATCATGATGAATGTGGGCGATCCTGACAACGCATTTGCTGTTTCGCGTCTGCCGAATGACGGCGTCGGCCTCGCACGGCTCGAATTCATCATCAACAACCACATCGGCATCCACCCGATGGCGTTGGTAAATTATCCGAATCTGAAAGAGCGTAAAACGGTGGATCTGATCGCTGCACGCATAATGGAGGAGGACCCGAAAGAGTTCTTTGTTCGCAGCCTGTCCGAAGGCGTTGGCCGCATCGCCGCCGCATTCTATCCAAAACCGGTGATCGTGCGGATGTCGGATTTCAAATCGAACGAGTATGCGATGCTCATCGGTGGCAGGGAATTTGAGCCTGAGGAAGAGAATCCGATGATCGGCTTTCGCGGGGCGTCGCGATACTACGACGACCGGTATCGAGCGGGATTCAAGCTCGAATGCCAGGCGATGCTCCGGGCCCGCGAGGACATGGGCCTCACGAATATCAAGCCGATGATCCCATTCTGCCGAACGGTCGAAGAGGGCGAAAAGGTGATCGCACTGATGGCCGAGTATGGCCTCGTGCAGGGCGAGAACGAGCTTGAGATATATGCGATGTGCGAACTGCCGTCGAATGTCGTCTTTGCCGATGAATTCCTCAAGGTCTTTGACGGCTATTCGATAGGGTCTAACGACCTTACGCAGCTTGCATTGGGGCTCGACCGCGACTCTGAGATGGTCGCGCACCTATTTGACGAACGGAACGGTGCTGTCGAGAAGATGGTCGCGATGGCGATTGACGCGGCCATACGAAACGGAAAAAAGATCGGCATCTGCGGCCAGGCACCGTCCGACTATCCGGAGTTTGCCGACTTTCTCGTCGAGAAAGGCATCAATTCGATATCGCTCAATCCTGACACGGTGATTCAGACGACCCAGCACATCCTTGCAACCGAAGGCTCACTCGGCATCAGCGCTGCAGCCCCGGAACATAACCTGCACGCGGTAAACTGAGCGCGATCCACTTATTACTATCCTCTGGCGAATGTCGATCTTGATTCGATTTACTTCAGTAGATAGTGGATAGTTTGAAGTGGAGAGTGATGAATTTGCAGGGATATGTCCCCGTTTCGGTCGTAGCCAGCTTTCGCGGGCAGGCGTGGCGGGTGTGGGCCGTTGGCCTTGCGGTTGTTGCCTTTTGGGTGCTGTTGACCGTGCTTGCACCTGTGGCAAAGGCGAACGGTCTGGACGCCCTCGCCTCACCGCTTTTTACATTCTTTAGGTTTCTCTGCCATCAAATTCCTGAGAGGTCATTTCACATTGAGGGTGAACAGTTCGCTGTCTGTTCGCGATGTTTTGGTGTCTATTTCGGCATTTTGCTTGGCTTTGCGATCTATCCGCTGTGGCGAAGAATAGACGAGATCGAACCGTTGTCAAAGGTCTGGCTGTTCCTATCGTTGATCCCGATAGGCATCGACTGGTCGCTTACGTTTCTTGGTATTTGGGAGAATACGCAGACTTCGCGTTTCCTGACCGGCCTGATCCTCGGTGCGGCCTGTGCGACCTTTATCGTTCCGGCAACCGTTGAAATCACGAGAAATCTGACCAAGTCGAAATTGCCCATCTGCGCAGGCGATCCTGACTGAACTTTCGTTGACTGGCGTTCGTAAACAACGCAAGATCGAACTATGAGTTTTTCGCGTGAATCTGCTGTCGAGCGTGCAAGAGATGACCTTGCCGCGCGTTTAGATATTGGGGCCGGTGAGGTGACGCTGGCGGGCGTTACCGACAAGGAGTTTCCCGACGCGTCGCTTGGCGCACCGGCGAATGGCGAGTTTGCGGCACAGATGATATCGAGCGGCTGGCAGATCGATCTTGAGGTAAGCGGAAAGAAGTTTGAATATCGCGGCGATAAATATCAGCTTAGGCTGGTCGGTTTTGACGGCGAAAATCATGTGATCAGTTAGGTTCGGAGCAGTATCATGAATAGTAATAACATCTGGATACACATCACTTTAGCGGTAGTTTTAGTCGCGTTTGCGGCTGTGCTCGGCCAGATCGAACGCTGGCGTGCGGCCCTGAGCGGGCCGACTTCCCAGCCGCAGATCAGGGCTGTGCCGAAGAAGACTGACGACCCGATCGTTAAACGTGGCGTGCCCGAGGTGTTGGTGCGGTTTAGGCCGGGCGTTACGCTTGATCGCATTCGCGCTGTGGCCTCAGCAAATAATGACCGGCTCAATGACGAGATCGAATCCGTTGGCGGATTGACAGTGATCGACGATCTGGATAACGCAGATGCCGCCGAGGTGGCCCGGCAGTATGCCGCGATGGGCGACCTGGTCGCCTATGCCGAGCCAAATATTCAGATCAAGCTCGATGATCCGATCGTCAAGGAGAGCCCTCGTGATCTGGTCCATCGTGAAACGGGCAAAACCGCCCCGAACGATCCGATGTTCATCGAGCAGTGGGCCTTGAATAATACAGGTGCCGACGGAGGCACGCGTCGTGCCGACATCGATGCTCTCGAAGCGTGGCAGACCACGACAGGCAGCGAGGAGGTCGTTGTCGCGGTGCTCGACACTGGTGTTGATTACACGCACGAAGACCTGCGGGAGAATATGTGGACACGGCCGGCAAATGTGCCCGCCTATGTCGATGACGAATTAGGACAATTCAACGATTTGCACGGATACAACGGGACAGACAACGAATCGGACCCGATGGACGACAACGGCCATGGCACACATTGCGCCGGGATCATCGGAGCGGAAGGCGACAACGGCCTTGGTGTGGTAGGAATTAACTGGAAGGTCAAGATCATGCCGCTCAAGTTCCTCGGCCGCGGCGGTTTCGGCTCGACCGATGATGCAATAGCGGCGATCAATTACGCTATCGACCGCAAGAAAGCGGGCGTTAACGTCCGCATCATCAGTGCGAGTTGGGGCTCGCGGGCGCGATCCAAGGCCCTCGAGGACACTATCCGTGCCGCCGGTGAGGCGGGCATTCTTTTTGTCGCCGCCGCCGGCAATGACGGTTCTGACAATGACAAGCGGGGACATTTCCCGTCAAATTACGACCTTCCAAATGTGCTCAGCGTGGCCGCGCTCGACCGGACTGACGCCCTCGCATCTTTCTCGAATTTCGGCGGCAAGACCGTCCACGTTGCGGCTCCGGGCAAGGACATCCTCTCGACGTGGCTCAATAACGGCTATCGTGAAGCCTCAGGCACCTCGATGGCGACGCCTTATGTCTCAGGCGTCGCCGCCCTGATAGTCGCCAATGAACCTCGTATCTCGGTAAAGGCGCTGCGCGAACGCCTCCTGACGAGCGGCGACAAGCTCGATGGCCTTTCGGGCCGCACGGTCTCAGGCGGCCGCATCTGTGCGGCGAACGCCCTGGCGGGACGGGCACAGAACCATCTGCCGCACTAGCTGACGAAATGGTCTAGTCCGGACAGAAAGCGTCGAGAATTGCCGCCCCGATGCCTGCTCGTTGTTTCTCTAACAGCCTTTAACTACACGATTTAACCACCACGCTGTATTTCGGGGGAGGTTTTGGCACGCCCTTTGCCACAGCACGGGTGAGCAATGGCCAGATCATTGCCTAGTTTTACAAAAAGGGAGAAAACAATGAACAGAGTTAAGAGAATTATCGGGTTAATGGCATTTACCTTGATGATCCTGAGCTTGCCGGCCATCGCTTCGGCACAGTGGCGCAATGACGACGACGATTACAATCGCAACGGCCGCCACGGCGGTTATGGCAACGGTCAATATGGCGGCTGGGGCAACGGCGGTTATGGTAACGGCCAGTATGGCAATTATGGCAATCTGAGGTCCACGATCAGAGATCTCAAGAGAAAGTCCAGCCAGTTTGAACGCCAGATCGACCGCGACCTTGACCGCGGGCGCTACAATGGGAGCGACCGCGAAGATCGAATCATGGACGTTGTTCGTGATTTCGACAATGCGGTCGATGACCTCAATGTCGGCAGGAATCGCCAGAACAGCGGCGAGGTTCGTCGCGTTCTTGACCTAGGTGGGCAGATCGATCGACAGATCTCACGACTGCGGCTGAATGGAAATTCGATCCAGCTATGGAACTCGATCGAGTATGACCTGCGCACGCTCGCAAACGCTTACGGCTACAACGATTATGATCGTGGCCGCCGCAACGGTGGATGGGGTAATGGTCGCAATAACGGTAACAACAACCTGCCGAGTTGGTGGCCGTTCTAACCTATTGATTCTCCCAAATCATTCTATTGGCCCGTATCGCGAGATGCGGGCCTTTTTTTGTTTGCCAATCTTCGAGATTGCGACTTCGGGCCAGAAAAACTAACCTAATGCCGATGCCCGGAACGCTCTATCTCGTTGCCACGCCGATCGGCAATCTGCAGGATATTACCCTGCGGGCGCTCGACGTGCTGCGCAGCGTAGATCTGATCGCGTGCGAAGATACGCGGCGAACCGGCAATCTGCTCAATCACCTGCGGATCGCGAACCGAATGGTCAGTTACCACGAACACAACGAGCAGGAACGAGCCGAGGAGCTTGCTGACCGCTTGCTCGCGGGCTGCTCGATAGCTGTCGTTTCGGACGCAGGCACGCCGGGCATTAATGATCCGGGCTTTCGCATCGTCGGCCGCGCGATCGAGATCGGTGCCGCCGTGATTCCTGTGCCCGGACCGGCGGCGTTCGTTAGTGCGGCTGTGGTCTCAGGGCTCCCGACCGACTCGCTTTTTTTTGGCGGCTTCCTGCCGTCAAAACGGTCTGAACGCCGCAAGCGCCTTGAGGCTGTTAGGGAAATGCCGGCAACGCTGATCTTCTACGAGACGCCCCATCGACTCGCGAGATCGCTCTCGGATTGCTCCGACATTCTCGGCGACCGCCGGGCCGTCATCGCCCGTGAACTGACAAAGATGCACGAAGAGGTCGTCCGCGGGCCGCTCTCTCAACTCGCGGCCCGATATGCCGACGGCAAGGTCAAGGGCGAGATCGTTCTGCTGATCGACCGGCAGAAACCTGAACGCATCGAACCAAAGGAACGAGGTTCGCTCGCCAAGCGGATCAAGGCTCTTGAGAAGGGAGGACTCGATTCAAAAGCGGCACTAAAGAAGGCGGCCAAGGAGTTTGGCTTGACCAAGTCCGAAGCCTATCGGCAGGTCTTGGACAAGTCCGGCAAGCGTGAAAAATAGAAAGCCGGCAGCGTTGCCGCTGCCGGGCCTATAGTCCTCGTTCCGAGGCCGATTAACGCTCGGTTAATTCGGGCGGAAGGGTCTTATCCACCGCAGGACGCTGCTTGAGATCGGTCAACTCCCATAGCGTAAGCAGAATGGTGCGCGTGACCTTTTCCATTTTTTGGTAGTCGATCTTATCGGCATGATCGCCTACTCCGTGATAATCCTCGTGAACGCCGTCGAACCAGAAAGTCACGGGAATACCATTAAGAGCATAGTTAAAATGGTCCGAGCGGAAAAAGAACCGTTCGGGATCCTTTGGGTCGTCGTATCGCGTGTTGTAGCCGAGGCCCAGATACGCCTTGTTGGTCTCGTCAACGACCGCTCCCAGGGCCGAGCTCATCATATCTTTGCCGATGACATAGATCTCATTCTCACCCGAGAGGTCCTTGTTTTTCGGATTGGTGTCGCCGGGCTTCTTGCTGCGGCCGATCATGTCGACATTTAGCTGTGCGACGACCTGTTTGATATCGACGGTCGGGAACTTGTTGAAATACTCGCTGCCCCACAGGCCTTTTTCTTCCCCGCAATGCCACACGAAGAGGATCGACCGCTTCGGCCTGAGTTTGGTCTTGGCAAGGGCCTCGGCGATGCTGAGCACCGCCGTCGTCCCTGAGCCGTCATCATCTGCGCCGTTAAAGATCTTATCGTCACCCGGCACATTGGGATTGATGCCGACATGGTCGTAATGCGCTCCGATGGCGACCATCTCACCCTTTAGAACAGGATCACGGCCTTCCCAGACAGCGACGACATTCTGCGTCCACTTTGTTTCGACCTTTCCGGCTGTCGTCATCGACGCGGTCTTGCTGAGCGCGAACGATGTGGCCGAATCCTTCCCGGCAGATTCGCCGGCAAAGATCGTATCCGCGACCGATGCTGAGACGAGCATCGACGGCAGCACGGCCTTGCCCGCTGGCATATCGCGAAGTTTCTCGGGGAATGTCGAGCCGCGGCCGAGAAAATTGCGAAGCTGCGGCCAAAATCCCTGTATCTGGGGCGATGCGATGAGGATCATGCCCGCCGCGCCATGAGCCTCGGCATACGAAATCGGATCGGCCCAATCCGTGCCTTTCACGCCTTTTAGGTCGTCGTCGGTCACGTCATTTGGCGGATTCGTTGGACGGTCCGGCCGTGGGCGGCCTTCGCCGTAAACGACGACGATCTTGCCCTTGACATCAACGCCCTCGTAGGCATCGATGCCCTTGGCCTTGACCATCCAGCCATGACGCACATAGACGAGCGGTGCGTTTACGGTTGTGCTGCCTGATGTCCGATAAAAATCCTGAAAATATTTCAGCGGCTGGCCGCCGATCGAGAGTGTATTCGCGGCCGGATCGACCACTTCGCTGTGCAAGGCGATCTTCTGAAAAAACGTCCCGTTATCGCCCGCGGGCTTAAAGCCCCAGCGGCTCAGGTTCATCGCGATGAATTTTGCCGTAAGATCGAGGCCGCGCGACGGCGTGTCGCGTCCCTCCATTTCGTCCGATGCTACGAAATGCAGATACTCGCTGATCTGCTTCGCGGTCACACCATCAGCGACCTTGCGCTCGGCGGATGTCAGCCGGACAACCGGCGCCTGGGCAAATGATTGAAAGACAAAGGCTGCTAACAGCAGCAGGGCGGATAAGGTTCGTTTCATTTTTCTCCTGTCTGGCAAGCGAGTGATACGCCGTCGGAGAAAATTTTGTTTCAAGCCGGAGTGCCGATGATGGCGATCTTGTGCGAGTTTGCGAGAGCGGTCATCTCGTCCCTGTCAAAAACAAGCGTCTTTCCGGCCGTTATCGACAGGCACGTTGCTCCGGCCTCGATCATGGCCTCGACGGTGGGAACACCGACCACGGGCACGTCGAAGCGCATGTCCTGATCGGGCTTAGCGACCTTGACGACGGTCAGCTTGCCCTTGGCCAGTTCGCCGGCACGGCGAATGGTCGCATCGGTGCCCTCCATCGCCTCAATGGCAACGCACGCTCGCGAACGGACGACGATCGTCTGCCCCAGATCGAGGCCCGCGATGCCGGCGGCGACGTGCAGGCCGTAATCGATATTCTCGCGTTCGCCCTTGTCGGGTGAGCGCCGCGTAAGTGCGCCTTCGGGAGCGAGTTGGTCGCTGATAAAAAATGTCGAATCGATAAGCTCGATGCCTTCTTTGGCTAGCTCTACGGCGACACCACCGATCAGGGCGTCGGTATTGCGATGCGGCAGGTTCCAGAGCATCTTGACCATTCGCACATCGGGCATGGCGCCTGAGAATATCTGGACGTGCTTGACCTGGCCGGCCATGATCACCTTTTCGACGCCGTGTTTCTTAAAGAACGACAGCATCTTGCCTAGCTGCCCAATGCCGACCCAAGTCACGACGTCGGCTTCGGATTCGATCCGAGGGTCAGTTTCTTCCCTGATCGCGGCGACGGCGAGCGAGGCGCCCGCGCGGTGGGCACCGTCGGCAACCAGAAAAGGGAACTGTCCGTTCCCGGCGATCATGCCGTATCTCATCGGCGGTTATTTTATCAGGAATCGCGTTAGGACAGCGGTATGTGAAACAGTTTTAGCTGCTCGTTATCGTTCGCGATGATCTCGCGGAAGCTGAAACCGAGCTTCTCCAGCAGACCGGCAGAGGCCTTATTATCGAGTGAGGTGATCGCGAAGACCTCGGTGAATCCAAGCTCCTCACGCCCGTATCGCAGCAACGCCTGCGAAGATTCAAAACCGTAACCTTGCCGCTCGTATTCCGGCAGGAACGCAAAGCCGATGTCCGGCCCCGGCAGCGTGTCGCGTCGGACAAAGCCACAGTTGCCGATCGGCGTTCCATCCTTGAGGCACACCGCATACATCGAATAGCCATGCCTGCGATAATTGGCGAGGAAGCGCTCCTCGATATACGGCCCGGCTTCCTCGATGGTGCGGACGCCGCGGTCGGCTATGTAGCGATGAAACTTCGGCGTGTTGATAAGCGCCAACACAAAAGCGGCGTCATCCGTGGTCATCTCACGGATGATCAGCCGCTCTGTTTCGGTTATAAGCCGCCCCTTACTCATCAAAGGGCGCGATCTCGCCCGGCTTTCTGAGCATCTTGTTGACCTCGTCGAGGTGGATCTCCTCGAGCAGGATCATCTCGCGGGCGTATTCCTCGAGGGCGACCGACACGCCTTCGGTGATCGACAGGAGCTCGTAATAGGCATTGAGCGTTGTGCGCTCGTGATCGAGGCTTTCGCGCAGGATGTCGCCGATGTCGTGTTTCTCCGTTTCGAGCAGCGGGCCGATCTTGAGGCTCGGGTGGCCGCCCAGCATCGTGACGAATTCACCTGCCTTGTGCGCGTGGCCCATTGATTCGTCAGCATTGCCCTTTAGCCATGAGACGATCGGAATTCGGTTATATCCAAACACCATCAGGCTGTAATGCGTGTAGCGCACCACGCCGGCCAACTCAAGCTCAAGGATCTTGTTCAGCGTATCGATCGCGTTCTGTCTTTCGGTGTTGTTCATGCTAGATACTATAGCGCGCGCGTGGCGAATTATCCTCGCCACGAAGGCAGTTCCTTTGTGACCCGGCGGACATAAACGGACGAACCCTTTACCTCGATGACCTCGACCTTTTCGCCTTCCTTGAGCGGTTCTTCGTCATCTATCGGGAACGCGGTCCACGTTGAGCCAAAGACTTTGACGGCTCCCTCGTTGAGAGCACCTTTGCTGGCCGTCGTTACCGTGCCTACTTTGCCCGGCAATGAATCGACGCCGGTCTTCATTCGGTCGCGTTCGCTATGAGAGAAATATCTCGCAAATATCGTTCGCGACATCACCGTCAGGCCGATAGAGACGCCGGCAAAGACGAGGAATTGGAGCAGAAAACCGCCGCCCATCAAGCCCGTCAGCGCGGCTGCCGCGGCGCCGATGCCAAACCAGAAGAGCACAAAGCCCATCGTGAATATCTCGGCGATGATCAATCCCACGCCCAGCACCAGCCACAGGATCCAAAGGTATTGGTCCATATTTGTTCTCAATATACGTTTTCAGTGCACAATTCACAATGCGACCGTAATGCACAGTGCACAATGCACAGTGCACAATTGGGAAGAGGTTTAATTGTGCATTGTGCATTGTGCACTTTATAATTGAATGACGCTGGGGTGGCGGAACTGGTAGACGCACAGGACTTAAAATCCTGCGGCCTTAGGGCCATGCGGGTTCGATTCCCGCCCTCAGCACCATTTGCGGCATAGCGTTTGCGATGCAGTTTGGCGGGAGAAGTGAGTGTTATGAAAAGGAACACAATGATTTCCGCCGTCATCGCCGCGATCTGTTTCCTATCGACGCCGCCTGCAAATCTTGCGCAGGATGGCCGCGTGCTCTCTGACGCCCAGCGAATCACGGGCGACCGCTTTACCGTCACGATCACCACGCCAAAAGGCGCAAAGGTCTATGCCGTCTCACGGCCGTCAAAAGCCGTCCTAAAGGCTGTCGATACGGGCCTCGCCGATCTGTTTGCGGTCGCAAAGAAGCATGGCTACCGCAAGCAGTTGAAGTATTCCGACTACTCGATCTACATCGCACGTGCCGACCGCAAGCGCGACACCCAGGGGCAATATTCGCCTGATATCGCCGTCGGAGCCTCGCAATACGCGGGCAGCGTTTATGATCAGGGCGGCTACATCTATGCGGCCGGCATGGTGATCTCGACCGACAAGAACGCCTTTGTGATCGCTGAGCACACAAAGCAGCTTGACCGCGTATCGAATGTCGTCCGCTACGAGGGCGAGCACCTCGTCCTATACCACAACGACCGGCAGCGGTTTAACGCCACTCAGGACCACAGCCGAGGCGGCGGCCATCCGATCCTGCAATAGTGCCCGATATCGTGCATTAAATGACCAAACGGGCAGAAAAGTTTGGCGCAGAATGCAACGCGTCGGAAAGAAAAGCCCTCAAAAGAGATGGTTCCGGCCGCGTGTGGTGAATACGGAACGTGTGGCACGAGCATTGCTAATGCCTGGTAGGCAGGCCGAGGTTGAAAGACAAAGTTTGGCCGTTGGCGAGAACCGATCGGCCATTTAAGAGAAAGCCCGACGTGAAGGGGAGAGCGCGTCGGGCTTTTTCTCTGCCTTTTGCCGTTCGCCCTGAACTGTGACAAAATACCCTTTTATTTACAACACTATTTCAACAGGAAGGTTTAATAATGGCTGCAGGAAGGAATAAGGTTACGGTCGTCGGTGCGGGCAATGTCGGTGCGACGGCTGCTCATTGGATCGCGAGCAAGGAGCTTGCGGATGTCGTCCTGGTAGATATTGTCGAGGGAACGCCGCAGGGCAAATCGCTCGATCTCGCACAGGCGGCACCGATCGACGGTTTTGACGTCCGGCTCGTCGGCGCTAACAGTTACGAGGAAACGGCAGACTCCGACGTTGTCATCATCACGGCCGGATTGCCTCGCAAGCCCGGCATGAGCCGCGACGACCTGCTCAAGACCAACAGCGACATCGTCGGTGCCGTGACCGACGAGGTCGCGAGATACTCGCCCAACGCATTCATCATCGTCGTATCGAATCCGCTCGACGCGATGACGCAGGTGGCGTTTCGCCGCTCGGGCTTCCCCAAGAATCGCGTTATGGGCATGGCCGGCGTCCTCGACGCCGCGCGAATGCGCTGCTTCCTCGCCGAGGCGTTGAACGTCTCGGTCGAGAATGTCACGGCCTTTGTGCTCGGCGGCCACGGCGACACGATGGTGCCGCTGCCGCGCTATTCGACGTGTGCGGGCATCCCTATCACAGAACTGCTGCCAAAGGAGACCATCGACGCGATCGTTGACCGCACCGCTAACGGCGGCGCCGAGATCGTCGGCCTGCTCAAGACCGGATCGGCCTTTTACGCACCGTCGCTCGGCGCGGTCGAGATGGCCGAGGCGATCCTCAAGGACAAGAAAAAGATCCTGCCCTGCGCCGTCTTTCTCGAGGGCGAATACGGCGTCTCGAATCTCTTCGTCGGCGTCCCGGTCAAACTCGGCAAGAACGGCGTCGAACAGATCATCGAGATCTCACTCACGAACGACGAGCGGACCGCACTACACAAGAGCGCCGCCGCTGTCCAGGAACTGGTCGATATCCTTAATATATAAGCCGCAGAGATCAGAGAGGCAGTGTCCGTAGCCCGACCGTGAGGGAGGGCGCCGGGAGAAGAGCGGCTCGCGACCATATAACACATAGAACCCCGAGACACCCTGCTGAGTGCGTCGTGCGGGCGCCCTCCCTTACGGTCGGGCTACTGACACACGGCTCGCGCGCGTCGTGCGTTTCAGATCGAGCGTGAGCATTCCCTCGTGGTCGATCTTGATGCCTTGAAATGCGACCGTGCCCTCTACGCGGATGCGATAGTTTCGGCAGAATGTGCTGGCGAGTATCATCCGCGACGCTGCCGCATTACGCGGCTTGAGCGGGAATGCGTTTGTCGCCGAAGCCCTCGCGGCCCTTATGCCGATGCGCGAATTCACCTTGTCAAACAGCAGCACCACCCTCTCAGGCGAGCCCATCGCGTCGAGCACCCGCTTGTTAACAAATAACTGCCCTTTCTGATTCAACGAAACATGCAGCCCCGCCCCGGCCCTTTTCCCCGGCCCGCCCTCAAATTCTTCCCAATGATCGATCATCTCTAGTTTCTCCTTGTGTGTAGATTATAGGTTAATGTCGCAGTGATGCAACACCAAGGATCATAGCAAGCCCAACGTTCTCAGTCAAGCCCTTAGCTCTTTAGGCAGCCCCTGAAAACAAGATGGCAGGTCAGGAAGGGGCCTCGGCCCCGCCGGGCTTGGGTGTTCACTCAAGTCAGCGGGGCCGAGGCCCTTTCCTGACTGCACGATGTTAGGCTTGAGTCAGGCTCCTAGAGGCCGACGACCGTAGCCCTACGCGGCCTTGCGGACTATTGCGATCTCGTCGATCTCGGCCATCACACGGGCGGTCTCGGTAAGGGCGACGATCATTTTTTGGTAATGCTGTATATCCTCGTAAGAGAGCGTGCGGCCCTTGCGGTCTTTTAGCCATTTCTGGGCGGGCTGATAGCCGCCTATGTAAAAGTCCCATGCCACGTGCGGTACGCCTGAGAAGAATTGCGTGTCGTTGATAAACACGTCGCCCGTTGACTGGAGCGCAGGCGTCCCGCCTGCAATGAGCGGCCCTGCCGCGAATACCGGCTTCACGACCTCATTCGACCCGCCGGCCGGAAAGCCGGTGATAAATTCCTCGACCCTCGACGATTCGAGCAGGTGAAGCTGCCTCAGCTCGCCGCCCAACCCAACGAGCCGCCAAAACGTCTCGCGCTCCGTCGGATACGGCACGCGAGGGAAATCGATCTTCAAAAACTCCTTGTAACTCTCTCGATACGCCGGCGAGTGAAGCACCGCGTAGATGTAATCGAGCAGATCGATCGGCGCAAATGCCTGGAGCGCAGGCGCCTCGCCTGCACCGCCCGTCTCGCCTCCGCCTCTTGAGGACGCCGCGAGCGGCGTTTGCAGGCGGGACGCCTGCGCTCCAGTCCGCTCCGCCGCAAACTCCATCCCCAAGCCGCCCGCGATCCTGTCCACGATCTCCATATTGAGATTCGGAACACGCGCGGGCCGGCCGTCGAACGTTGGTTGGGGCGTGTCGGGATACGCGTAGAGCGGAAAGACCTGATTGGCCTCGCGACTTGTTGTTGACATCACGCAATCATTCGCTGGCAACGTTGAGATAAAAATATGTCTGAAACCCGGAACGGCCTGTTGTCTCGATGCGAGTAGACATACGTTTTCGCGGTTCAGAACGTGTTCCAGGAGTTCACGTCGGGGATAGTCCATGGTGACATAGCTAATTCGTCGCCGTCACGTCGGGCAGCAGCGATTCGAGCAGCGATTGCAGGTCGCCCCTGAAGCTGTGCTCGGTCGTTATCCCGGACGCGTAACGCCTCGAAACGCTGTCGATGTATTCCTGAATGGTCATTGAGAGAACTCCGAGATTATACATCGGTTTGACGGTTCCGAGGTAAAGAGGCGCGTTGTGGTGGATATGGCAGCCACGGCCGGCACCGTTGCATTTGGCTGGGACGGCGTTGCTGATCGCAAGAGTTCTCACATTCACGGCCGTGCGGCGGTGCGTTTCGAGGATAGTTGGTATCGGCGTTCTCGCGGGGCCCGCGGGAGGCGGTCCGGCGCTTTTTGCGTCCCTAAAACGGTCCGTTTTTCTATACTGTGGGTCATACGAAATTGCGTTTGGTCATACGATCGGGGGGGGCTGCTGCCGCGACAAAGCGGGTTTTTCCTTGGACAGAGCGTAATGTGTCTCAAGCCGAGTCAGTGGCCCGTCATGGCGCCCTCCCTTACGGTCGGGCTACTGACACTTAGTTTGGTCAGTATGAACGATTTCTTCATTCAGGTTGACCGATTGACCGATACCACCACACGGCTGCGAATCTCCTAACTCTCATTATTGCTTCATTTAACTCTTTGGCACGGGTCTTGTTAATAAATGGTCGGCGGCACGTGTGCCGATTATTCTCTGCCCCGGAATTAGGAGCGACAGAAAAAGATGAATACCCCAACCTTTGACCTAACAGCGACGCGTCGGTTTGCAGCTATTGCGATCCTCGCGTCATTTGTGCTCTCGAACGTATTTGCCGTTGAGACGCTTCGCGGCGGTGCCACGCAGCCTGCTGCGATGTCGGCCGCTACGATGAAGTACACCACCGACCTGACGCAGCTTGGCCGTGACGGACGCTTGCGTGAGGACTCGAGCTTTGAGAGCGAGACGGCCCGGCTCATAAAGGCTCTCACCGGCGGCGGGCTTCGCCAGCCGGTGATCGTCAGCGAAGACCGCGCCGTGCAGGAAACCGTCGTCGAGCAGGCCGCGCTGCGCATTGCAGCCGGGCGAGTGCCCGCCCAGCTTGCCGGCCGCACGATCCTCAAGGTCGAGACCGATACGCTGTTCTCAAATGCCGGTTCGGCCGAAAACGCCGCCCGGATCATCGATGCGATCGTCGCCGACGCCGCGGCTTCAAAGGGCCGCATCATCCTTTTTGTCAATGACCTCACGAGCTTTGTGGGCGATGCCGCCGTCAAGTCGAAATTCTTCGCTTCTGTCGCTGAAGGAAACCTCGTCGTGATCGGCGGCAGCTCGGCCGCCGCCTACGGCGAGCGGATCGAGGCAAATGCCGCCATCGCAGGCTATTTTGAAGGCATCTTGATCGCCGGAACGAGCGCGACAGGTGCCGTCGCAGCCAATTCGGCCCGCAATGCGGACGGCTATCGAGGCGACAATATCTCGCCCGACCTTCGCGATATGATGGCTGCCGACCCGAGCGGCAAGACCCGCGTGGACACGATCATCCAGGCAAGGGACGCCGACAGCGCAGCCTTTCGCTCGCTGCTCACCGGCGGACAGGCCCGCATCACCGGCCGCATCGGCTCGACCGATACGCTCGTGGTCAATCTTCCGCTGTCGGCATTGAATAAGCTCTCGGCCAGCGGCACGATCAATTACATCTCGCCCGACCGTGCGACCACCATCACGGGCCACGTCGAAGACACGACCGGAACATCCGCAATGCGTTCACAGGCCGCGACGCCGGGCCGTGCGGCCTATACGCTCGACGGCGAGGGCATCGGCCTCGCGGTCGTTGACTCAGGCTTGCAGGCCGGCCACAACGGATTTAAGAACGCACAAAATACGTCGCGCGTCGTCGCGAGCGTGAATTTTACTAACAGCAACATTAACGATACGGCCGACGTTTACGGCCACGGAACGCACGTAGCAGGCCTCGCTTCGGGCAGCGCGAGCCGCAACAGCGGCGCCTATCGCGGCGTAGCTCCGAATGCGAAACTCATCAGCGTCAAGGTGCTCAACAATCAGGGCATCGGGAATACCTCGTGGCTACTCAATGGCCTCCAGTGGATAATCGATAACCGCGCGGCCTACAACATCAAGGTCGTTAACCTCAGCCTCGGCACGACCGCCGTCGATACTTACACCAACGATCCCGTTTGCCTCAAGGTCAAGCAACTCGCCGAGGCCGGCGTCGTCGTGATCGCCGCGGCAGGTAATCTGGGCAAGAATTCGCTGGGCCAGAAAATGTATGGCCAGATCCACAGCCCCGGAAACAGCCCTTACGCGATCACCGTCGGCGCAAGCAATTCTTACGGGACGGCAGTCCGCAGCGACGACACGATGGCCAGCTACAGTTCGCGCGGGCCGACACGCAGCTTTTATCGCACGTCAATCGGCACGCCTGTTTACGACAATCTGATCAAGCCCGACATCGTTGCCCCCGGCAATCGCCTCGTCTCGTATAAGTCGAGCAACAATACAATGTCGCAGTCAAACCCGGCACTCAATCTCGACGGCACTAACGACAACGACTCAATGATGTACATGAGCGGCACTTCAATGTCAGCTCCCGTAGTCGCCGGCGCCGCCGTGCTGCTGCTCCAGGTCAATCCAAATCTCACGCCCAACATGGTCCGAATGCTGATGCAGTATTCGGCCCAGCCGATCGCCGGTGCGAAGACATTCGAGCAAGGCGCCGGCCAACTCAATCTCGACGGCGCCGTCCGCCTCGCAAGACTGCTCAAGACCGATGTCGATTTCCAGTCAATGGCAAAGGGCACGAGCATGGTGCCGTCCGGCACGACAGTGCCCGCGGCAAGTTCAACGATCGGCGGCGGCACATTCCCGTGGTCGCAGTTCGTCGTGGGCAAGTTCACGACGATCTCCGGCAGCTCACTCGTCACAGAGTTTCAGACCGTATATAAGCGCGAGAACCTGATCGGCTCCGGTGTAAACTTTGGCAACGGAGCATTCACGCTGAACACCGCGTCGTACTTCACCGGCGGCCTCTCGATCGATCGAAACGTGACGATCAGCAACGGTTTGGCACTGAATGCCGGAACAACCTACCTGTCGTATGGCGTTCTCGTTGGCGATGGCGTTCTCGTTGGTGACGGTGTTCTCGTCGGTGACGGTGTTCTCGTAGCTGACGGGGTATTGGTTGGCGACGGCGTCCTCGTCGGTGACGGAGTACTTGTCGGTGATGGAGTGCTGGTCGGCGATGGTGTGCTCGTTGGCGACAGTGTACTTCTTGGCGATGATACGCCGGCGATGCAGTAACCATTTCATTCAGGACTAGCTGAAACGAGAATGGAGAAGGACATGGAACGCCAGGCCACCCTACAATTGCATCCAACGACGGAAGCCGGATTCGAGCCGCACGCTGTTGGCGCTGATCGAGGGAAGCTGATCGAACTCGTCGATGCGGACAAAGCAGAGATGCTGTTGTTCCTCAAAGTCAGGCCGGTTCACACAGTCGTGATGACGAGCTTCATCAACGACAACGGGGTCGAGAGTGAACTGAACCGAGGCAACTTCTACGGATATCGCAATTCGACTGGAGTGCTTGAGGGTATTGCGCTGATCGGTCATTCGACCCTTGTCGAAGCTCGCACGGATGCGGCCCTTCGCTCACTCGCTAATCGGGCACGGCGTGCTGAAACACCAATACATCTTCTGATGTCGAGTGGTACGGACGCCGAACGATTCTGGCAGCATATGGCAGGCGGCCTGAAGAAGCCGCGGCTCACCTGCGTCGAAAGCCTCTTCGAGGCCGCCCTTCCGTTTCCGGTCCGCTGTTCAGACCCGAGACTCCGGAACGCCGACATCAGCCAACTTGTGGCGGTTGCCGAAGCCCAAGCTGAAGTCGCCTTCATCGAATCTGGTGTCGATCCTATGCTCAAGGACCGTGATGGCTTCCTGAACCGAGTGGCACGCCGAATAGTGCAGAACCGCGTGTTCGTCGTAACGGACGGCGACGAACTCGTATTCAAGGCTGATATTATCGCGGAGACCGACGACGCAATTTATCTAGAGGGCATCTATGTCCATCCAGACCACCGCGGCAAAGGCGTAGGCTCACAATATCTCGCTCTGTTGACGCAGCACCTACTTGATCGCGTAGATAATGTCTGCCTATTGAGCAACATCGAATTCAGATCTGCTCACCGGACGTTTGAGAAGGCGGGCTATCGGCATACTGACAGCTGCGTAACGCTCTTTGTTTAGTTATATTAAACACTGGACAAGAACATTTGTGTCCCTCATAATATAGATGGATGGCAAGTCTGCCACCGAAACGCTGGCTTCGCGGCCTTGTTTTCCGTATCACACCGCCTCCCGTATCACTCCCTAACTCATACACCATGAGTGAGCAAAAATCATCGAGCCGTTACATGATGGCTGTGATCGCGGTCGGACTCGTATGTCTTGCGGCGGCTCTGTCGCGTCTTCCGCTCGAACGGATCGATACATACTTCCTGATACTGAGTACCCTGACGATCCTCGTCGGGTCACGCATTACGATCCAGATCCCCCGATTCAGGTCCTTCATAGCGGTATCGGACGCTTTTATCTTCCTGACGCTGCTCCTTTACGGCGGCGAGTTTGCGATCCTCCTTTCTGCTATTGAGGCCTTCGTCTCGTCGTGGCGTTTCTGCAACCGTAAAATTACGGTCTTCTTTAACGCATCGGTTGTTGCCGTATCCACAACGGTGGTTGTTGCTTTATTGCAAGTCACCGGCCTCAATTCATCAAACTACCTGCACGGCGAAACCGGCAGTTTCACAGGCTTTGTGATCGCACTGTCGCTGATCGCGATGACACAGTTTGCGGTAAATACTGCTCTGGCGGCAGTCTATGATGCCCTACAGAAAGAGCTGCCCCTGTGGGAGACATGGAAGTCGAAATACATCTGGACATTCTATTCGTATTTCGTCGGAGCGATCGGTGCGGGCGGTCTGATCCAGTTGTCAGATGCGGTTGGGATAGGCGCGATCTTCGCCGTCTTTCCTATCATTCTCTTCGTGTTTCTGTCCTACAGGATGTACATGAAGAATGTCGAAATATCGATCGAGCAAGCGGAGCAGGCCGAGAGTAATGCGAGGATACATGAGGCGCAGGCGGAGGCATTGCGCGAATCAGAGGCCCGGTTTCGCAGCGCCTTTGATCATGCTCCGATCGGTATTGCATTGGTCTCGCCGACCGGCGGCTGGTTGAAGGCAAACCATGCCCTGACGGAGATACTCGGTTATGAGGAAGGAGACTTGCTGGCCACGGACTTTCAGTCGCTCACAGTACCCGAGGACCTCGGAATGTCGTTGGTCAAGATACATGAGCTTCTGACCGGAAAATGTGCTAACTGTCAGATGGAGCAGCGTTACATTCATAAGAACGGCCGAACGGTCTGGACCCAGTGGAGCGCCTCGCCGGCCAGCGAAGACCTGTCCAAACACCCCAACCTCATCTTTCAGATCCAAGACATTACCGACAAGAAGCAGGCCGAGCAGAAGCTCCAGTATGATGCGACGCACGATGCGCTGACCAAGCTGCCTAACCGTCAGCTCTTTATGAACAGGCTCCGTGATGCTCTTTCTCGATCGCGAGAGGCAGAGGCATATCGCGTGAGCGTCTTATTCATCGACCTTGATCGATTCAAGTATGTGAACGACAGTCTCGGGCACCTCGTTGGGGACCAACTGCTTCGTGAGATATCTTCCCGGTTGCGTGATTGCATGAGGCCGTCAGACATGGTGGCTCGCCTCGGCGGCGATGAGTTTACGGTACTAGTCGAAGGTGGGTATGACCAGGCCGAGGTAACGCGCATCGCCGAGCGGATCCAGCACAAGTTCAGCATCCCGTTCAATCTGGACGGCCACGAGATCTACAGTTCGGCGAGTATCGGGATCCTAAACGCATCCGAAAAGCATAAGAATGCCGAGGACGTGATGCGCGATGCCGACACGGCGATGTATCAGGCGAAACGGGCCGGGAAGGCGCGTCACGAGGTCTTTGACGACAACATGCACAGTGCGGCCAAGGAGATACTGAGGCTCGAGACCGACCTGAGGCGTGCGGTCGAACGCGAAGAAATATCTGTCGAGTACCAACCGATATGTGACCTAAGGTCCCGTGAAATCATCCGCTTTGAGGCCCTTGCGAGATGGAACCACTCGGAGCTCGGGCCCATCTCGCCAAATAAGTTTATTCCGCTGGCCGAAGAGATCGGTCTGATTGATCCGCTGTGCGAGCACGTACTGCGACGCTCATGTCGCGATATCGGAACCTTGGGCGGTGATGGCCGGGCCTATTCGGTCAGCATGAACCTTTCGTGCCGCCAGTTTGCACAACCATCCCTTGGCGATCGGATACAGCAGATATTGGACGAGACCAACTTCCGGCCAGACAGGCTCTGCCTTGAGATCACCGAATCGGTATTCTTTGAACACCAAGATCGAGCGGCCGAGATGCTCGGTGAGATACGGCGGCGAGGGATCGAGATCAACATTGATGACTTTGGCACGGGCTACTCAAATCTCGGTTACCTGACGAAGCTCCCTGTTTCTGCCCTGAAGATCGATCGATCCTTCGTTTCGATGATCGACGATAAAGGAATGAACGATGAGGTCGTGGGTGCGATCATTACATTGGCCCGTAACCTTGGGCTGAAGGTGATCGCTGAAGGCATCGAAACGCCCGCCCAGCTTCAGCGGCTGACGGAACTCGGCTGCGAAGCCGGTCAGGGATTCCTGCTTGCACGGCCGATGAACAGCGAGGCCCTTGCAACATTTCTTCGGTCTGACATTCAGCCCGTCGCGGTGGCGGGGCCTTTCAGCGATATCCCGACGATCCCATCCATTCAGTAGAGACGGTTGACTAGTGCCCTCTCGCAGGTGAACAATTGTTCACAGTGGGTATGTATCGCCGTCCAAGATTCCTCGAAGCCCTGCTCGATATACGTCGTGAGATGGCGAAAGATGCGTCGCACGACGTTTATCTGCTCGCTGAGGTGGTGCGTACCGGTTGTCCAGCCGGGGAACAGGCCGGGACAATGCCGGCGGCAGGCGAGACGAGCGAGGCACCCCTAGCGAGCAAAGCCGAAGCCGTAGCGGCCGACACCCTGACGCCATCGGTCTAGGTATGGTCAGATACATCATTTCGTGCCTGATCCTTCTTGCCGTGACGGTAGCTTCGGCGGCCTACTTTTTCCCGCCCTACTGGGTTCATCGCTACGACGATCTAATCTCGCGCCACGCTCGTGTATATCGGCTGGATGAGCACCTTGTCTGGAGCGTCATCTACGAAGAGACCTATTTTCGATCGTGGAAGCGCGGGGGCGCCGACGAGATAGGGTTGATGCAGGTCACGCCAACCGTTGCTCGCGAATGGGCACGAGGCACAGGCTTTCGCGAGTTCGAACGCCAGGCGACCGAAAATGTCGTCGAATTCATGGCCGATCCCGAACGCAATATCCAGGCCGGCTGCTGGTATCTCGAACGGCTTCGCGAACCGTATCGCGGCCGGCCGGCCGAAACAGCGATGACGCTGGCTGCCTATAATGCCGGGCCGAGCCGCGTCGAGGAATGGACCCGCGACATCGACGCAGCGACCTTGCCGGAAACCGATTTCATCGCCCGGATCGGGATCGCCTCGACACAGAATTACGTCACGTCGATCCTTATGCGCTACAGGCAATAGAACGCCGGGAACTGTGCTTCAAAGTGACACAGCCCGCATTGCGATAACTCATGTAAACGCCTATAGTTGCAGCAATTTTCGGACTCTGGCGTGTCCCGCTGTGTCCCAGCCCATAGAAGGACGGGTTAAATGTTACAAATAAAGATGTTACGATACGATTTTGGTCACTGTCCCGGTCATTTTCAAAAAAAAATTCGTGTGCGTTTTCAAAGATCAAAACTGTTGCAAGCCTAGCACATAGATGCACGATTGTCAAGACATTTTCTCTGAGGGAAGTGGTTCAGTTTGAAAAGCCGCCTCACCGCGAACTCTGCGTTTCATTCTCTGCGTTCTCTGCGTGGAAAAAACTTTAGCAAACATTCCACGCGGAGAACGGAGAGAGTTTCGCAGAGATCGGAGAGACGATCACAATTTCAAACTGAACCATTACTCCACTGAGGCGTCGGAAGATTACAATTAGCTGTGCGCATACTCTCGGCCCAACACGTCGTCCCAATCTCTTCACCGCCGATCGAACGCGGCGCGGTGTATATCGACGGGAGCACGATCAAGGCTGTCGGGCCGCGAGATGACCTTGCGCGAAAATTCCCATCAGCCGAGATCGAAGAGTTTGGCGAGGCTGCGATTCTGCCCGGATTTGTCAATTGCCACTCGCACCTCGAGATCACATCGATGCGTGGCGCGCTCGATGACGTCGAGCATGATTTCAAGGCATGGCTGCTGAGGCTGACCGCTCTCCGCGAAGCGATGAGCGATGACGAGGTGGAGGCCTCGGCTGTCGCCGGCGCCCTGGAAGGTGCTCGTGCGGGCGTGACCTGCTTCGGGGACATTGGCCGAATGGGACGCGCGGGGTTGAACGCACTAAAGACGACGGGCCTGCGCGGCATGATTTTTCAGGAAACGGAATTTTCGCCCGACAACGCAACGGCGGAGGCTGACTTTGCTAACTTGGTTGCAAAGTACGAAGCCCTTGTCGCGGATGCAACGGATCTCGTCAGTATTGGGCTGTCACCGCACTCGCCCTATACGGTCGGCTCCCGGCTGTTTGAGATGATCGCGCAATTCTCGATCATCGAGCGCGTGCCGCTCTCGATCCATGTCGCGGAATCTCGCCATGAGGACGAGTTGCTGCGCAAGGGAACCGGTTTTTTTGCCGGTGTTTACCACAAATTTGGGCTTGAGTGGCAGAGCCCGCTTTGTTCGCCGGTCGAATATCTGGAACGCCTCGGCGTGTTGGCCGCCAAGCCGTTACTGGCGCATTGTGTTCACGTTTCCGATCCTGACATCGAACGCATAGCCGCCAACGGAGCACGCATCGCGCATTGCCCAAAATCAAACGCCAAATTCGGCCACGGCTCGGCACCGTTTGAAGCCTTTTGCGACGCAGGCATCGCCATCGGACTGGGCAGCGATTCGGTCGCGAGCAACAATGTTGCTGACATGTTGGAGGAATCACGTTTTGCGGCTCTGGCGGCTCGAAATCGCCTGGGCTCGGCGCGAATGATCTCTGCCCGGGAAGCCCTCGAGGCCGCGACACGGGGCGGCGCTCGCGCGCTCGGCTTAGATCACCTGATCGGAACGATCGAACCGGGAAAACAGGCCGACCTTGCGGTAGTATCCCTCAAACATTCGGCGCAAAGGCCTGTAAACGATATTCATGCGGCGCTCGTCTTTTCCTCGAACGCGCGGGATGTCGTCAGGACGATCGTAGCGGGGCGTGACATCGACCCCGCATCATCATCATCTATCTTGCAAGGCTCTGAAGCTCACTGAGCAACTCGGATGCCGACCACTCGTTGCCGGCGAATATCTTCACGACCTTGCCGTCGGGGCCGATGACGGCTGTGCGGAGGCTGTGATTGATCTGGGCCTTGTCGTTGGCGTCTGTTTCATAGCGAAGGCCGAAGAAGTCGGCGATCTTTCGCACTTCCGCATCCTTGCCGACCGCGAGCTGCCAGATCCCAAGATTGGTCGATCCTTTGCCCAAGTAGCCGAGCCCGTAGGACTTGAGCTTCTCCGGTGTGTCGTTCTCGGGATCGAATGAGATCGAAAGAAGGGCGTATTTCTGTGGATCCGCCTCCTTGTTAAGGATGTTTGCGACATCGCTGAAGTTCGTCGACATCCTGATGCAGTAATCGGGCAGCGGGCAGCGGGCATAGATGAACGTGATCGCAAGGGCCTTGCCGCTGAAATCCTTTATCGATATACGCTTACTGTCCTGATTTGTGAGCACAAAGTCGGGAACCGGATTACCGATCTGAGCAAATTTGTCGTTTATCGGCGGCTGCGCCTGGTCGGGCCCGGCGTGGGCAATGATCCCTATCTTCTCGAGCCAGTAAGGTTCTTTTGCTGTGTTATCGACGACAAGTTCGGCACGGATATCAGATCCCGGACGCAACTCGTCCCATACCCAATTTTCGTGAATGGGAAACTCCATCTCCATTGCCGGCATATAACCCTCAATGGCTTCGTGATCGATCTTCGCTTTTTTTGCGGACTTATCGACAGACACAACTTTGCCTTTCAGCGGATATCGTTTTGCCGAGCCGGCGGACGAATTCGTCTCCGGAGCTTTGCCGCACGCCGTCAAAAAAACAAAGGCCAGTGCAACGGCGACGAAACGCATAAGGCTATCTGTTCTGAGCCGCCGGATCGCCGCTCGGCTGGAGCTTGTCGTCATAGAGCATTTGATACATTCGATAGTTTGCCATCACGCGGTAAACATAGTCTTTTGTCTGCGTGAACATTATTTCTGACACATAACGCGATGGATCATCGGAGCGCGAGCGCGTGAGCCATCTTTTTGTATTATCACTGCCTGCATTATAAGCCGCAACGACGGCTTCCGGCTGACCCGGAAATAGCCTGAAGAGGTCAGCGATGTGCCGCGAGCCGAACAGGATCGCGACCTGCGGGTTGTAAAGGTCGCCTTGCTCAAAGCCCGGCACATCGACCTCGCGTTCGATTTCTGTGGCTGTGGTCGAAAGGAACTGCATCAGTCCGCGTGCGCCGGCGCCAGACGATGCTTTGGGCGCAAAGCGAGACTCTTGTCGCATTATCGACAAGACGAGTCGTGGGTCGATGCCATTCGTTTCAGCCGCAGCAAGCAGGTCCTTGCGATACACGACAGGATACTGCATCCGCAACTGGTCGCGGGGAAGCAAGGCGAGCGGCGTATCGGCGGGGACCTTGCTCCATCGCGGTTCGAGGATCAGAAGAGCCTTGTCGGCCCGGTCGCCGAGGACAAAATACTCCGCATTACCTGCGTCGGCTGGAATAGCAGCCAGCCCGACGGCCGCGTCCGAATAGGCCCCGACACGGACAAGGGCCTCGACCGTCTTGTCGGTGAAGTTCTCCTTAGGCTTGATCGGGGCGGTGGACAAAGGTCTGGCCGGCGATTTGAAGGACATCTTCAGAGCGACAAGCGCCTTTTCGCGGGTCTCATTGTCAGCCGCCATTCGGTAAAGGGCCGTTGCATTCTTTCGACGAGTCTCGATGTCCTTCTCCTGAAGCCCGGCTGCAAGCGTTTTGATCTTTTCAGCGGCAGCGGCCCTGGATATCTCAGCAGAGTGCATTGCGCTGAGGCGTTGTGTGGCCCGCCAGCCGTAGTATTCGTTGCGGCCGTCCGGGATCGAGAGATAGGCGTCGATAGCCTCGCCGCGGCGGCCGAGTTTCTCAAGAACAAAGCCACGCAGGAACGCGACCTCCTCGGTATTCGTCCCGCCAGGGAGCGATGTGCCGCCCAGATCACGCATCGCAGCAAGGCCGTCGAGAGTGGTGAGGGCCTCCTGCCATTCCTCTCGGCTCACATAGATGCGGGCCTTTGAGAAGAGGGCGACCGCCTCGGCGGAGTTGCCGCGAAACGCCGTTGCCGTTCGTTCGCACCAGTTGAGAGCCGATGTGTCGTTTGCGTCGTCTCGGAGCAGATCGACCGGGTTCAGATAAGCGCGGTCGAGCGATGCGTCAGCTGGATATTTATCGATGAAACTCTGATAACGGGCCAGAGCCTCCTTGACCTTGCCGATCCGTGAATAGGCCCCGGCAAGCCGCAGGAGGGCATCCTTGGCCTGTGCGCTGTCGCCGTTTCGCTCAAGAAGGCGCTCGTACCATTTGACCGCTTCGCCGTACTCACCGGCCTGACCGTAGCCTCGGCCGATATTGAGATAGGCCTCAGCTGCGGATGCGGGATCGATGGCTGCCCATGCCTCAAAATGACGCCGGGCGGGCCGGAGGTCGCGATGGAATTGGTAAATATTCGCGCGGCGGCGATGTTCTTCGGGGGTAAGCTGCGCGGCGGTGTCGGCAGCTGCCAGGTCGAGGGCCTTTGTAGCCTCGTAGGAATTATCGTCCGGTGTTTGTGGTGCCGGATCATTCTCGATCAGGTCGGTGAAAAGCCGGACGGCATCGTCTGACCTGGCCAGGCCAAAATAGGCTTTGGCCAGGAGCAGGGCTCGCTTGCGGTTCACGTTACGATCCGAGCCGTCTGCCCGAGACGGCGGTCCGCCTAAGGTAAGAAGCCTGACTGCTGCCGCCGCGCCGCCTTGTTCCAAACCGTTCTGCGCGAGCCGATCTAATGACGCACGGCCCAAGTCCGAGTCAGGTTCGATGATCCGGAGTTGTTCAAGATAGATACGTTCGAGAAGGAGGTTTCCGCTCGAACGCGCGATCCGCGATGAACGAGCCAAGGCAAACCCGGCCAGGCCCGTGCCACGTTCGCTTTCACGGTGAAACCACGCGACCGCGCGGGCCGGCCGCCGCGCAAGTTCGGAGAAATTGGCCAACTCATAACCGCTATGGCTCGAATCAAATCGCTCCGTGTCCTGGCGAAAGGCTTCCTGCAGACGCGTGATCACGGTCTCACTATCCGCGGCTGTCATCGCCTTCACATCACGCCGTTCTGATACGTCCCGTGGCTGCGGGGCCGCGTTCAGCACGAGCATAGCTGCGAGAAGCATTGAAGGCAGGAGGCGATACATCAATCGAATTTTAACAAACTCGTCTGTGTTACGGTAAAATCAGCTCTAGAACACATATGCCAGCCAGGATACTTAGTGGTAAAACGATCGCCGAGGCCATAAAGTCCGAGGTCGCCGCCGAAGTTGCCGACCTTCAAGAGGTGCATAATGTACGGCCGTGCCTTGCGGTCGTCCGCGTCGGCGAGGACCCTGCCTCAGCCGTCTATGTCGGTAGCAAGGTGAGAACGACCGAGGAACTGGGAATGGCGTCGGAGCACCGGCACTTTCAGGCGGATGCGGCCCCGCACGAGATATTGGCCGCCGTCGATGAACTGAACGCGAGAAGCGACGTTGACGGAATTCTCGTCCAGTTGCCGCTGCCGAAGCACATTGATGAACGTGTGATCCTTGAGCGGATCGATCCGATGAAGGACGTTGACGGATTTCATCCGATCAATTCGGGCCGGTTGATGCAAGGCCGCGAGTCGCTCGTGCCGTGCACGCCGGCCGGGGTCATTGAGATATTGAAGCGGTCGGACATCGAGATCGCCGGCAAGCACGCGGTCGTCGTCGGCCGTAGCAATATCGTCGGCAAACCGATGGCGATGCTCCTGTTGCAGGAGAATGCGACCGTCACGATCTGCCATTCGCGGACGCGGGATCTGCCAGCGGTCACGCGACAGGCTGATATTCTCGTAGCCGCTATCGGGCGGGCCGGGTTTATTCGCGGCGAGCATATCCGCGAAGGAGCAGCCGTCATCGATGTCGGCATCAATAGTGTGGCGGATGCGACGGTGGCACGAACATTGTTTTCGGACGATGAGATCGAGAAGCGGCTCGCGGCCATCGAAAAGCGCGGATCGACTCTCGTCGGTGATGTTAACCCCCGCGAGGCGATCGAAAAGGCGGGGAGCCTGACGCCGGTGCCGGGCGGCGTCGGTTTGCTGACGGTAGCGATGTTGATGAAAAATACCGTCGCGGCGGCGAAATTACGGCGAGGAATCCAGATATGAACTTTACAGAATATCAGTCAGAGGCAAGCCAGACGGCCCATTATCCGCGGCGGATGTCTAATCTCGAATATCCGACGCTGGGCCTTACAGGAGAGGCCGGCGAGGTCGCTAATATCGTCAAGAAGATACAACGCGACCATTCTGGTGTCATTAACGAAGAGATCCGAGGAAAACTGAAGGACGAACTCGGCGATGTCCTATGGTATATCTCGGCATGTGCCGATGAACTCGGCCTGACGCTAACTGAGATCGCGGAATACAACGTCAGCAAGCTCGCAAAGCGGCATAACCGGGCGGCCTAGATGCTCAAGGTCGGTCTCACAGGCTCGATAGCGGTCGGCAAATCGTTTGTCGTCTCGGTCATGCGTGAACTTGGCTGCCATACGCTTGATGCCGACCAGACAGCGCGCGAGGTTGTCGCAAAGGGAACCGAAGGGCTCGCTGAGATCGTCTCGCTCTTTGGCAAGGATGTCCTGACCGCTTCGGGCGAGCTTGATCGCAAACGCGTCGGCTCGATGGTCTTTGCCGACGAGGCAAAGCGCGAATTGCTGAATTCGGTGGTTCATCCGCGCGTTCTTGCCGTTCAGGACAGATGGTTGAGCGGGGTGGTGCGAAGCGACCCGAACGGCATCGCGGTGGTTGATGCGGCGCTCATGATCGAGTCCGGTGGCTATCGGCGATTCGACCGAATAATTGTTGTGTGGTGTTTGCCTGAGATACAATTAAGCCGACTGATGATGCGCGACGGGCTAAGCGAGGAGGACGCCAAGCGGCGAATCGCGGCCCAGATGCCGCAGGACGAGAAGAAACGCTTTGCCGACGACCTGATCGACACGTCAAACGGTTTTGACGAAACCCGCCGACAGACTGTGGCCCTCGTGCAGCGGCTGCGAGATGTTAAACAGGGTGAGAATATTCACTTCTGACAATATTTGCCCCATTCTGACAGGACGCGCGATCCTGTTCGCCGCGGTCTGCCTGCTCGCGGCGTCCTGTACCGAGATACAGAGACCGAAACCCGAACAGTATTACGGTGCGACCGCTCCTGCTCCTGCAAAGCAGGAATTTCGCTGGAGTAATGGCAAAGTTCCCCGCAGCCTCGATCCGGCCCGTGCCGCGGCCGCGCCGGAAACAGATCTTGTCCGGGCCGTCTATGAGGGGCTGACAGAACTTGACGGGCGAACACTCGAAGCCAAACCGGCCCTTGCCGAGAAGTGGACCGCAAGCGACGATAATCGCGTTTGGACCTTTGAACTTCGCAAGAATGCTCGCTGGACGAATGGGAAGCGCGTCACGGCCGGCGACCTCGTAGCGTCGTGGCAGAGAGCGCTAAGGCTCGGCGAAAAGGCTCCTCAGAGAGAGCTTTTTCATAACATTGTCGGTACTAATATCGGGACTGGCGAGGCATCGAGAACGCTCGATTTTGACACGGCTCAAACGCCGCCGCCATCACCGCCAGCCGGTTCTCAGCCCCGCACGGCGGCGCCCGAAAGTGCGCTGCCGACACCGACTCCCGGCAAGCCTGCGGCCATCGCTAAGCCGGTCTTGTTCGGTGCAGAGGCTGTCGACGAAACAACCCTGAAGGTCACTCTTAAGCTGCCGGACAAGGACCTGCCCAAGCTCGTGGCGAGTACCGTATTTCGGCCAGTCTACGGTAGTGGTGAGCATTTTGAGACCGAGGCGATCAACAATGGTATCGTCACGAACGGCGCGTTTCGGGTGACTCTCGTGAATAAGGACGGCGTGACGCTCGAGAGGTCGGACACGTATTGGAACAAAGAAGCTGTCGGGCTTGATGGTGTTCGATTTGTGGTAAAGGAAACGGCGGAGTCGGCGTTGGATGCTTATCGGAATGGTGAGCTCGACGCGGTGACCAATGCCGAGCTTGAGCCGCTGGCCGTAAAGCTGCTGGCCCCGTACGAGGACTTCAGGCAGGTGCGGCACAGCGCGGTCAACCTATACGAGGTTAACGTCAAGAATGCACCGTTTAATGACCGGCGAGTTCGCGAGGCCCTTGCGATCGCAATAGATCGTGGAAGACTGATCGACGGCGAACTCGAGGGGGCCACGGAGCCGGCGAACACACTGCTCCCGCTTGGTGCTGACGGGAGAAATGAGTTGGTATTCGATGCGGCAAGGGCCCGCGACCTTCTGGAGAAGGCGGGATTCGCAAATGGTTCAGGCTTTCCACCGGTCCGCCTTGTCGTTAATCGCAATGATCTGCAGCAACGTGTTGCCCGCACGATCGCCCAGATGTGGAGACAGCACCTGAACATAGAGACGCAGATAGCTGTGACGGAAACGGCGGCGATGACGGCCGCACGCGCTGAGGGCCGATATGACCTTATCAGGCGCGGCGTAGTGCTTCCGACGGCGGACGAACTTGTCGGCCTGACGTCCATATTGGGTTCAGTGGAGCGCCGTAAGGATATACAGCCGGTCACGAACTTCGAGCAGGGCAAGCCTGGTTCCGATGCGTCGTTGACGAGCGGACCGACTGCGGCTGATAGCGAAATTGTGGTGGATATGCCTCGATCCGAAGGCCCTGTTCAGTTGATGAACGGGGCCGAGGCCATGCATGAACTGACGGCGATCCCATTGTACTTTCCCGTCTCTTATGCTCTGGTCAAGCCGTACGTACACGGTTTTGACCTGAACGGGCTCGACGCATTTTCGCTTGCCGACGTCAGTATTGACAGCGAGTGGAAGCCGGTAGCCCCAAATGGGCGTTAACGCCGGATGATTTATTGAAAATCGCCCACAATTGACCGTTTACCTCACTAAACTCAGGATAACTGTGGCGGCGCCCGACGGGCTGCGACGGCCGATTTGTTTGATCTGGACCTGAAAATTGCTGCATTGAGCGAGATCACTAACGAGAACGAACTCGAACGGCTTGCCGTGGATAACGGCGTGGCTATTGTCGTCGTGGACGATGGCGGACGCCAGACCTTCACGGCAAACGACAATTCGATCTGCCGAGTGCTCAACCCCGATGGCAAGCTGATCGGACAGTGTCGCGACTTTTGCGGAACGGCCCTTGAGGAGACGATCGCAGTGGGCGGGCCGGTCACCTACACTTGCCACGCCGGCCTTGAGTGCGCCGCGGTCCCGCCTGCGAACGAAGGATCGTCTCTTGTGACGATCGCCGGACGAGCGTTTGTCGAGAGCGGCAGATATCGTCGAGCTACCATGAGAGCCGTCGATGGCGACTGGAGCCAATATTCGCCGGCGGACCTGTTCGAGAATGTCCTTCTAGCCTCGTCGCAAGAGGAGATCAAGGAAACGGCTCGCGAAGCTGCCGAACTTGTTGACCGGCGGATCGTGAGCGAACGGCCGCGATCCGTGGAACCGCCCCAACGCGTCGAGAGCATCGTCGAGCGATTCAACCGCGAGGTCGGGCTACACCCCGACCAAACGCCGCCGAGCGCCGTGTCCGCGCCGGAGGAGCGGAACAAACCGGCCGCACAGTCGGCTTCAGGTGCTGCTGAAGCCAGCGAGTGGCGGTCTTTCTTTGGCTCGCTTCTGAAAACGGATTATTCGGGTGGCATCGATGCAGTGCTTGGTTTGCTCGCCCGGCGATATGGCTTTTCGTCGATGCTCTGGCTGGACAATCGTGACGGCCGGCTTGAGACGATCTCTGCATATGGTGAGATGCGCGACCGGCGCGTGCGGCTGGGCATCGGTTCCGATGATGTAAGGCTGCTGGCCGCGATGAACGACGAAAGGCCGCTCGAACTCGGTGAGAGGCCAAAGCCGGGCGGCCCCGCGTCACGGTTGATGAACCTATTTCCGATCTCGGTGGGTGACGGCATTCTGGCAGCGGCCGCCGTGCTTGATCCGATCACGGATGACAGCGTCAAGAAGCAGATCGTAAGAATATTCCGCACGCTTGCCCCGCACCTCGAGATCCTTCGGCTGCGGAGCGACGTCGCGTTTAGCGAACTCCGCAGTGCGGGAGAGCGTCGCTTTTCAGCGAGCCTTCGGCGGCTCGATGCCGAGAATGTATGGCACGAACTGACACGGAGCGCCGCTGAGATGCTTGGCGCGGAGCGAGCATCTTTGCTCATCTTTGACCCAAAGGCTGACGGACTCAAGCTTCGATCGATCATCGGTGCTCGAGAGCAGCCGGATCAGGGCGAAGAGGCGGGCGCGCGCGTTTCGACCGTTGTATTCTCGCTGGGCGAGCCCGTAGTCGTAACGGACGTTTCGAGGACATCGCTCGGGCCGATCCCGGAGCGTGGCTATCGGACGTCCTCGTTCCTCAGTTATCCGATCTCTGTTGGCGGCCGGTTGCTCGGGGTAATGAACTTTACTGACCGAGCGAGCGGTAAACCCTTTGATGAGGAATCGGTCGAGTTGTTTCACGCGATCGCACCGCAGATCGGGGTTGCTGTCGATCGGGCTTTGCTGCAGGAAATGGCAGGCGAGTATGAGCAACTTTCGGTGACCGATCCGCTTACGGATATGCTCAACAGGCGTTATATCGAGGAACGCCTTACCGAAGAGGTCAAGCGGTCGAACCGTCACGGTTTTCCCATGAGCTTTATGATGCTCGACGTCGATGATTTCAAGGGCTATAACGACTCGTTCGGCCATCTGGCCGGTGACGATGCCCTGAAGCTCGTCGCTCAGGTCATTCGCGACACGGTTCGAGCAGCCGATGTCGCAGCTCGTTTTGGTGGCGAAGAATTCTCGATCCTGTTGCCACAGACGAACGGTGACGAGGCCGCAGCTATCGCAGAACGCATTCGTTACAATGTCGAGCACACTGAGTTTCCGCATCGGCGGGTCACGCTAAGCATAGGGATCGCAAGCTGCTCAGCGGAGCTTTGTTCGTCAGTCGATCTGGTGTCGGCAGCCGACAAGGCCCTCTATCAGGCGAAGGAAGCGGGGCGCAATCAAGTGAAGATATTTCGGGCGTCGAACGGCCTGCAAAACGGCGTGAGGGAGAAGGCACACGGATGAGACCGGAAAGACCGATCCCGATCTTCGCGAGCTGCCCGGCGGATATGTTCGTCGGCCGCAGTGACGAACTCGAGCATATCGAGGTACACATTGCGGCGACCGGCAGCGATGCGTGCCTCCCGTTATTGGCCGCACCCGGTTCCGGCGTGTCAGAGTTGCTGCGTCAGGCCTACGACCGTGCCTTTCGTTTCGAATCGGGCCCGATCCCGTTCTATTTTGAGGTTTCAGAGAGCGACCGCACGGCGCGGGCGATGGCCGGCCGATTTCTGCAGGAATTTCTGCGTCAGACGGTGGCCTTTCGGCGGCGTGATGCGGCGATAATCTCAGCCTCGCCTGATATGTGCGAGGTTGCAGAGCTCGCGGTGCCGGCTGATGGCTACTGGATCGACCGACTTGTGGAGACCTGTGAGGGCGGCATAGCCGATGACGGTTCGTACGTCCGCAATCGCCTAAGCGCGCCTATCAGGGCGGCCCAACACGGAGCGATCAGCTTCGTCATGATCGACGGCATTCATCGGTTAGCGCAGATGGACGGCGGCGAAACGGTCATCACCGAGCTGAGAGATATCTATTCTCGGGCCGGCATCCGATCGGTCATTGCCGGTCACAGGCGGTTTGTCTTTGAACGCTTCCCGTTTTCATCGCTGCAGGCAGAGCCGTTGGCGTATGATTGCGCGGCGGAACTGGTCGAAGAGCTCGCTAAGAACACAGGGATCAAGCTGTCTGAGGCGTCTCGCGATCTGATCGCCGTAGAACTGGATGGCGTGCCGGGACATATCCATCGTCTGTTCGCGACGGCAGTCGAACGCGGGATAGACCTCGAGACGTTTGAGAGCGTTCAGCAGATCTACGTCGATGAGATATTCGGTGGGCGCATCGCAGCAGGCTACGGACGTCTGCTCGACAGAATTGTTTCGGACGACGCAGTACAGGCAAGGCTTATCCGCGTGCTTGATGAGGCCGCACGCCAGCCGGAGGCACGGGTCCCGCTCGCGTACTTCCGGAAGCACGCAGGCGTCGATAAGGCCGGATTGGAGGCGCTGCATCAGCATGAGATCGTCGATATCGAGGGGCTGAGCGTCAGGTTCGAAACGACCAACGCGGTCCTCGCAGACTATGTTCGAGCTCGGGCCCGACTAGAGGCGGGTGAGTCACGCGCTCTCGCGGTCGGAGAAGCACTGACTGCGGCGATAAAGCAGGCACCGGCGACGATGGCGAGAGTCTATCGACGTGACGCAGCGATAGGCGTTGCCGATCTGCTTGACAGTTTTGACGGCCAGATGGTGACGCTGGCATTGTTTGACTACGGACGATACAAGGCCGAGTTCAAAGGCGCCGACGATGACAAGATCGTCAAAGCGCTTCGGGAAGACAACGACAAGGCCGTGCTGCCGCGCATAGTTTACGTGGCGACTGTCGAGGCGGTCTATCCGATGTTCGCTGCCATAGCCGAACCCGAGCGGGCGGCGGTCGGTATCGGATTAGAGAACGACGGCCGAGAGGTCGCGGTCCTGGCTGCCGAGATCGATTCAAAGCTTGAGGCGAAAATCGATGTCGCCGAGTATTGGTGTGATCGTCTGGAGGCGGCGGCCATCCATAGTAATTTTTCGAACTTCAAGATTTGGCTCATCGCCCCGGAGGGCTTTGACGCGGAGGCGATCGACATGCTGAGGCGGCGAGGCTTCTACGGGTCGAGCCGAAGGCAAGCGGCCCTGCTCGCGGCATTTTTGAATACGGAGGCAGCGGCCCAACCGCTGTCGATCCCGGATCCCGGGCCGAAACCTATGCCGCCTCCGACCAGACCATCGAGGATCGAGTCGAGGCTCGAACCCGTGCCGGTCGCAGAGGCGGCCCCAAGCCATTCTCCGGAAGCTCTCGAAACGTCTGGTGTCGAGGTGCGAGAAATGACAATCTCGATGGATGGCGATACTGAGATGGTCGCGGCACGTGAGATGGAAGATCTCGCTCGGCGTAACGGTGTGCCCCAGAAAGCGATCAATCAGGTCAAGACGGCCCTCGTCGAGGCTTGTATCAATGCGTCCGAGCACAGCCTGAGCCCTGACCGAAAGATCGACCTGAGATTTGCGGTCGGCAATGGCCGGATCGAGGTGGCCGTCACCAATCGAGGGTTGCGCCTTGCAGACAGCCAAGCGGTTGCGGAAGATGAAAATGCCCGTCGTGGATGGGGCCTCAAGCTGATGCGTTCGCTGATGGATGATGTCAGGATCGAGCCGACTGATGACGGGACCCGCATCGTGATGGCAAAATCGTTTGTCCCTGGATGATCGTGCGCCACACCAAAGGGCTTCCCGCCCGCCGAATTTTGTGCTATAACAATATCGAATCGCTGCTATAAGTAATAGCGATTTCAGACATCCTGATCGGCCGGACTACGATCAAAATGTTGTCGATTCAAAAGGCGGAACAAAATGGCCGGTAATCTGGTATATTAGTAAGATCATTGCTGCTATCGGCAATGGCCCCGCCCAAAGAGTAAGCCAGCATCCATGACGAAATACTTCAAGACAATAGAATATCTGCTTGCGACCGCGATCCTGCTTGCTCCCGGCCTTGCCATGGCCCAGGAGCGACCGCCGCTGCTCCAGGATATTCAGGTCAGGAAGGAAACCTCGGGCCCGCAGACTTCGGCGACGCCGTATGTCCAGAAGACCGGCAGCGCCGTCCCCATTCCGTTGCCGGGCAGCGGTATTCGCACGGCGTTCCCGGCCCTTGCCGAGGTTCAGATACCTGGTTATTCAGGCGTGCTAGTCGAATCGCTGGATGGTGGCGTGGTCATCGAGAGCAATGCGTCGCTGGCCTTTAACCCGGCGTCAAACGTAAAGATCGCGACTGCCTATGCCGTCCTTAAGACATTTGGGCCGGAGTATCGATTTATCACGAATGTTTACACGGACGGTGTAATAGACCGGACGACAGGGACGCTCAACGGCAACCTCTACGTTTCGGGCAAGGACCCGGTGTTCGGATACCAGCACGCGGTCACGCTCGCCAATGAGCTCAATAAGATGGGCATTCTCACGGTTGCCGGCGATCTGATCGTGACGGACAATTTCGCGATGAATTACTCGGCGTCGCCCCACGCTTCGGCACAGGCGTTATATGCGACGATGGAGGCGGCCTCGCGGACGCCCGCTGCGACCAAGGTATGGTTGAATCATCTTTCGTATTCAGGAAAGTTTGCTCAGGTGCGAGGCGTTCCGAGCGTGAGATTTGGCGGGGCTTCGTACGTTCAGCCAATCGCGAGCAATCTGACGCATCTTTTTACGCACGAGTCGGCCCCGATCCGCGAGATACTGAAGGCTACGCTGTGCTATTCGAATAACTTCCTCTCGGAGCGGTTGGGCGATCTTGTCGGCGGCCCCTTTGCTGTTGCTCGGATCGTTCACTTGAACGCCGGCGTTCCGGCGGAGGAATTTTCACTTGCCACATCGAGCGGCCTCGGCCACAATCGGGTTACGCCGAACGCGATGATGAAACTGCTCCGTGCGCTTCGCAAGGACCTTGCCTGGTACAAGATGACGTTCGCGGATATCATGCCGGTAGCGGGCGTCGACGTGGGAACGCTGGAGGAGCGATTTGACGGCGATTTCTCGCGTGGGAGCGTTGTCGGCAAGACCGGCACTATGGCCAACACGGATGGCGGCGTGAGTGCCCTTGCGGGCGAGGTCAATACGCGTAACGGCCGGCTGCTGTTCGTCATCTTCAACCAGCGCGGCAGCGTCCCGCGATTTCGCGCTTTTCAGAATTCCTTTGTCTCGCTCGTCCAGGGCCAATTCGGCGGCGCCGTCTCGATGGCCTACAAGGCGATGCCCCTCGAGACCCGCCTCGCACGTTCCCGTGTGAGCTATCCGCGCGGACGGACTAGGAACGAAGAGTAGAATTAACCAATTTCCAGTCAAACAAGACGGCCTCCGGGCCGTTTTTTGTGCTATTTACTTTTTGCCAAAATTTGTGACGCAGACCACAATTTGGGGCTGGAACGTGGGTACGTTTGCCCGCTCATGGCGACGACACGAGCTGAGACTTGCACTCTGCAAAGGCTTTGTCGTGATCGCCCTTAGCGGGTGTTGCATTCTGCACGAACCGGGTATATAGTGTTGGCGCAGCAAGACAAGGGGCGACTATTGTTTCGTTCCCACGGACCTTAGCGAGAGATCCTGCCGGACGAATTTTCCCAAACCTCGAATGTACGCATTCGGGCCACAAAAAAGGAGTCTAAAACCATGAAAAAAC